>Ga0315274_10001727_pt1 | contig 33456 bp, 20 predicted proteins | sample YL17G02_20_MG_FD_203700 | JGI IMG/M metagenome (GOLD analysis project Ga0315274, IMG submission 203700) | Sediment microbial communities from Yellowstone Lake, YNP, Wyoming, USA - YL17G02_20 | ecosystem: Environmental > Aquatic > Freshwater > Lake > Sediment | place: USA: Wyoming | collected...
GGCGATCGGAGCGCGCCCCGGCCGAAGGGCCATTGCGGCGGACAATCCGCGTTGGCGGCAGAGGATCGATCTGTTCGGGCAACGGGACTGTTGTCATCAGGCACACAATTAGCCAGCAGTCGGTGCGTGAAGGCAACACACTTCGCAAAGTGTGCCAGCAGACTCTCACTCATCCCGGCACGCCGGCACGCCGCAGACGGCAAAAAAACCCTTGTGAAAATCACGCGCCTGCGGCAACGTCGGCCCCTGTTTTTCGCCAGAACCATCTGTTTTGGCTGGTGAGTTCCATGCCCATGAAGGGTTATGGCGGTGAGTAGCGATGCAACTAGCGCGCGTTATCCGGATCCTGGCAGTGCTTGTGGGCGCTCCGCTCTTGTCCCAGGCGGCCGCCGGCCCCGGTCAAGCCGCTGAAGCCGGGCTGCCCAACCAGGCCGTCGGGCTCTTCGGCAAGGATTCGTTTGTCACCAACTCGATGTTGGTCACCTGGATCGTGGCGTTGGCGCTGATCGTGTTTTCCCGGTTGGCGACGCGCCGTATGCGGGAGGTGCCGGCCGGTGCGCAGAACTTGTGGGAATGGTTGGTTGAGACGCTCTACGAGTTTCTGGAGGATATTATCGGATCGGATCTGGTCAAAAAGACGTTTTGGTTCTTCGGCACGGTGTTCATCTTCATCCTCGCCACGAACTGGTTTGGCTTGATCCCCGGCGTGGGCACGATCGGCTGGGGCGTTCCAGGCGCGCACGGTTTTGAAGTCACCCGGCCGCTGTTGCGCGGCGGCAACGCCGACCTCAACATGACCGCCGCGATGGCCATGATTTTCTTCGTTTGCTGGACGATCTGGGCGTTGCAGGCCAACGGTCTCAAGGGTTTTCTCCTCCATTTGTTCGGCCCGAAGGGCGAGTCCTCCGGCCTCCTCAAGTGGCTGCTGACGGTGATCTTCTTTCTGGTTGGATTCCTGGAGGTGTTTTCGATCCTGTTCCGTCCCGTTTCGTTGAGCTTTCGTCTCTACGGCAACATCTTCGCGGGCGAGAACATGCTGGAAGCCATGGCCCGGCTGGTGCCGGCGCTGGGTTGGCTGTTGCCGGTGCCGTTTTATTTCCTGGAGCTGCTGGTCGGCCTGGTGCAGGCCTTGGTCTTCATGCTGTTGACGGCGGTGTTCACCATGCTGATTTGCCTGCACGAGGATGACCGCGAGAAGGCACCCCATTGAGACCCTGAGAATTTCAACGGCTTGACCGTGTTCAATCGCGGGAGCCGCTGAGAACAACGAAAGGACAACGTATGTTAATGCCCATGCTGGCAGAGTTGACGGGCAACCTGCACGTCGGTTTGGCGGCGATCGGCGCGGCCATCGGCGTGGGGGTCATCGGCATGAAGGCCTCCGAAGCCGTGGGTCGCAACCCCGGGGCTTCGACCAAGATCCTGGTGCAATCCATCTTGGCCATCGCGTTTGCGGAGGCCATCGTGTTCTACGCCCTGTTCCTGGTTAAGGAAGTTGCAAAGTAAACCGCCTCGGGCGCGGAGTCGGATCGGCTCCGCGCCTGGCGTTGACGAAGAGACTGCATGAGCTCGTTCATTCTTCTGGCCGGCATTGGCAGCGATCTGGCGGAAACCGCCCGGAGCACGGCGGAGAAATTCGGCCTGGACCTGCCGCACTTCGGCGCCCAGGTCATCAGCTTCCTTATCGTGGCCGGCGCCTTGTACGTGTTTGCCTACAAGCCCATTCTCAAAGTGCTCGAGGAACGCCGGCAACGCATTGCGGAAAGCCTGGCCAACGCCCAGAAGATCAAAGAGGAACTGGCGAAAACCAGCATCGCCCGCCAGGAGGTTCTGAGCCTGGCCAACGATCAGGCCAACCAACTGATCGAAGAAGCGCGTGCCGCCGCGGCCCGGGTGCAAGAACAGGAAACCCAGCGGGCCATCGCCACCGCCGAGCAGATCATCGCCAAGGCGCGCGAAGCCGCAGCCGCCGATTACGCGCGCATGTTGGCGGAACTGAAGCGCGAGGTGGGGCGGCTGGTGGTGGAAACGACCGCCAAGGTCAGCGGCAAAGTCCTGACAGCCGACGATCAGCAGCGGTTGGCGGAGGAAACAAACCGGCAGTTGGCCGCGTAGCATGTTTTCAGATCTCAAATCTCGAATTTGAAATCAAGCGGAGCGTGGTATGAAAGTTTCCAAACAGGCCCGACGTGACGCCAAGCAACTCTTCCGGAGCTGCCTGGTGAACGGCGTGCTGGATGAAAACCGCGTCCGCCAAGTCGTCCAGGAAGTCAGCGCCCGGAAACCGCGCGCTTGCCTGGGCATCCTGTCGCACTTTCGCCGACTCCTGAGATTGGAGCTTGCCCGGCGCACCGCCAGGGTGGAAAGCGCCGTGCCGCTCGCGCCCCAATTGCAGGCCAGCGTGCGGGACAACCTGGCGCGCATCTATGGTCCCGGACTCACGCTGTCGTTTGCTCACAACCCAACACTGGTTGGCGGTATGCGCGTTCAAGTGGGCAGCGACGTTTACAACGGCAGCATCCAGGCCCGATTGGCCGCGTTGCAGGAGACCTTTTAGCGGGTCCAGCGGTTGGCCGTATCGAACCTTTATGCCGCGACTTGCCACCGGACTTTATGAGCAACCTACTGCAAGAGATTGAAGCCCAAATCGCCGGCCTGAAAACGGCCGTGTCCAGGCAGAACGTGGGCATCGTGCGCGAGATCGGCGACGGCGTGGCCAAGATCGAAGGCCTCACGGACGCCATGCTCAACGAGATGATCGATTTTGGCCAGGGCGTCATGGGCCTGGCTCTCAACCTGGAGGAGACCGAGGTCGGCGCCATCATCCTGGGCGACTACACGAAAATCAAGGAAGGTCAGGAAGTCCGCACCACCGGCAAACTCCTTCAGGTGCCCGTGGGCAAGGCCTTGCTGGGCCGCGTCGTGGACGCGTTGGGCCGGCCGGTGGACGGCAAAGGCCCGATCCGGGCCGACGCCGCGTACCCGGTCGAGAAAATCGCCCCCGGCATCATCCGGCGCCGCTCGGTCAACCAGCCGGTGCAGACGGGCATCATGTCCATCGACGCGATGATCCCGATCGGGCGCGGCCAACGCGAGCTGATCATCGGCGACCGCTCCACCGGCAAGACCACCATCTGCATCGACACCATCATCAACAACGCGCGGCTGAATCGGGCGGCCGAAGCGGCCGGGGACACCACCTACCGTCCACTCTACAGCATTTACGTCGCCGTGGGTCAGAAGCAGTCCAATGTCGCCCGCGTCGTCAGCGTGCTTGAAGAGCACGAGGCCCTGGCTTACACGATCATAGTGGTCGCTTCGGCGTCCGACTCCGCTACCAACCAGTACCTCGCGCCCTTCTCCGGGTGCGCCATGGGCGAGTGGTTCATGGATCATGGCATGGACGCGCTGATTATTTACGACGACTTGTCGAAGCACGCCGTGGCCTATCGGCAGGTCTCGCTGGTGTTGAAGCGTCCCTCCGGCCGCGAAGCCTACCCCGGCGACGTGTTCTACCTGCACAGCCGGCTGCTGGAACGAGCGGCCCGCATGAACGAGAAACATGGCAATGGCTCCCTGACCGCCTTGCCGATCATTGAAACGCAGTTGGGTGATGTGTCGGCCTACATCCCCACCAATGTCATCTCCATCACCGATGGCCAGATCTTCCTCGAAACGGACCTGTTCTACCAGGGGGTCCGACCGGCCATTTCCGTGGGCATTTCGGTCTCTCGGGTCGGTTCCGCCGCGCAGGTCAAGGCCATGAAGCAGGTCGCCGGCCGCCTCAAAGGTGAACTCGCCCAGTTCCGTGAGTTGGCCGCGTTCGCGCAATTCGGCTCCGACCTGGACGCCAAGACCCAGGCCCAGATCGAACGCGGCCGGCGCATCATGGAAATCTTCAAGCAGCCGCCCTGCCGGCCGGTCTCCGTCGAGGTCCAGGTGGCGGTGCTCTGGGTGGCGCAGAACGGATTTATGGATGACGTGCCGGTGGACAAGGTCAAAGATTTCCAGGCCAAACTGACCGAGGTCCTGAGCACGCGGAAGGCCGAACTGCTCGCGGCGCTGTTGAAGGAAAAGACGCTCAGCGACTCCCTGACGGCCGCGTTGAAGGCGGCGGCGACGGAGTTCAAGCAGACCTACCGCTAATTGCCCATGCCGAGCACGCGCGACATCCGCCGGCGCATCAAGTCGGTCAAAGGCACGGCCCAGATCACCAAGGCCATGCAGATGGTGGCCTCCTCGAAGATGGCCAAGGCGCAACAGGCCGCCCTCAATGCCCGGCCGTTCGCCGCCATGGCCGGCAACGTCATGGGTCACTTGTCGGCCGACGCGAGCGACTACCGGCACCCGCTGATGGAACAGCGCGCGGTGCGCCGCCGCGGCTTGATCGTTGTCGGCACCGATAAGGGACTCTGTGGCGCGCTCAACTCGAACCTGTTCCGCGAGCTCACCAAACATGACAAGGCCACCGACGACTTCGTCGCGGTTGGCAGGAAGGCCGCTCAGTTTATCGCCCGGACCCGGCGCCGACTGGTCGGTGAATTCACCTACCATGACACCCCCACCTTTGGCGAGTGTCAGGCCATCTCGAAGTTCGTCCAGGAAATGTTCCTGACCGGCGAGGTGGATGCGGTGGACATCCTCTACACGCGCTTCGTCAGCACGCTTTCGCAGCGCCCCGAAGTGTGCCCCCTGCTGCCGATGGGTTCGGTGGAGAGCCTCCGTGCCGAGGCGCGCGGCCAGGTGCCGCCCGCCCCCGCCGCACCCGCGCACTACGATTTCCTGTTTGAACCCGATGCGGCGACGGTGCTGGACCAGTTGGTGGTTTACCTGCTCGATTTCCGCGTCGCCCAGGTGTTGTTGGAGGCGAAGGCCAGCGAGCATAGCGCCCGCATGGTGGCCATGAAGAACGCCACCGACAACGCCAACCAACTCGTCCGCGACCTCACGCTCGAGTACAACAAAATCCGCCAGGCCAGTATCACCAAAGAATTGCTCGAAATCAGCACCGCCCAGATGGCCATGGGTTAGCCGCGCTCAGTTCCAGCCCCCCTCCCGAATGTCAACCCACCTATCCCCAGCATGAACAAAGGCAGAATCGTTCAAGTGATCGGACCGGTGGTGGATGTCGAGTTCCCCGAGCAACTGCCGGCGATCTACAGCGCCGTGACGGTCGATTGTGACGTTCCGCTCCTCGGCAAGACCCACCTCGTCCTCGAAGTCCAGCAGCACCTGGGCGACAATTGGGTCCGCACCGTGGCCATGTCCTCGACGGACGGCCTCAAGCGCGGCTACGAGGTCGTCGATACCGGCCAGCCCATCTCCATGCCGGTGGGCGACGGCGTGATGGGACGGGTGCTGAACGTCACAGGCGACCCGGTGGACGAGCGGGGGCCAGTCGCCTGCGACAAGTATTACCCAATTCACCGCCCGGCGCCGGCGTTGGTCGAGCAGTCCACGTCCCCGCAGGTGCTGGTCACGGGCATCAAGGTCATTGATCTGATCTGCCCCTTCCTCAAGGGCGGCAAAGTCGGCGCCTTCGGCGGCGCCGGCGTGGGCAAGACGGTCGTGATCATGGAGCTGATTAACAATATCGCCAAGCTGCACGGCGGGGTGTCCGTGTTCGCCGGCGTGGGTGAGCGCACGCGGGAAGGCAACGACCTCTACCACGAGATGTCCGAAGCGGGCGTCATCAACCAGCAGGACCTGGGCAAATCGAAGATCGCCCTGGTTTATGGACAGATGAACGAGCCGCCGGGGGCACGCCTGCGTGTCGGCCTCTCCGGGTTGGCGATCACCGAGTACTTCCGCGACGAGAAAAACCAGGACGTCCTGCTCTTCATCGACAACATCTTCCGGTTCTCCCAGGCCGGCTCGGAGGTCTCCGCGCTCCTGGGCCGCACCCCCAGCGCCGTGGGTTACCAGCCGACGCTCGCCGCGGAGATGGGCGACCTCCAGGAACGCATCACCTCCACCAAGAAAGGCTCGATCACCTCCTTCCAGGCGATCTACGTCCCGGCCGACGACATTACCGATCCGGCGCCGGCCACCACCTTCACTCACCTGGACGCCACCATCGTCCTGGACCGCGCCATCTCTGAGCTGGGCATCTACCCGGCCGTCGATCCGCTGGCCTCGACGTCGCGCGCCCTTAGCCCGGACGTCGTCGGCCAGGAACACTACGAAGTCGCCCGCGGCGTGCAGCGCGTGCTCCAGCGCTACAAGGATCTTCAGGACATCATCGCGATTCTCGGGATGGACGAATTGTCCCCGGACGACAAAGTGACCGTGTATCGCGCTCGCAAAATCCAACGGTTTCTGAGCCAGCCGTTCTCGGTGGCGGAAGTGTTTACCGGCCGTCCGGGCCGGCAGGTGCCGGTTGCCGACACGGTCCGGGGCTTTAAGGAGATCCTCGAGGGCAAGCACGACGAGGTGCCGGAAAGCAACTTCTACATGAAGGGCAAAATCGAAGAGATCAAAGAAGGCTAGTTGAGAGTCGAGGGAAAGAACGCTGCGACTCCCAACTTTCAACTTCCAACTTTCAACCCTCAACTGTTTCACATGGCTCCCGCGCTTAAACTCGAAATCGTGACGCCGACCGGCAAGGTTTATGCCAAGGACGTGGACATGGTCACGCTGCCGGGCCAGGAAGGCGAGATGGGGATCCTGCCCATGCACGTGCCGCTCATCGCGCTGCTCGGCGATGGGGAGATCATCGCCAAACGCGGCCTGGAGGAGGACCGCCTGCTGGTTACCGGCGGATGCGTCGAGATTACCCAAACGCACGTGGCAGTGCTCACCGTGTTCGCCACTGACGAGGCCGCGATCGACGAGAACAAGGCCGAGGAAGCCCGCAAACGGGCCGAGGCACGGCTGAAAGAAAAGCTCACGCCGGAAGAAACGGCGCTGGTGCAGGCCGCCCTGACCCACTCGCTGGCGCAGTTGAAATTCAAACGGAAGCCACAACGTTAGCCGACACACCCTCCGGCCGTCCGCGGTACTGTGTCTTTTCCCGGCCTCCCGGGTTCCGGCCTCATGGGGCTCGGGTTGTCTCGACGTGATGGGTTTCGTCCTGGTGTCAGACGGCGGGACAACTTGGCTGGTCGTCGTTCCCGCTCTCGCCGGGACTGGCCAGAGGCGGCCGCTCGCCAGGACTGGAGGAGAGACAATAGGTCGTATAACGGTGCACCTTCATCGCGCCGGACCAGTAATGCGGAGGCAAACCCGCCTTGCGCTTCAGGCCCAGCCAGAATTCCCGCGGCGTCTTGATCGACTCCCAGACGGAAGGCAAAAACGTGCCCCGCTGACCTTCCGCCTCCAGGATCAGGCCATCCACGCCGGGGCGCAACTGAGCCACCAACTCTGCTTCGGTGCCGAAGGACAGGGGCGAGGTCGGGCTGAGAATCGAAATCTGGAGCTGAAGCTGAACATAATCACTCCAGGTGATCTCGGCGAACCGCAGGTCCTCAAAGGCCGCCACGTAAGCGTACTTCACCACGTTGCTGACCAGCGGTTGGTTTGCCTCGATCGTCCCCACGCAACCGCGCAGTTCCTGCTGCACCCGCACGGTCACGAAGGCCGCCCAAAGATCGCACAGCGGACTCGGATAGCCGCGCGGATCCACCGGGAGCGGGCGCCGACAATTCAGGCCATGCTCAATCGACTGGGTCGCCAGGCGCAAGAGCGCGCTTTCCTGCTCGGCGGACAGCTTGATGATCGGTTCTGCGGTGGCCATGTCGCCTACCGGCTCGGTGACGTTGAACTCTCGCAGAAGGTGAAGGCGCCATACCCCACCACCCGATCCTTCGTCCCGGCCGTGTCGCCGGAATTGCGCAGATCCACCCTCGTCACCCGCATTTGGCGCGCACGGGCGACCTGGAGCAACCCCTGAATCGCCAGCCGCCCGCAGGCCTGGTGGGGCTGGATCTCATCTGGCGCCAGCGCTTCGATCGCCTCGGCCGTGGTGCGGTCAATCCGGCAGGCCGTGGCGTAGTCGTAGTAGTGGCTCAGGTCGGAGCTGATCACGAAAACGGTTTCCGGGCCGCCCCACAGCCGCACCATCACCTCGCCGACCTGCTCCGGCTCGGCGTCGCCAATGACCAGCGGGACGATGCTGAAGTCGTTCAGGAAATGCTGGAGGAACGCCAACTCCACCTCCAGGCTGTGTTCGCGCTCGTGGGCCTGGTCAAGCCAGGTCACCTGCGGCAGGGTCGCGATCCGTTCCGCGGCCGCTTGATCAACCGCAATCCGCCCAAGCGGCGTGGCCCAGGCCGACGCCTGGCTCAGAGCCAATCCCGCAAAAGGGACAAAGTGCGATGGGCCAAGCAGAACCACCCGGCGGATCGTCCGCGTCGCCTCACGCCAATGGGTAAAAGCCGAACCGGCGATCGGTCCGGAGTAGATGTAACCGGCGTGCGGCGCAATGATTGCCTTGGGGCTCGTGGCCGGCTGCGCCTGGGCTTCAGCCAGAAATGAATCCACCATGCGGCGGAGCCGGCCCGGTTCCGCCGGATAAAAGGTGCCCGCTACTGCCGGTCGCCGGATGCGCTCTGCGTCTGCCGAGTAGTCTTCCATGTGCTCAACTCTCCTCGCCTGACTTCAACGGGACGGCGGCCGCCGGACTGCTGGAAGAGCCTGCCGTGCCCGCGGGTGTCTGCAGCTCGAAGCGGCTGCCGTTGGGCCATAGGCCGGCGATGACGCGTTGACAACGCGGGCACTTGCCTGCGGCGGTGATGCGGCAGAAGCCAATCTGATAACCCCGACGCTGGATCAGTGTCGCCTGACAGCCCGGACACCGCGTATCCTCCCACTCGCCCACCCGTCCCGGCAAGTTCCCGGCATACACGAAGTGCAGCCTTTCCGCCGCCCCGATCTCCGCCGCGCGCCGGAGATCCCCGGCCGTCGCATTGGCCGGCCCGGTCATTCGGTAGTCCTTGTGGAACGCGGTGACGTGCCAGGGGATATCCGGGCTGAGGCCGGCGATGAACTGCGCGATCGCGCGCAATTCCGCCTCGCTGTCGTTGAACCCTGGCACAATCAGCGTGAGGACCTCCAACCAGATGCCCCGCTCATGCACCCACCGGATCGTGTCGGTCACCTGTCGCAAGGTGCCGCCCAGGGTCCGATACTGGCGATCGTTGAATGTCTTGAGATCGACCTTGCAGGCCCCAAGCCACGGCTGGAGGAAATCCAGCGCCTCGGGCGTCGCGTTGCCGTTGGAAACGAAGGCACACAGGAAACCCGCCGGCTTGGCCTGTTCGAACACCGCCACGGCCCACTCCGCGGTGATGAGCGGCTCATTGTAGCTGGACACGATCAGCCTGGCGCCGGCCTCTCGCGCGGCCCGGACGATCTGCTCCGGCGTGACCTTCCGGATCGGCGCGCCGGAGGCCTCATCGCGGAGCGCCTGACTCGAGACCCAGTTCTGGCAAAACGGACAATGGAAATCGCAACCCAGCATCCCGAAAGTCAAGGCCTCGCTGCCGGGATACACGTGGAAGAACGGCTTCTTCTCCACGGGATCGGAGTTCAAGCCACATACGTAGCCCTGCGGCACCCGCAACTGGCCGCCCTGGTTGAACCGCACTTTGCAGATGCCCCGGCGGCCTTCGCCGATCAGACAACGGTGCCCGCAAGCCACGCACCGAACCCGGTCTCCTTCCGCGCGCCACAGCTTGCCCACCGTCGTTTCTCGATCCAGCACCTGCGCCAGCCGTTCGTTCGCCACATGCGATTTCCCGCTCGGAGTTGCCGTCGTCGAGCTGCTGCCGGTTTCGACCTTCTGCTCTGGTCGCGGGCTGGTCATGAGAACTGAACAACAACATTCCCTGAAAGCGCCAAGCTGTCAAAAGAGAAGCATCCGCTGCCTGTCCGTGTTGCCTCCTGTTCAAAGAGCCATGACGTCTTGCCGGCCTCCTCCCGATGGCCAGCAGGTTGACACTCCACCGTCGCAGGTCCGAGAGGAACCCCGCCGGCATCAGCCGCTCGGGTGCCTCGTAAAGGAGACGGAACTCGCTGTTGTGCAAACCGCACAGGCGCGCCCGGGATTCCGCTGCCGCCAGCGATGAGTTCAGGAACGTGGCCGCTACCCTGCCAGCTTGCAGCGCATCCACCTGTTTTACGGCCGGCGCGAGTGTCCCCTGCATTGCCAATCTTAAAGGGTTTGCGGAGGCGGAGGAGATCAGCACGGCGGGGGATTCCTTCCTGATCCTGTTTACCAAGCCGTCGGACGCGGTGAATTTCGCGCTGGGGTTGATGGCGAAGTTGCGGGCGTTTAACCAGGGTCGAGCAGTTAAATGAGTTAGAATGGTTGAATCATGGGTCGTATCTGCTGAAGGGAGTGGAGGCGCCTGTCGAGGTTTGCGAGGTGCGGGCGGCGGAGGCGGGCGTGCTGAGTCCGCCCACGAGCTCGGAGAAGGCTCAGCGGGTGGCGGGGGAAGGGGAGTCGGTCCTGGGCTGGCGGCCGGCGGTGGGACAGGTAGTGCCGAACACGAAATGGGTGTTGGAGCAGCGGCTGGGCGAAGGTGGGTTTGGCGAGGTGTGGCTGGGTCGGCACCAAACGATGAAAGAGCGGCGGGTGTTCAAGTTTTGCTTCCGGGCCGACCGGGTGCGGAGCTTGAAGCAGGAGATGACGTTGTTTCGGTTGATCAAGGAGCAAATCGGGGATCATCCGAACATTGTGCGGTTGCTGGAGGTTTACTTCGATCACCCGCCGTACTACGTGGAAATGGATTATGTCGAGGGGCAGGATCTGCGGACGTGGTGCGAGGCGGAAGGTGGGGCGGCGAGAGTGCCGCTGGAGGTGAAGCTGGAGATCGTGGCGCAGATCGCCGACGCATTGCAGGCCGCCCACGATGCGGGCGTGATTCACCGCGACGTGAAGCCGGGGAACATCCTGGTGAGCGGCGAAGCCGCCTTGGAGTGCGGCAGGCCTCTGCCGCTTTCGGCCCCGAAGGCCCAGCCGGGTGCGAACACGCCCGATCAGCCGGGCGCAATACAAAGCGGCAGAGCACTGCTGCACTCCAAAACTCAGGCCAAGCTGACCGACTTTGGCATCGGGCAGGTGGTGTCGGAGGAAGCGCTGCGCGGGGTGACGAAGGCGGGGTTCACGCAGACGCTGCTGTCATCCAGTTCCTCGCAGACCGGCACGCAGCTTTACATGGCGCCGGAACTGTTGGCGGGCAAACCGGCGTCCACCCGCTCGGACATCTATTCGCTGGGGGTGGTGCTTTATCAACTGCTTGTCGGCGATCTCACGCGGCCGGTGGCGACCGACTGGGCTAACGACATCCCCGATCCGTTGCTGCGCGAGGATCTCCGTCACTGTTTCGCCGGCAACCCGCAGGATCGCTTCGCCGCAGCCGGTCTCCTGGCGAAGAATCTCCGCGCGCTTCCGCAGCGCCAGGCCGCGCTGGCGGCGCAGCAGGCCGAGCTCGCCGCGCGTGAACGAGCGGCCTACCGCCGCGGCATGATGCGCACGGCGGGTGTCGCGGCGGCGATCCTCGCTGTCGTCGTGTCGCTCGCCTTGGTCGCTCTGAACCAGTCGCGACATGCCAGGCAGCAGACCCGCATCGCCGAGAGCCGAGCCGAGGAGAGCCGACAGCGCTTGGTCCAAGTCAACGTTGGCAACGGCGTCCGGCTGGTGAATGAAGGCTAGCGCTTCGGCTCGCTTCCGTGGCTAGTCGAGGCCCTACGTTTGGTAGAAGGCAAACCGGAGGGAGAGGATCTCCAACGGCGGAGGTTGGGCGCCGTGCTCGAGCAGAGTCCCAAGTTGGCTCAGCTCTGGTTCCATGATGCCCCCGTGAACTGCGCGGCGTTTAGCCCGGACGGCCGGCGCGTCGTCACAGGGACCGGACGGATTATCGACTTCATGCCTGACAAGAAGACACCAGGGCAGGTCCAGGTCTGGGACGTTGAGACCGGCCAGCGAGTGGGGCGGCCCCTGGTGCACGGCAGCAGTATCAGCCAAACCCGGTTCAGTCCGGACGGGCGCACGATTGCGAAGGCCAGCGCGGATGGGACCGCGCGGATCTGGAAGGCGGACAGCGGCGAGCCGGTCGCGACGTTGCCACACAGCAACTCACTGGTGAGCGTCGTGTTCAGCCGGGACGGAAAACTCCTGGCGACAGGGAGCCACGGCCACACGGCGCGGGTGTGGCACGCGCAGAGCGGCCAGCCCGTCACCGAAGCCTTGCCGCACCTCGACACTGTATTGGGTGTGGACTTCAGCCCGGATGGAAACTGGCTGGTAACCGTGTCGACCGATTGCTTCGTGCGCCTTTGGGACGCCAAGAGGGGGACCAACCGGCTTGCCCTCAGAGGGCATTCAGGCAGCATCGTTGGCGGCGTCCAATGGAGTCCCGACGGGAGCCGGTGGGTTACTGCCAGCACGGACAAGACGGCCAAGCTTTGGGATGCCAGCAAGGAAGGACTGCTGGCCACCTTCAACCATGACAATTGGGTGTGGCGGGCCGCCTTCAGCCCCGACGGGGAGCGTGTGGGCACGGCTAGCGAGGATGGCACTGCGTGCGTCTGGGATGTGCGGACGGGCGCAGCGCGCACGCCTCCGCTCCTGCATAACAGCATGCTGCGTCACATTGAGTTCAGTCCGGATGGGCTGATGGTGGTAACCGCTTCCGACGATCACACGGCGCGCGTGTGGGACGCGATGACCGGTCGGCCACTCACTCCGCCTCTTCATCACGGAGATGTGGTGCCGCAGGCGGCCTTCAGTCCCGAGGGCCGCCGCGTGGCGACGGCAAGCACGGACAAGACGGCCACGAAGTTAGCGGGGTCAGCCCTCAACAATCAACATTCAGACGCGAGTCAATGACCGCGCATCTCGCCTGAAGCTTCGGATCGGTTGCCATCGCCCTCTCCAGACGCCTGAGGTGTGCGCTCACAGACGCTCCGGTCCCCATTTGGAGGAGTCGGCCGATCTGGCGCTGATTAAGCCCCGCATGTGCCCAAAGCATGCGCGCGGCTACCGCCCGCGCAGGACAGCGGTACTGCCGGCGCCGGAGTGCCACCACCTCAACACCCCAGACGTTCGCTACGGCGGTCAGGATCTGAGCCGCGGACTTCTCAGCCCGCTGGCGCCGGAACGCCACGTCCTCTGCACAGCGGGCATGGATCAATCGGTCATCGTGGAGTCTTTGGATCTCGTCGCGGAAGTCGAAGTCTCCAACTGCCAGTGAGCTGGACCGCATCAACTCCTGGATTTCGCTGTCTTGCGTCGCAAGGCCAGCCTCCAGGTATTGTCGGTAGGCAAGCCGAGGCGTTGGGGAATTACCACTTCCCAACCGGAGGAGCGGTTTTTCGTCTACAAAGGCCGCCTGAGGCGCGTGCCCGGCGTAGCCACGGTAGCTGCTCCAAGAGAAGTGGTTCAGCATATCGAGTTTCTCGCGAAGCGACGCCGCCTGCAGCCGGGCGGTGCGGACAGGGTTCAAGTGCACATAGCGACTGAGTCTCAGCAGGTAATCGTCGCCTTTCACCAAGACGGCACCGTAGCGCCCTTGCATAAGATGCCCGGCACGCCGGTGGCGGAGGTTGAAGTAGACGGCGTAGGCGGTCTCCAGCTTGTGCATGAACTGGCTGAGGTTGGGGAGCTCGGTCTCGAGGACCAAATGCACATGGTTCGCCATGAGGCAATAGAGGTACAGCCGGACGTGGCATTCGCGGGTAGTCGCTCCCAGTTGAGTCAGAAAGCGGGTACGATCCACGTCGTCGACGAAGATCCGACGTCGTTCCACGCCGCGGGCCGTCACGTGATAGATCGCGCCCGGAAACTGGATCCGCAACCTCCTTGCCATGCGGAGGGATATGCCAGAGGGCGGGAGGAAAGGGAAGCCTGATTTGTCATTGTCCTCGGAAGCGTCGCAGAGTGGCGAAAGCCTCCGCGTTGCTGCCCGAATTATTGATTGTTAAGGGCTGACCCCACCCTCTTACCAGGTTTCAACCGGACCTTTGGGCACCGGGATCTGATGCCCTCGGATTGCGCCTGGCTCCGCCATGAAACTGGCGACCAGTGGCGCGGGTCGATACTGCGGCTTCAAGTGGCCATGCGCATCAAGGAACTGCCGGCGCCAGCGGAGGAATTCCTCCAGGGCCGCCTGGAACTCCGCCCTGGTCGAGACGCGCACGACGCATTTGTTAAACACGTTGGCTGGACCGAATCGCCGGGCGTACCACGGCGCCACTTTGCGGAACACGCGGCAGCCCTGTGGCTCGCCGAACACCTCGATCATCAAGTCCAGGTGCCGGCACATCACGCGCACCCGCTCCTCGAAGGCCGGTTCCGGGAGGAGTTCGCCCGTTCGGAGGCAATGCTGCGTATGCGCGAAGATCCACGGATTGTAGAAGGCGCCGCGTCCGATGCTCACCCCTGCGCAGCCGGTCGCCTCCATCATCTTCCGCGCCGCCTCCGGTGTGGTGACATCGCCGTTGCCGATCACCGGGATTGACTTCACGGCCTGCGCCACCGCGCGGAGGCCGGCCAGATTGACTGTTCCCTGGAAACCTTGTGCGCGCGTGCGGCCATGCACGAACACCGCCGCCACCCCCACGTCTTCCAACGCGCGGGCGAGGTCCGGCGCCGTGAGGTTCTGGTCGTCCCAGCCCAGGCGCATCTTTGCGGTAACGGGGATTCTCACGGCCTGGACCATGGCCTTGGCCAGCATCGCCGTTTTCTCCAGGTCCGCCATCATCGCTGAGCCGCCCCCGACGCGGCACACCTTCCGCACCGGGCAACCCATGTTGATGTCCACCGCCGCCAGGCCCATCGACTCCAGGCACGCCGCCGCGTCGCGCATCTCCTCCGGCACCGAACCGAAGAGCTGCACGGCGAGGGGCCGATCGGCCGGGCGGGTCTCGATGAGTTTGAGCGCTTTGGCTTTTTTCTCGAGCAGCGACCGGGCATTGACCAGATCAGTTGTCGCCAAACCCAGTCCGCCCAGCTCGCGCAAGGTGAGCCGGAAGGGCAGGTTGGTGTACCCTGCCAGCGGCGAGAGGAACAAGTTGGAACTCAGCCCCAGCGACCCGATGTGCATTTGTTTGATTCCTGAATCCGGCGTGCGTCCTCCGCCACGCGAAGTCCCGGAAGTTCGCCTGACAGAACGTCCCCGTTCTTGGGGAAACCTGGTTACCGTGGCCGCAACCGCCTGTCAAGATACCAGGCCTTGCGGGTCCACACCATAGGCGAATCTGGTTGACCCTTTGAGCCGCTGGGCGTATGGCGGGGGCAACGGCCAGAACCTGGCGCGGTTTTCATGAGCCCCCAACGGGTGACCAGTCTCGATCAAGCGTTGGCCAGAGTCTGTCTTGCCTGTCCGATGTGCCGGCGCGCGCGAGCGAGGCAAGCAGGCTTGGCCTTCCGGCTGGTGAGCAAGGTGGAAGTGAAGACCTGTCCATTCTGCCGCGCCTACGAACGAGTCTATGGGCGCAAGGCGCATGAGTTGGTCCCCCCGGCGACCGAAACCGGCAGCCACTAAATTGCCACTTTTTTGTTGCCAAGCTGGCGGGGAGTCGTCTTAATGGAGTTTACACAATACGGGCATGACAACTAAGGCTATTACGTTTGGCCCGATCGCGAGACGAACGGGTTGTACTGGTATGGGAGTCTTGCGAATTTGGCAGGCAGAACTCAGATAAATGAAGAGAGGCAAACCATGCGGAATATACACCTAAAACCAGTCGTCCTGGGGCTCCTGTTTGCAGGAGCGCTCGTTCAGCAAGCCACTGCGGCTGCGCCCAGCGCGCCGCAGGGGGTGATCACGGCTCGGGTCTACACCGACATCGGCAACGGTACGGCGGTGACTGACCTGGCCGGCAACGCCAAGTTCCCCGACTCGCCTGATATCATCAGGTATGAGCCCTACTTCGAGCTGTGGGCGACCGGGAACATCCTCACTGCGCCAGTCCCTGACGTCATGAACAGCTACGGCGCGCAGATAGTGGGTTACTTCTATCCCCAAACGTCGGGCCTGCATACGTTCTACATCTGTTCCGACGACAATTCGCAGTTGTATCTAAGCACGGATGAAACTCCGGAGAACAAACACCTGATCGCGCGCGAGAGTGCCTGGTCGAATCCCCGGGAATATACGACGTCCGGTGCCCCCAGCGATCTGACGGCCAAGAACTCGTATGATTTCACCGGCTCCACCTGGCCGGGCGGCGGGACCGCGATTAACCTCACAGCGAACAAGGCCTACTACATCGAGGCGCTGATGAAGGAAGGCGGCGGCGGTGACAACCTGTCGGTGAGCATCGACGGCGGGGCGCCGATTCCCGGCGACCGCCTGGCCAGCATCGACAAGACCACGGGTCCGCTGAGCATCACGACTCAACCCCAGCCGGTGACGGTGACTGAGGGGCAGCCATATTCCTTCAGCGTCGAGCTCAACGGGACGCCTCCGTATCAGTATCAGTGGACGAAGGATGACCAGGACATTGCCGGCGCCACCACTAAGGTTCTTTCGGTCGCCCGGGCCGCCATGGCGGACAACAACAAGACCTTCAAATGCAAGGTGACCGGCGCGTCGGGCAACCTCACGACCGACGGCGCGAAACTGACTGTCAACGCCGACACCACGACGCCAACTCTGGTCAGTGCTCGCGCAACGCTGAGCTTCAATTCAGTGCTGATCGTATTCTCCAAGCCGATGGACAAGGTCTCAGCCGAGACGAAGGGCAACTACTCGTTCAATCCGGCTCTGACCATATCGACCGCGGTGCTGCAGCCCAACCTGACCACGGTGGCGCTGACTCCGTCCGCGAAGCTGGCGGAAGGGATCGAATACACGGTGACGGTCACCGGAGTGAAGGATGACACGGTTGCGGCTCACCCGGTGCCTGCCAATAGCACAGCGACGTTCAAGACGTGGAACCGAGTGTCGGGCTTCCTCACCGCCGAGTTCTTCACGGGCATCAGCGGCACGGCGGTTGCCGATCTGACGGGCAACCAGAAGTACATCGATAGTCTGCCGGATGAGGTTCGGCTGCTCAGCGCCTTTGACACGCCCAGCGGTTACGGTGACAATTACGGTGTCCGGGTGACCGGTTGGCTGGTGCCCAAGGTGTCCGGGAACTACGACTTCTTCATCCGGAGTGACGATGCTTCCCAGTTGTTCATCAGTGCGAACGAGACCCCGCCAGATCCGGCTGTTGACCTCCCGGTCTGCGCAGAGACCGGTTGCTGCAACGCGTTCCTGGAGCCCGGCGCAAATCAGACTACGGTGGCGCCGATCGCGCTGGTAGCCGGCAGGAAATACGCCGTGCTGGCGCTGATGAAGGAAGGCACTGGCGGTGACTTCCTGCAAGTGGCTTGGCGCCAAGACACTGATTCGACCGCGGCGGCCAGCCTTCTGCCCATGCCCGGTTCGCTATTCGAGACCTACGCCGATACGACTGGGGCTTCGATTGAATTCACCACCGCGCCCGTCGATACGCAGGGCGTTGATGGCAAGAAGGCCACCTTTACCGCCGCGGTGACGACAAGCAGTCAGTATGTCTCCTACCAGTGGTTGGTGAACGGCTCGGAGCTCAGTGGCGCCACGCTGACGACCTACACCACACCATTGCTTAGCTCCAGTTACAATAACCGCAGGTACAGCATCAAGGTGACGATTCCGGGCCTGACGAAGACCAGTGCGGAAGCGACCCTGACCGTAGTGCCCGACACGTTCCCGCCGGTGCCCACGGTGGGCGCGCTGGTGAACACGAACGGCACCACCATCGATGTGGGCGTCGGCTTTGACGAAGACGTTGACTCGACCACCGGGGTCCAAGCTAACTTCTCTGTAGCCGCCCCCGGGTCGATCTCGAAATTCACCTGGAATGACAAGTCCAAGAGTGCGTTGCTGCAAGTCACGGGCCTGACGCCGGGCGGCACCGGTACTGTGACGGTTAAGAACGTCAAGGACCTTAAGGGCAACGCGATCACCTCCGTGGACAAGCAGTTCACGGTCTCCACCACGATGAAATGGGGTGTGGTGGGCGGCCAGGGTAAGTACGAGGAAGAGGTGGCCAACTGGCCCATGCCCGTGAAGGGTAACTGGGTCGTGCCGGTTTCGGCCAACGGTTTCGACGTCTATAGCGACGGCCGGACCGAATGGAACAACTACGACGAGGCGACCTTCGTCTATGAGGAGATCACGGGCGACTTCGACAAGAAAGTCCGTGTGGAGTATCAAGACAACTCCAGTCAATGGGCGCGTGCCGGTTTGATCGTCCGCGAGGTGACGAACTTCGGGGTTGACCTGCATCAGCAGATTGGAACCCACCCGCCAAATTCGAATACCGATGACCCCCCGTTCGACGGACTGGCCGGCCGATACCAGAAGTGTCATGTCAACCCGGTGGGCCCGACCATGACGGGACCGGGAACTGCGGGCAACGGCAGTTGGGAAGGTAACCGACGGATGGTGATCGGCGGGCCATGCTCGAGCCCCGGTGGCGGCGGCGTTCCGCTGTATCCCAACGCTTGGTGCCGCATCCAGCGCCAGGGGCAGTTGTTCAGCATCTACCGCAGTGATAATGGTGTGAATTGGATCCTGAACGGCACGACGACGTTCCCGGCTCCAATGCCCGCCAAGCTGTATGTAGGGCCCGAATTCTCGCCGGAGAACGGCAACATCAGCAACGAGGCAGACCGGGGGGTCTGGCTGGCGATGTTCCGCGACTACGGCGACACGTTTGGAGTCGAACCGGGCAAACCGAAGCTGTCCTCCACCGTCGCGGCGGATGGCAGCGTCACGCTGACCTACACGGGCACGCTGGTCTCCTCAGCTACCGTAAAGGGCGCCTACGCACCCGTGACGGGCGCGGCGAGTCCGTACAAGGTTGACCCGAAGATATCGACCCAGCCGGCTACCTTCTATCAGACTAGAAGTCCATAGCTCGGCCTGACTGAATCACAAGAGACCGGAGGCGACTCCGGTCTCTTTTTTTTGGCCGTCGAACCGGTGTGCGGGTGGATCTGACCCATGAACCGGCCTTCATCGGTAGTAGAATCTGCGTGCCTTCTGGTTTCGACCTGTGGTTGAATCGCGGGCGCAAACCGATGCCGCAACTGACGTCGCATGTCTGGCCGTTGTGTGGGAGTCGATTCCTTTGGCTGCTGGTTCTCATGGCCCAGACCGCGGTGTTTGCCCAATCCTGGCAAAGCGGACCTGGTTACCGGTTCAAGCTACTGACGATTCCGCCCGGAGGCAAGACCGGTTTCACCCTACTGCCGCCGCAACAGACCGGCGTTGGGTTCACCAACCTGCTCCCGGAGTCGCGCTTGCTCACGAACCAGATTCTGCCGAACGGCTCAGGCGTGGCCGCCGGCGATGTGGACGGCGATGGCTGGTGCGACCTCTTTTTCTGCGGGTTAGGCGGAGGCAGCCGGTTGTATCGGAATCTGGGGAACTGGCGATTTGAGGACATCACCGAGCGCGCCGGCGTGGCGTGCCCGAACCTCGATGCGACCGGGGCCACGTTCGCCGATGTCGATGGCGACGGCGACCTGGACCTGCTGGTCAATTCCATCGGCGGCGGCACCCACCTTTTCTTCAACGACGGCCGAGGGCATTTCACGCCGGGCACCCAAGTGCTCAATCCGGGCCGCGGCGGCACGTCGCTGGCGCTGGCGGATGCCGACGGCGACGGCGACCTCGACCTGTACGTCGCCAATTACCGCGCATCGACTTTGATGGACGCCCCCGGCACCCGTTTCACGGTCAAGATGATCAGCGGCCAACCGGTGGTTGCCATGATTGACGGCCGGCCGCTCACCGACCCCGAATGGACCAACCGCTTCCGGTTCAAGATCACGATGGGCGAAGGGGGCCGCGGTAAGCTCACCCACGAAGAATTGGGTGAACCGGATCTGTTCTGTCTGAACGATGGCAAAGGCCACTTCGATCCTGTGCCCTGGACCGGCGGCGCCTTCCTGGACGAGGACGGCCAACCGCTGACCCAACCGCCATTTGACTGGGGTTCGTCCGTCATGTTCCGCGACTTCAACGGCGACGGCAGCCCGGACCTTTACGTGTGCAACGACTTCAGCACGCCGGATCGCTTCTGGCTCAACGACGGCCACGGCCGATTCCGCGCTGCCCCGCGGTTTGCTATCCGGCAGACCAGCCTGGCCTCCATGTCGATTGACGTGGCGGACCTGAATCGGGATGGCTACGACGACTTCCTGGTGATGGACATGCTGAGCCGCGATCACCGCCGGCGCCTGACCCAACGAAACATCATGCATGCGGAGATGACCCCGGCTGGCCAAGTCACCGGCCGCCCCCAGTACCCGCGCAACACGCTGTTCCTGAACCGGGGCGATGGCACTTACGCCGAGATCGCCCAGTACGCCGGGCTCGAAGCTTCGGAATGGTCCTGGGCGCCGATCTTTCTCGACGTGGACCTCGACGGGTACGAGGACTTGTTGGTCCCGAACGGTTTCGAGCGTGACAACATGAACGTAGATGCCCAGAACCGCATCAACCAGGCGAAGGCGGGGAAGAGACTGCTGGCGCGAGAGGAGCTACTCCTGCGCCGGATGTACCCGAGACTCGCTACCGCGAACCTCGCGTTTCGCAACCGCGGCGACCTGCGGTTCGAGGAAGTCGGCCGCCAGTGGGGGTTTAACACCGCGGCGATATCCCAAGGCACATGTCTCGCGGATCTGGATAACGACGGCGATCTCGATGTCGTCGTTAACAACATGAACGCCCCGGCTGGCCTGTACCGGAATGACAGCCCCGCGCCACGGGCCGCCGTACGCCTGAGGGGGTTGGCGCCGAACCCACAGGGGATTGGCGCGCGGATCACCGTCGTCGTCGGCCCGGCGCCGCAAAGCCAGGAGATGATTTGTGGAGGACGGTACCTGTCTTGCGACGACACGATGCGCGTTTTTGCGGCGGGGAGTTTGACCAACCGGTTGCGGATCGAGGTGGCCTGGCGCAGTAGCAAGCACAGCGCCCTGACCAACGCCATGCCCAACTGTCTTTACGAAATCGACGAAACCGGCTCTGTGGAAATCACGGACCGCAGGTTTCTGGCAAATCCGCGATCAGGTGGCCCTGAACTCTCCGCTGTCAACGCTCAACTATTCTTCGAAGACGTGAGCGGACTGTTGGGCCATATCCACCGCGAGGAACCGTTTGATGATTTTGGGCGGCAGCCGTTGTTGGCTAAACGTCTGAGCCAACCAGGGCCGGGTGTGTGCTGGTGGGATGTGGACGGCGACGGTTGGGAGGATCTGGTAGTGGGGACTGGCAGGGGCGGGCAGTTGTCCTGGTATCGCAACAATGGCCAGGGCGGTTTCCACAAGGTGAACGAGCCGCCTTGGACCACGACCGTGGCGCGCGATCAGACCACGATCGTTGGCTGGAAACCGGGCGCGGTGCTCGTCGGGAATGCCAACTACGAAGATGGACTGACCAACGGCAGTGCTGTGAGCGCTTGCCAGGTCGGCCAAGGCCAGGCGGAGGAGGTGGTGGCGGCTTGGGAATCCAGCGCCGGTCCCTTGGCGCTGGCCGATTACGACGGGGACGGCGCCTTGGATTTGTTCGTGGGCGGGCGGGTCAGGGCCGGGCAGTATCCGGTGGCGGCCAGTTCCCGGCTGTACCGGCAACAGGCGGGTCAATGGGTATTGGATGAGGCGAACACCGCCCGGTTGCGCGAGGTCGGACTGGTGAGCGGCGCGATGTGGAGCGACCTGGACGGCGACGGGTGGCCGGATCTGGTGCTCGCTTGCGAATGGGGTCCGGTGCGGGTCTTTCACAACGCTCATGGCGTGTTGCAGGACCGCACGCAGGAACTTGGCCTCGCGGGATTCACCGGCTGGTGGAACGGGGTAACGGCCGGGGACTTCGACGGCGACGGCCAGGTTGACCTCATCGCCACGAACTGGGGGCGGAACAGCAAGTACGAAAGCCATCGCCAAAAACCGTTGCGCATTTACTATGGCGATCTCAATGAGGACGGCGGCGTGCAACTGCTCGAGTCCTGGTTCGAGCCGGCTCTGGACCAGTACGTGCCCATCCGGATGCTCGATGCCGTGACTAAGGCGATGCCGTTTCTCGCCGGACAATTCCCGACTCACCAGGCCTGGGCCGAGGCAGGCCTCAAAGAGGTGCTGGGCGACCGCCACAATCGCGTGCGCTTCCACGAAGCGACTTGGCTCGAGACCACGCTCTTCCTGAACCGCGGGGATCGGTTCGAGGCGCGCATCCTGCCATTCGAGGCCCAGCTCGCGCCGGCATTTGCCGCATGTGTCGCCGACTATGACGGCGATGGGAAGGAGGACGTTTTCCTGAGTCAGAACTTCTTCGCGGTGGACTGGGAGACCTCACGCTACGATGCCGGTCGAGGTCTATGGCTCCAGGGCGACGGTCGCGGCGGATTACGCGCCGTGCCGGGACAGGAGAGCGGCGTCCGTGTCTATGGCGAACAACGTGGCGCCGCGCTCTGCGATTATGACGCCGATGGCCGGGTCGATTTGGCCGTCACGCAGAATTCAGCCGAGACCGTGCTCCTGCACAATGTGCGCGGCCGGCCCGGATTGCGGGTGCGGCTAAAGGGACCGCCGGGGAACCCGTGCGGGGTCGGGTCTGTTTTGCGTCTCCAATACACGAGCCGTCTGGGCCCGGCACGGGAAATCCATGCCGGTTCGGGCTATTGGTCCCAGGACAGCGTGGTCACGGTTTTGGGGATGGCGGAGCCGCCGGCGGGCCTCTGGATACGGTGGCCCGGGGGGAAGACGATGACCGTGCCCTTGCCACCTGGGACCAGGGAGATCTCTGTGGGCCTGGACGGCAAAGTGGAATCAGTCCAGTGACGTGGTCCCTATGCGGCGGAAACCGCGGCACACACGCCACCCCGGTTCTCTCTCCCCGCGAAGGACGAGCGAGGCGAGGGCCAGGGAGCGCTGCCATTGAATTAAGCATCGCCTCTCACCCTGTCCGCCAGGTTCTTACTCTTGCTCTTGCTCGTAATCCTGCTCTCTGCCGAGACTTGGAGAGCAAGAGCAAGAGCAAGAGTAAGAACGAGTGTGAAGGATCCGGTACCGCTTGATTCAGCGGTAGTGGGGCGAGGGCGACGGACCGCCCAACAGGAACGGCCTGCCGCCCGGGGGTGTGGCTGCCTCAACGCGGGGTGGGCGCGGATTGGCCGAGCGCCTTGGCGAGCGCTTGCTGGGCTTGCTCGGAGGAAGGTTTGAGGCGCAGCGTCTCCCGCAACTCGGGGATCGCCTGGTCCCGGTTGCCGTCGGAGAGATACGCGTAGGCCAGGTTCAAGTGGGCCTGCCAGTTATTGGGGTCGTACCGCACCGCCTTTTGGAAACAGATCAGTGCCTCGGCCTTTCGGTCTTGTCGCTGCCGGACGATGCCCAGGCAGTTGTGAGCCTGCGCGAAACCGGGCACGAGCTTGATGGCTTGCGTGAGCTGTTCCTCCGCCTCGGTCAACCGTCCGGCACGCAGGAGCAGCGTGCCCAGGTTGTTATGAACCTCGGGATAGTCGGCCGCCAAGCGCAAGGCTTCACGGTAGTGTTGTTCCGCCTCGCTGAACTTGCCGGCTTGCTGATAAGCACTGCCGAGATTGAAATGCAGCGCCTCGGGCAAGGCATGCTTATCGTCCACAAGATTGAACTGCCGGTCGCCGCTCTTGGGCAGCCATCGCACCCCTTCCTCCAGGTGAACAATCGCATTCGACAGATCGCCGCTGCTCGCCAGGGCACAACCCAGATCGAAGCGCGCGAAAGGGTTCTGCGGATTCAAACGCAGAGCGGCCTGCATATGTTCCATGGCGTCCGGTCGATTCTTTTTGGCATAAAGCAAATGGCCCAACTGCTGGTGTGCCGTGAGGTTGTCCGGATTCACGGACAGCGCGATCCTGTATTTCTCGACGGCCCTGTCCCACTCGCCTGCCCGGTAAAACTCGTCGCCCGCCCGGACGTAGGAGTAGTCGTCCAGGAATTGCTCGCCGATCCTGACGATGGCATCACGAGGTAGAGCGACAAACTCCGGGATGTTGGCCGCTCTGCCCGGCTCGACCAGGTGCGCCAGCCACACCGGCGGACTGGCTTCCCCTTGCTCAGTGATTCGGGCCAGATAAAGCTGGGTGTAGTCCGAATGGGCTTTTGATGAGAACACGAGCCACCGGCCATCGGGCGACCAGCTATGCCACGAATTCATCCGACCCAGATTGCAGCCCAGCCGCCTGGCCTCGCCTCCCTCTGCCGGGACGATGAACAACTCGCTATCCGGCTGTAGCAACATGTAGCTGGAGGCCTGGCAGAAGACGATCCATCGGCCGTCCGGTGAGTATTTCGGAAAGTAATTGCTCCGGCCGTTCAACGACGCACCGCGCAAGGGCTCTGCCTTGCCTCCCTTCCCGCCGTTAAAAGGCACGCGGTACAGATCGTAACGGTACTCCTTGGTCAGCCTGAGGAATTCCTCGCCCTCCTCGCCGCTAAACAGAATGCGGCCCTTGTCACGGGCCCTTTTCAGCCCCACCGCCCGGTTGCGGGCGAACACGACCCATTGGGCATCCGGACTCCAGGTCGGATTGCTCTGCACCAAAGCCGGATCGTCCGCGCCCGGGAGCGAAGCGAATTGCTTCGTCTCACGATCATACACCGCCAGGATTCCCATGAACGGGAAAAAGAGCTGCGAGAAGGCCAGGTCCGGCTTGGCCATGAAAATCGAAAGGTCCTTCACCGTGCTGAGCACGTAGCGGCCGTCCGGCGAGATTTGCGACAACAGACCGAGGGTTTGCTGGCCATCTTCCCGGCGGTAGTCGTCCCAGGTAATGATGTCGCTGGTCGCAAACTTCATCTCCGGCGCGGTGCGCGTGATGACGTAGGAGCCCTTGTCATTGGCGTAATCGACGTCCATCGCCAGATACTGCCCGTCCCGGCTGAACGAATGGCAGTTGCCGCAGACCGGCAACTTCTCCAACACCACCGGCGGCAGCGTGCCCGTATCCAACGACCCAAAGCGCCAGCGGATGTGCGACGGGTCCTTGACCGCCTCCTTGAAGGGCAGATTGACCTCGCGATAAAAGAGGGGATATTCGACCACCTCTCTGGCCACCACAAAATGCACCGCACTCCGGCCTTTGGTCCGGCCTCGGCTCCCTGCTTCATACCCGGCGACCGTGAGTTCGATCGGCTCCCCGTTCGCCGCCTGTTTCATCCGGCGCCACTCCGCTTCGGCCGGACGCCACATGGGCTGGATGTCATTGAACGACCACTTCTGGCCGCCGGCTTTGAAACTGGCCGCCCAGCGGCCAATGCCCGATGCACTGGCTTTCCACAGCAGCACCGGGGCGGGCATGTTGCCGGGCATGACCGCCCCCTCGATTGGATGTTGAATCTCCACAGCCACGCGAGTGCCGGGTTTTGCCAGTGCGGGCCAGATACCGAGATGGGAGGCCGAGAAATAAAGGACGATTGTGCCGCTCACCAAAAGAGCAGCGATGCTCCACCACCCCGGCCTTCTGTTGTTCATCGTGGCCTGCGCGCCCAGAGTAAACCGCAGTGACGGTTGGGTGTCCACCAGGAAAGAGCCATTCTCTTTCGCCGGCGCAGAGGCGCAGAGGCTGGGTGCATTTTGAGCTCGACGCGCGGTGCCTAATGCGTTTGAATAGCCGGGATTATCCGGGCATGTGGATTAAGGGCAAACTTTCTCTCTGGTCCGGCGTTGGGTTGCTGGCGGCGAGCGGCGCGGCGGCACTTTGGCTTTGGCGGCCCCATCCGGATTACTGGCTGACTTTGGAACGTCCGGGCACTTATGCGGCGGTGGAGATTCAGCACCCGATTGAAGGGGCGGTCCTGCCGCTCAATATGCCGGCCCCGGCGCTTCTCTGGAGGACGAACCTTCCCGGTGCCGGTCGCTGGGTGGCGGCGTTCAAGGCGGGTGGTCAGAAATGGTTGTTCGATGACATCCAGCCGATGTGGCGTCCGCCAGAAGCGCGGTGGAGCGCCATCAAGCAGGCTGCGAAAGCCGAGCCGATCGAACTGCTGTTGGGCGGATACCGGCGAGACCAACCCGGCCGAATCGTGGCGCGGGGTTCTGTCCGCTTCGCCCTGGCCCGGCAGGCGGTGCAATACCCCCTGTTCTACCGTGAGGTGAATCTACCCTTCAGCGACGCCGTCAAGGACCCTTCAAAGATTCGCTGGCGGTTCGGCGGGTTGGACAAGGGCACACTGCCGCCGGTGGTGCTGGAGCAACTCCCGGTGTGCGGCAATTGCCATTCGTTTAGCCAGAACGGCGAGTATTTGGCGATGGACGTCGATTACGCCAACAGCAAGGCCTCGTATGTCATCACGCGCACGGCGCCGGAGATGCGCCTGGCTACAAGCGATATTATCACCTGGGCCGATTATCGCCGCGAAGATGGCCAGCAGACCTTCGGTTTGCTGTCTCAGATATCCCCCGACGGCCGTTACGTGCTCAGCACCGTCAAGGATCGCTCGGTGTTCATCACCAGGCCGGATCTGGCGTTTTCACAACTGTTTTTTCCGCTCCAAGGCATTCTCGCCGTTTATGATCGTGAAACGAAGAGATTTTCGTCCTTGCCGGGCGCCGATGATCCGGCCTTTGTTCAGAGCAACCCGACGTGGAGTCCTGATGGCCAATCAGTGGTCTTTGCCCGCACTCGAGCCGTTCACCTCCAGAAGTCACGCGACACTGCCAGCATCATTCTCACGGCCGAGGAAATCGAGGAATTCCTTAAACAAGGCAAGGAGTTTCGCTACGATTTGTACCGCCTGCCGTTCAACGGTGGAAATGGCGGCCAGGCCGAACCGGTGCGGGGCGCGTCGGCGAATGGCCGCAGCAATTATTTCCCCAAATTCTCTCCGGACGGTCATTGGATCGTCTTTTGCCAGGCCTCCAATTACATGTTGCTGCAGCCGGACAGCGAGTTGTACATCATCCCCGCGGCGGGGGGCCAAGCCAGGCGGTTGGGCTGCAACCTGGGCCGGATGAACTCATGGCACACATGGTCGCCAGACGGGCATTGGCTGGTTTTTTCCTCGAAGGCGCATTCGGATTATACCCAGCTCTATCTAACGTCTATCACGGAGCAGGGAGAGGCCAGCCCTCCGGTCTGGCTGGCCCATATGATCGCCCCGGGACGGGCTGCCAACATACCTGAGTTTGTGATGCTGGCGCCCGAGGCCATTGTCAAGATCCGCGAGCAGTTCGTGGACGATTTTTCTTTCGCCCGGGCGGGGAAACAGTTGCAGATGGCTGGCGAGGTCGATCAGGCCATCGAGAAATACAGAATGGCGCTCTCGCTCAATCCGAACAACGTCATGGCCCACCAGCGGCTCGGCTTCCTTCTTTTTCATGCCAAGAACCAAACCCGCGAAGCGCTCGAAGAGAGTCAAGCCGCCGTGCGCCTTGAGCCCAACGATCCCTTCGCACAGCACGATCTGGGTGTGGAACTGGTGAGTTGCGGCGACCTCTCGAATGCCGTCACCCACCTGGCCGAAGCCGTGCGCTTGCTGCCTGACGGCTATGATCGCCAGTATAATGCCGTTAGCATGAACTACGCTTTGGCTCAAGCCTATTACCAGCTTAAGCTCTACGCCGAAAGCACGCTTGTCCTTGGTACGGTGCTGCGCCACAACGCCAGGCACCCTCAGGCTAATTACCTCATGGCCATGGCTAAAGCTTGGCTCGGTGAAACCGACACCACCTCTCCCTACTTCGACGCAGCCGTGCGGTCCCAACCGAGTCTGGCGCAAGTGCCCGACTATTACGACCTGCTCAGCCGCAATTACGTTAACCGGGGGCGCTACGCCGAGGGACTGGAACTGTCCCAAAAGGGCTATCAGTTGGCCGTGAAGGCGGGACGAAGCAGCCAGGCCGCCGCACTCCAGGAGCGAGCCGAGTATTGCCGCAGGCGGCAATAAACGCCGTCAAGTGCATAACGACCGAAGTCCGCCAACCCTTACGGGGCGGCGCGAGCTCTCTGGCGTTGTTGGACCGATTCTATGAATTCGCGCGCTTTCTCGTTCTGCGGTTCCAGGCGTCGCGCCGTTTCGAGGTGGGCGAGGGCTTCATCGAACTGGCCCTGGCGCGCCAAAGCGATACCCAGGTTCAAATGGCTCTCAGCCCTGTCGGGGCGAAGGCGCACGACCACCGCGAATTCCGTTCCGGCCTCCTGGAACTTGCCTTGAAGGGCCAGTTCGACGGCCAGCCGGTCATGGGCCTCCCAATCCGCAGGCCGGAATTGGATCGCTTCGCGCAGACTTTGAATGGCCTCAGTTCGCTTCCCTTGTTGTTTGAACACCTGCGCCCGGAGCAGGCAGACTTGAGCAGGGTCCACATTGGCACGCCGGGCCAGCGAGCACGCTTGGAGCGCGTCGTCGAACCGGCCTTGACTGGCGCGAACCTGGCCCAGCTCCACGTAGATGTTGCCTGAACCTGGCCGCACGGCCAGGGCGGCCTCGAACGCCTTGGCGGCCTCATCGAAGCGCCCTTGCCGGGCCAACAACCGCCCGAGGTGGAGTTGACCCGAATAATGCTGCGGCACCAGGTCACAAGCGATGCGTATCTGCTCCGCGGCGTGGGCCAGGTCGCCGATGGCCGCGAGGAATTCCGCGTAGGTATGGTGCAGCCAGTGGTCCCCAGGTCGCTTTTGGATTGCCTGTTGATAGGTCAGGCGCGCTGCCCGAACATCTTGCCCCCGCAGCCGAGCCTTGCACTCGGTCAGACGCGTCTCCAGCTTGCGGAGAGAAACCGCATGGTCGGTCTGGTTGGTGAAGGGAGCATCGGTTATTCGTTTCTTGATGTCCTCCAGAATCGTGCAGCGGTTCCAATCCGTCAACCCAAGGTCCCGCGCGCAGCTTGCCGGATCTTCCCATGAGGGATTCTGGCCGCCCAAAAGTCTGTGGGGCAGGGCAGTCACGGCCTTTTCAGCCAGCGCGCGCGCCAACGCGTAATTTCCCTCGAAGTTCAGGTGTACATGTTCCAAAAAGCATTCGTCCCCGGTGACGTGGCTTGCGCTTAGCGGCGCCAGAGCTGCCTCCGCGTCCAGGAACGTCACTCCCTGTCCCGCATACCGTTCGGCAACCTCACGAATTATCTGGTTGATTGCCGTGTTCGCCCGAAAGGGCAGGCCGTCCGAATCCCGTGCCCGCCGATAGGCCTGTGCCGCGGCGTCAGCTTTGGTCATTTCCAGCAAACACTGGCCGAGCCTGAACTGGCCTTCGGCGTAGAGCGGGCTCAGTTCGGCCGCCGCCCGGTATTGTTCGAGGGCTTGGACAAGATCTCCTCGCTGCAGGTTAGTCAGGCCGGTCTGGAATCGCCTCTCATACTCGGCCTGCTTTCGGCCCTGGAGGGAAGGCGCGTGGACCGAGGCGAAAGGCGCGCAATCCTTCAGGTTGCTCGCCGCGCTGCTAAGCACCACCGGCACTCCCCGCCGGGTGGCAACCTGCACGATGTCCTCCATGTTGCGCCGAAAACTGGCATAGACCCTCTCTTTGCGAGGGTCGGCTGGTGAGACCTGCTGATCCAGGAATACGCGCATGCCACCCCAGGTCGAGGGGTTGTTGCCGCGCTGGTTAAGCCGCCGGGTCAGCGCCACCAAGAGCTGTCCGGTGCGGGTCCGTTGCAGGGCCAGGTAACTCCGCACGATCCAGCGCGCGGGCACTGCGGGTCCGAAGACTGTGTTGGCCCCAAAGGGGCCTACAAACTCGTTGTGCCCAGTGTAGATGATCCAGAGGTCACCCTGGTATCGGGCGCACTCCCGGGCGATCGGCAGAAGGCCGTGCGAGTTGATTGCCGTCATGCCGACGCAAACCACCTCGAACTCCCGTCCCGGAAATCGAGCCCTCAACAACGCCTCCAGGCAGCGCCCCATCCCGTAGGCGGGCCGTGGATCTCCCATGGCCGCCGATTCCCCAAACAGGAAGATGCGACAGGTTCCGTCCGTCTTGGGGGTTTGCACGACCAAAGGGCTTGGGCTGCGGGCCTGGGCGGGCGAGAAGAAGCTCAACCCGAACCAGGTGTTCTCCACCACGGCCGCCTTCCCGCCTGTCTCCCGACGAAGGAAGAACGAGGTCGGATGACCAAAACCGCCTGCCCGTAAAATCAACTCCACCAGAACCAGCAGCAGCGGCAAGAACATGACCGCCACAAGCCTGAAAAACCACCGGCGCTTCATCCGAACGCCGGTTGGAGCACAAACATCGGGTGCAGGCAGCCCCGACCCGGAGTTCCGCTTCTTCTCTCGCGCATTGCTGTCCCGGCGCTTGTCTTTCAACGCGGCACGATATTAGGGGCCCTCGCGCCCGAGGCCAAGCCAAGAGTGGGCGTACAGTCGTCTTGTCTTATTGTGTTTCTGATTCAAGCCGGGCCTGCTACAACCGGATGGACTGCATGAGCATTTTTGTGCTTCACGCCGGCAGGCTCCGGCTCGCTCGGTCATGGCCAAGGCTCGCGGCCTGCACTTGTGCCGGGTTGCTTCTGGGTTTTCCTCCGCTGGCATGGGCTTCCGTCGATTGGCAAGCAGGCACGGGCTTTCGGAGCGCCAATCTGGAAGTGCCAGCGTCGGGGAAGACCGGCTTTACCGAAATGCCAGCCGGCACCACGGGCATCACGTTCACCAATCACCTCTCCAAAGAAGCAGTGGCGGCCAACCAGATCCTCTTGAACGGCTCCGGTGTGGCGGCGGGCGACGTGGATGGTGATGGCTGGTGCGACCTCTACTTCTGCCGGCTCGAGGGCCCCAATGTCCTCTATCGCAATCTCGGCAATTGGCGGTTTGAAGACATCACGGCGGCCGCCGGTGTCGCCTGTGCGGACCAATACTCGACCGGAGCGGTCTTTGCCGACATCGACGGCGATGGGGATTTGGATCTGCTGGTCAATTCCGTCGGCGGTGGAACGCGGTGCTTTTTCAACGACGGCCAGGGCCACTTTACGGAGGCGACCGACTCCGGGTTGGTGCGCAAGTTCGGCAGCATGTCCATGGCGTTGGCCGATATCGATGGCGATGGCGACCTGGACCTCTACGTGGCCAACTATCGCACGACCACCGTTCGTAGCACCGGTTTCGACATTCTGAACGTGGACGGTCGCCGGATGCTCAAACCAGAGGATCGCGATCGTCTCTACATCACGCCGGACGGGTTTCTCCGCGAATACGGAGAGGTGAGCGTGGTCTATCTCAACGATGGGAAAGGGCATTTCCAGCCATTGCCCTGGACCGACGGTCGGTTTCGAGACGAGCAAGGCAAACCGCTGGCTGAGCCACCCAAAGACTGGTCGCAATCGGTCATGTTTCGCGACCTGAATCAGGATGGCGCGCCAGACATCTACGTGTGCAACGATTTCTGGACCCCGGACCGGATTTGGCTCAACGATGGCAAGGGTCACTTTCGCGCCATCGCCCGCGAAGCCCTCCCGAACACGTGCGCGCTCTCGATGAGCGTGGATTTCGCCGACATCAACCGCGATGGGCTCGATGATTTTCTGGTGCTGGATATGTACAGCCCCGACCACGTGCGACGCATGACCCAAGCGGTCATGTTCGGCCTGACACCCTGGCCGATGGGCTACAGCGCCGAGCGGCCCCAGGTGAGTCGCAACACGCTCTTCCTGAACCGGGGCGATGGCACTTATGCCGAGATCGCACAGTTGAGTGGGCTGCACGCCACCGATTGGTCCTGGTGCCCGATCTTCCTGGATGTCGACCTGGACGGCTACGAAGACCTGCTGGTCGCCGTCGGGAACCTTTACGACACTCAGGATCAGGATGCGGAGGGACGCATCACCGCCATGAGACCATGGCCACGCGCGAAGAGCCCATTCAAGCTCTGGCTCTACCCGCCGTTGCGCTTGCCCAGAATGGCCTTTCGTAATCGGGGTGACCTGACCTTCGAGGAAGTCGGCCAGGCTTGGGGCTTCAACGCGACGGGCGTTTCCCATGGGATGTGTCTGGCCGATCTGGACAACGATGGAGATCTGGATGTCGTGGTCAACAACCTGAATGCCGCCGCCGGCCTATACCGTAGCGACTCGACCAAGCCGCGGGTGGCCGTCCGCCTCAAGGGCAGCGCCGCCAACACACGCGGCATTGGATCCAGAATTCGGCTCCAGGGAGGGGCGGTGCCGTGGCAGAGCCAGGAGATGATCTGCGGCGGGCGGTATCTCTCCTGTGACGACACCTTACGGGTGTTTGCGGCAGGGACTTTGACCAATCAGATGCGGATTGAGGTCCGGTGGCGCAGCGGGAAACGAAGCGTCGTGGAGGCCGTGAGGGCAAATCGGATCTACGAGATTGTGGAGGCTGACACTCAGTGGGCGACGCCGGAGGCGAAGACCGAGAACCAACCCGTGTTTGAGGACGTGAGTAGTCTCATCATACACCTGCATCACCAGGAGCCCTTTGACGACTTCGCCCGCCAGCCGCTGTTGCCCAACAAGCTCAGCCAACTCGGACCGGGCGTCGCTTGGTTTGATGTGGACGGCGACGGTTGGGAAGACCTGCTGATCGCTAGTGGGCGCGGTGGGCATTTGGCCGCCTATCGAAACAACGGCAAAGGAGGGTTTTCACCGATGGAACTGCCCCCCTTGCTGGCTCCTGTGACGCGCAGTCAAAGCTCCATCCTGGGTTGGCGCAAAAGCGAAGGTCACACGGTCCTCCTGGCCGGTTCGTCGAATTATGAAGACGGCCTGGGAGTGGGGGCGTCGGTCCGTCAGTATGATCTGGAAGACAAGCGGATTGACGACAGCCTCCATGGCAGCGAGAGCAGCACCGGGCCGCTGGCTTTGGCCGATATCGACGGAGATGGCGACCTGGACTTGTTGGTCGGCGGTCGGGTGGTCCCCGGCCGATACCCCGAGCCCGCCTCGTCGCGACTGTTCCGCAATGATCAGGGTGTGTTTCGGCTCGACACCGCCAACAGCAAGCTCCTGGAAGAGGTCGGATTGGTCAGCGGGGCCGTCTTCAGTGATCTGGATGGCGACGGCGATCCGGATCTGGTGCTGGCTTGCGAATGGGGCCCGGTGCGCGTCTTCCGCAATGACGGTAGCCAGTTCGTGGAGATCACCGAACATCTCGGCCTGGGCCAGTTCAAAGGGTGGTGGAACGGGGTTACGGTCGGTGACTTCGATGGCGATGGCCGGTTGGACATCGTCGCCTCGAACTGGGGACGCAACACTAAATACGAAAGCCACCGGAGCCAACCGTTGCGGCTCTATTACGGCGATCTCAATGGCGCCGGCTCCGTGGAGATCGTGGAAGCCTACTTCGACAAGACCCTGGCCAAACTGGTGCCGGAGCGGGCCTTCATGAGCATGGCCAACGGCCTGCCGTTTATCCGAGAACGGTTCACGACCCATTTGGCCTACGGCCAAGCCAGTCTGGCCGAAATCCTCGGGGAACGCCTGAAAACAACCAGGGAATTGTCTGCGAACACCCTCGAATCCATGCTCTTTCTAAACCGCGGAG
>Ga0315274_10001728_pt1 | contig 33446 bp, 23 predicted proteins | sample YL17G02_20_MG_FD_203700 | JGI IMG/M metagenome (GOLD analysis project Ga0315274, IMG submission 203700) | Sediment microbial communities from Yellowstone Lake, YNP, Wyoming, USA - YL17G02_20 | ecosystem: Environmental > Aquatic > Freshwater > Lake > Sediment | place: USA: Wyoming | collected...
TCGCGGTCGGCGGGGCCGAGTCGGTCGGCGGGGCCGATGCGGTCGGCGGGGCCGATGCGGTCGGCAGGGCCGATGGGCGCCGCGTGAACCGGGGGGCTCTGTACGAGGGGTCCTCGGGCCTGCGGCTTCGAGTGGACCGCTTCGAGCCGGACCTCGTGGTGCGCGAAGGCGGTCAGATCGGCAGCGCCTCGCAGGAGTTAAACAACCCGGCCGCCAACGTCCTGCTCCTCGAGGGAGACCGAACGGTCTTTGACCAGTGGCTCTTCGCCCGCGAGGACCTCAAAGACCAGATGCACCGGCGCCCGGAAGAGTACGACTGCGAGCTCCTGGGCGTGTCGGGCCGCGCCCCGGATTATGCGTTTCACATTTCGGTGAAGAAGACCCAGCCTTCGCAATCCCTCGGCGCGTTCACGGCGGCTCTGGGAGAGGAAGTCTCCGTGGAGCAGGGCAACCCGCAGAATCCGGCGTCGGGCGGCTCGAACCCAACGCGCTCCGCGCGCCAGAGCAATCCAGCGGGACCCGCCTCGGAGCGTGAAGAGGGCGCAACCCTCGACGAGGAAACGGGGTGGCGAGTGAAGCGCGTTCGAGCCGTGCCTGCTTACACAACGACCCTCTCCCTCACGCGCAACGCCGCCATCCCGGCGATCTACGGCGGATGCGGCGTCATGGTTCTGGGCCTGTTGCTTGCCTTTGCGGCAAATCGCAAAGAGATCTGGTTCTGGGTCCAGTCCGAGGACGAGGGCGCCAACGGCGTTGGCCCAAGCCGAACCCCGTTCGGCCCCGGACCCCTGTTCGGCCGTCGCCTCTACGTCGTCGGCCGCTATCGATATCCTCGCGAGACCCTCGACCGAGCCGCAGCCGCCGCTCTGCGGGAACTGTACCCGCAGGAACTCGTTGAGAATGATGGAGGAGACCGTTCCGAGACCCAAAACTCGAGATCTGAGGCCAACCCGGGACCCGACGGCCGGTCGTAGATTGCGGGTAGTGTTCGGATTTCGGATTTCGCGTTTCGGATTCCACCTCCAGGGAGCGTCGAGAACAATGAGCGCCAACAAAAGTACTCCTGACAGAGGCCGTCTCAGAAGGTCCCGCGCGACCTGTCACGCTTCTTGCGGGGCAAGAGGCCCTTGCAGGGCAAGGGAGCGCGCCAGCCCCTCTTGGATTTCCGCGCGGAAACCCAGGGTTCCGGCCGCTTCGCTCCCTGCATCCTGGGCTATGTTCCGTCGCGTTTTCGGCGCTCTTCGATCCCTTGAAACATCCTGTAGAACAGATCCGAAGAACCATGGCCCCGCCGGATCGGGCGCAGGCAACAGTAGAGGCGCGCCGCGGGTTCTCGCGCGCGGGGCGCGTCGGGCGCGCGGGGCGCGTCGGGCGCGCGGGGTCCTCAGCATCGTGGCATTCGGCATCGTCTCTCTGACCGCAATCGGCGGTCAGACGACCGCCCCTTCCCCGCCGGCCGTCGCGACGGCCGGCAAGGGCGAGTTCCTGAAGGCCGAATGGCGCGAAGCCCTCAAGCCGCTTCGGACGCTGCCGATCCAGACCGACGGGTTCATCCGCAGCGCGGCGACCTTCAGCAACCAGGTGATGCTCGCGGTCCGCGACGACCGGTCGTTCCGCGGCCAGCCCTCGCTGGTCGTCGTCTTATGGGCCCTGGCCGACCCCGGGGCGGCTCGCAACGCGAGCCTCCTGAAGGTCGATCATCCCGATCTAGTCAATCTCTTCGGCGGCAAGCGGATCAGTCTCGCCACGTACCGCGACTCCCATCTTTTCGACCGCATGCGCGAGCTCTACGCCTCGAACCAGGAAAGGTATCTCAAGCCGTGCAACCGCCTGGAGGGACGCGCGCAGCGGCTCGAGGAGTTGCCGACGGACCTCGCCATCGTCCCGCGCACGGGCGAATGGCTCTCGCCCGCCGAGCTCGGGAAAGCGGACCCCGGCGGCGCGGCCGACCCGCTGGACGTCGCGATTCTCGCCCAATGGGAGTCTCTGACGAAAGCCCTGCGCGGCGACGATCCCGAGGCCGGGGCGAAGGCGGCTTCAGGACTCGTCGAGGCTGTCGCGGCGGCGGCCGACGCGCGCCGCATCGAGACGCCTCACCTCAGGCTCGACGCCCTCTACCAGGAGCACCACCCCTTTGCCAAGTCCGCGTTCTTTTACCTCTTCGCCGCGCTCTTCTACGGCGCGTCGCTCCTGTTCGGGCCGCGCTGGGCGGCGCGCGCGGGCTACGCCTTTCTCGTCGTCGGATTCGGGGAAGAGGTCTTCGGCGTCGTCTGCCGTTGGATCCTAAGCGGCCGCGCGCCGCTGGCCAACATGTACGAGTCCTTCACCTTCGCCACGGCGGGCATGATTCTGGTGGCGCTCATTTTCGAGTTCACCCACAAGATTCGCCTGGCGGGACTGGGCGGCGCCGTTCTCGGCTTCATATTCATGACCCTCGCGCACAAGGCGCCGATCTTCGACACCAAGATCGCGCCCCTCATGCCCGCGCTCCAGTCGAGCTGGCTCACCTATCACGTCGTCACCATCATGCTTAGTTACTCGGCCTTCGCCCTCTCCTTTTTCGTCAGCGTCTGCTACTTGGGCAAGGACATGCTCGGCGGCGACGCGTCGCGCCTCCGCCTCGTGCGGAGACTGCCCTCCCTGCCGACGCTCGACATCTTCAACTACAAGATCATCGCCGTGGGCTTTCCGCTGCTCACCGTCGGCATCATCCTGGGCGCCGTGTGGGCGAACACCGCATGGGGACGCCCCTGGGGATTCGATCCGAAAGAGACCTGGTCCGCGATCACGTGGCTCGTCTACGCCCTCTACCTGCACGTGCGTTTTCTCTCCGGCTGGCGGGGCCGCTGGGCCGCCGTCCTCGCTCTTCTCGGCTTCCTGTGCGTCCTGTTCACCTACCTCGGCGTCAACTATCTCCTGCCGGGGCTGCACAGTTACGTCTGAGGCAACCAACTCAGTCGTAGTACTTCAGCGTCACGTTCGAGAACGTGATCCCTCCCGAATCGTCCTCCCACCCGGAGCCGGAACCGCTGCCCGTGGGGGAATACCGATTGAGACTGAGAACCTGGATATTGGGCAGCCAGTAGTCGTTCATCTCGTGGTAGCCGCCGTGGGTGTAGATCCAGAGGGCCAGAGTGGATCCGGCGCCGTCCGACGGTACGCCGGGGTTCGGCTGATCCGGGAACCGGCCGCCCCACTTCGTGGGGAGTTTGGCGAAGGGATCCACCGCGCCAAACATGGCGAAGAAGATCATGTTGCGGCGATCCTGATAGTCCGCTTCCCCCCAGGTCCCCTTGGAATCGGACAGAGTGGGGGTCAGGTAGAGACGCACGATGGGCGTGGTCTCGATGTTCACGGAAGCGGCTTCGCAACTCAGGCTTAGGTCGCGGTTGTTGCGGCACGCGACGTTGCCGTTGAGCTGTCCGACACCCGTGGCGAGGGGCGGGAAAGCGCCGGCGAAGCGCGCGCCATATTGGCCGTCGTAGGCGCCCGCGACGATCGTCACGCCGCCGGAGGTGCGAGTGACCGCGCCCCGAGCAAAAAAGGGATCGCTCTGGACAAAGGCCTCGACCCAGTCGCCGTAGTTGCCGTAGGTCATCGAACTGTCCGCGCTCGACGGTTTGTCGATGGGCTGAACGCGGACCTCCTCCAGGGTAAGGACGCCGTAGTCGCCATACTGGTTGTGAAAGAGATCGAACAGGAGCGTATAGTCGCGATAGTCGATCTGGGACCCCGGGAAGTTAGCCAATGTCCCGTCGTCAGCCATGTCGCTACAGTCGAAGGGAACCTCCCATAGCAATGTGACCCAAAAGTCATGGTTGGCGTAAGGCGCGTTGGCCGGATCGTAGGTGCTCACCTCGACGCCCCCGAAGTGGGTGAAGCCTGCGTTTGCGTACTCGACGCGATAGCCCGGGCAGAGATCTGCCCGCGCCGCATCGCAACGGATACGGAGGTCCGCTTCATACAACTTGCCCGCCATGGTCGCCGCGTCACCGACAAGCGGGAAAGCCGTTTGCGTGCCGTCAGTCCCCAGGTTCCACGACGCGAACATGATCTTGCCGGCGGGGTCGTCGGTCGGGAGCACCGTAAACCCGACCTTGCCCGCCGGGTCGTGCTGGCCCGGGGGCTTCACCAGGCTCGTCTCGACCACGTTTGGCGCCCGAACCCATCTCCCATACGGGTCAGGCCACGGCGGCGGCCACCACGGACCGGGTTCAATCACTCGGTCTCCGGCCGGGTCGTTCAGCAGCGAGTAGATCTGCAAGACCTCGGGCGCCGACGGGAGAACTTGTGTGCCGCTGGTCACGGCGGCTATCAGCACCAGCTCCGTCGGCGCGTCGGTCAGCCCCGCTTGAAAGACGGGCCAGCCCGACGCCCAGGACTTCAGGAAGTTGAGGCCCGTGTCGCTGGTCGAGGACGGGCTGTGGTCCAGACCCACTTCGCCAATCGTCAGACCGGTCACGAAGGGGTTAAGCGGGCGCGAGGGCGCCAGGGCGGTCGTCGTCAGCGCGTTCCAGTTCAACAGGTTCAGGAACCCGCCGCTCGGCTGATAGAGGTCCTTCCCGGTGGGCTCGGTCCCGGCGGACAGCAAGTCGTCGGTCTCCCTGGCCGTCAGGCGATCGACCCAGCCGTCGGCGTGGCCGATTCGGTAATGAATCCCGGAAGTGTCAAGCAGGTCTGTCCAATACAGCCGGTACGCGCTTTCGGCGTAAGTTGGGTTTCGCCAGTCCACGCGCTCCATGAGATCGAGGGCATTGAGATACCGGAAGATCGACTTCGGCGTCGCTGCGCCTTGGTCCAGCGCGTCCGAGTTGGAGATGACGACGATCGGCAGGGTCAGGATGACGGGGACTTCGGCAGCCGCCGATACAGCGGGCTCAATCATCGCAGCCTCCGATACGGCGGGCTCCATCATCGCAGCCGCCGCGAAGACAAGGACCAGGCTTTTCGTCACGTGACAGACACGCGCCGCCTGTCGGGGGGAAGAAGGCCCTTGCCCTGTCGAATCAGCCCGTCGGCTCGTCCGGGAAGAGAACTCGCCAGATCGTTCAGCCAGGCCGTCCATCCCTCGTCCTCGCGGAAGTCGTCTCGCCTCTTCCCGTCGCTCGGGAAGTTCGTGTCCCCGCCTTGCGGCCGGGGGCCTTATGCGAAGGCGGACCGGAGGGCGCTCAGTCCCGTTTTCGGATAGCCATTGTAAGCCGGCAAGGACACGCAGATCAATGAAAAGCGAGAATGAAAAAGGGAGAATTGTCGCGCGCCTCGTGCACCCTCGCACAACCGTATCGCTCGCGGACCCCCGCATTCGCGTTGCCGGCCCCCACGCGTTCCGTAAAGGGCTTGCAATCGGCCAGGCGCGGTGCTTTACTCAGCGTCTTGACCCCGGGCCCGGACGGCTTGCCATCACGGCAATCGCGACTCGCATTCCGGGTTGTTTTTTTCGCGGATTCCCGCGGTTGGAGGGAGGCGGTCATGGCCAAGCGCGATTTCCGAAGGATCTTCGATCTTTCCACAGACGAAGTGTGGGCCGTTCTCGACCTCGCGCGCGAACTGAAGCGCGAAGTGCCCGTCAAGCAATTCACGCGGCGCTTGAGCGACCGCGTTCTGGCCATGGTTTTCGAAAAACCCTCCCTGAGGACTCGCTGCACCTTCGAGATCGCCATGACGCAGATGGGGGGGGCGGCCATCTATCTCGGGCCGCACGAGATCGGTCTGGGCAAGCGCGAGTCGGTCCACGACATCGCGCGGAACCTGGAGCGGTGGTTCGACCTAGTGATGATCCGCACCTTCGACCAGAAGAACGTCGATGAGCTGGCGCGCCACTGCGCGTTGCCCGTGATCAACGCCCTGAGCGACTACGAGCACCCCTGTCAAGCCATGGCCGATTTCCTGACGCTGACCGAGAAACGCGAGTCCCTCGAAGGCTTGAGGCTCGCCTACGTGGGCGACGGCAACAACATCTGCCACTCCCTCATTGCGCTCTCGGCCCGTTTGGGCACGGAGATCCGCGTCGCGAGCCCTGAAGGCTATTCTCCCTGCTCCCGTCTCGTCGAAAGGGCCCGGGTCGAAGCGCAGGAAACAGGCGCCCGGATACGGGTGACCACCGATCCAGCCGAGGCCGTGGCCAGCGCCGACGCCGTGTACACGGACGTGTGGGCCAGCATGGGCCAGGAGAACGAGGCCGAAGAGCGCAGGGCCGCTTTCACACCTTACCAGGTGAACGCGGAGCTCGTCGCCGGCGCCGATCCCGACGCCTTTATCATGCACGACTTGCCCGCCCATCGCGGCGAGGAGATCACCGATGAAATGATGGACTCGCCCCGCTCCATCGTGTTCGACCAGGCCGAGAACCGCCTTCATGCCCAGAAGGCCCTTCTCGTCTATCTCGACGCGCACGGGAGGGACTAGACATGCAAACGCAACCTGCCATCAGGCGTGATGCTCCGCTTAGGCGAAGGGCCGCCGGTTTGCGCTCCTTCCAGCGAGCGCGCGTCTGGGCCCCCTTCCGCGGTCTGCCCGGCGCTTTCACCCTGATCGAGCTCCTGATCGTCGTGGCGATCATCGCAATCCTGGCGGCGATCGCCGTGCCGAACTTCATGGAAGCCCAGGTGCGCGCAAAGGTCAGCCGCGTGAAGAACGACATGCGAGCCCTGCGGACGGCCTTGGAGTCCTACGCCGTGGACTACGGCAGGCATCCATCGGATCACGGCGACGATCAGGACGCCCGAGTTTGGGCCCTGCTGACGACGCCCGTGGCCTACATGTCGAGCATCCTGGCCAACCCCTTCATCGCAGAGAACTTTTCCGGCGGGCTCGGGCATCCGGAACTCAACGTCTACGTCTACGGCGCCGACGAGCGATGGCTCGACGGCGTGGTGCACGGCTGGGCGGAGAACGTGCGCGCCGTTGGGCTGCTTTGGTGGGTTCTCAGCGCCGGCCCGGACCGTTGGGCCAACCTGCGCGACTACCCCGGGTGGGGGGACGGCGAGGTCTGGGTCGAACTCGACGCCGGCAGGAACTACCTCCACGTGCTCTACGACTCGACGAACGGAACGCGCTCCCTGGGCGACATTATCGCGTCGAACAAACGTCTGTACAACTGACGCCGGCCTCCGTGACGCACTAGGCGCCAAGTCCGGGCGGGGCGAACGCGCCCCGGCTCGGCCGCGCGTCTTCGCCGAGCGAACGTTAGTACAGGCATTCGTAGGTATTGTGATGCATGGTGGTTCCTGGGAGGTATCAGACAGGATGCACAAGATCAACACGATTGAGGCGCTTTTCCATTCATCCAGTAAATCCTGTTAATCCTGTCCGGAAAAGAATACGTCACCGAACTTCCAAACTAGAGCACTTATTGAGTCTCGCGATAATGATTGACACAGGCCGCGCTCATTTTACTGAACTTAGCGCGTCAATCGGTTTTGCGAGCCTCAATAGTGCAACTCTTCGCAAGTACGTCGACGCGTCGCGTCTTGCGAAGGGAGGCCTTTTCCCCGTTCTGGGACAGCAAACATGATGGGATTCCTTGCCAAGCGGAAAGACGGGCAATCGCTTTCTTCCCGGCGTTTTCGTAATCGTGGCGGGTTTCGCGCGTATAGGCAGGATAGGAGAAGAAGGCGTGGCCGCCGGGCGCGCCTGGTGGGGTCCGCCGGTTCCGGGAAAGCCGGCGTGGTCGCCGTCGCCCGACGAGGCGCGACTCCGGGCGCGCGGCGGTCCGCGGCCGTTCGCGCCGTCCCGTGGTGGGGACTGGCCGCCGCCGTTTTCCTGGGCGCGTATCTGCTCTTCTACGGTCTCGACAAGCCGAGCCCGGACCGCGGCCCGGGCAACGTCGCCAACGTGGCGCCGCCCGCTATCCCGGTCAAAGCGCCAAGCGTCGATTCCGAAGCAGTCGTTTCCGCGGAGCGCGCATCGGATCTGCTCCGGGGAGTCCTGCAAGACGCCGCCGGGGGCGTTCACTGTTCTCGATCTGCTCGTACTCAGGCACCGCTCCCGGCAACGCTGTGTATGGCAATCCACCCGAGCACAAGCACAAGGAAACGGTTACCCGGGCATCTCCAACTCGAAGATGCCCTTATACAGAGCGCCGTGCTCTTGACCGGCCTGGTCCAAGAGCCGGCCCTGTTCTGGGACGCCGTGCCCTCGCAGGGAACCGTACACCCAGATGCCCCCGTTCCTTACCGCAACAATTTCCATTGGAGACCAGTAGGATTCCTCCCTGCGGACCACCTCGATTTTCGCGGACGGAACGGTTGCCTTCCGCAACCAGATGCTCTTCCCGGTCGCATCAAGACCCAGCATTACAATGTTTCGCCCGTCCTTACTGAGGGCAAGATCCTTGATATTCACGAGACCGGGGACAGCGTCCTTCGCCTCCCGAAAACCCACCAGTCTCCTCACGCTCCCGTTTTCCGATGACGCCAGAAAGTAGCCCCCGCTAGCAAAATCGGCCCCTCCCCCTGCTTGGTAGAGAATCGCGCGGCAGGCGGGGGCGAACGCGAAAGCTCGTATCACCGCCAGGTCGGCGATCTTGGGTGTGGCGCATTTGACGACCTCGCTTGCGCTGAACGAAACCTTGTAGGCGCCCCCCCCCCGAGTCCATAACATAGAGAGTATTGTCCCAGATTGCCAGTCCCCCCCGCCTCGATGGGATCGTCACGACGCAGCCTTGGGAGCTCAGATCGACAACGTCGTATGTGCGCTGGCTTGACAGATCGTACGCGACGATCAACGACCGGCCAGTCGGGTTCACGGTCATTCCATAGAGCATTCTGGCTTCATCGGCCATTCTGCGTCGGGGGTGGACGCCGCCCGGCGCGAGGGAACCAGGCGACATCATATTCTGGCTTGCGGCGTCACGGGGCGCCTCGTCGAACTCGGCGACTAAGGCAAGGATTCTGTTTGCCCCGGCGTCATAGGTTGCCCATCCCGGGTAGGCGCGGACCCTGCCGCCCGCAGCCGTTCTGGAAAACAGAACCTTCTCGGAACCGTCCGGGCTTCGGACCACGATCTCGATGCCGGACGACCGCGAGACGACATAGACTGTGTCTCCACTAGGCAGTGGAATCGAATCGGTGACTGCAGAGGCTTCTGGCTGCGCGATCAGCTCGTAATCCCGAGGAGGATACGGATGCCGTTCCGCGTACTCAGCCAACGCAGTTTCCCTCGCTGCCTGGTCGATCCTTTCCTGAAGAATAAGGAGGACGGCAACCACACCGGCACCCGCGAACAGAATCAGTGCTAGCGCGAAGGACTTGAGTTTCATAGCGCATTAGCCCCTTTCTTCTCTACCCAGCGCAACTACCGAACCGGGAGGCAATTGCTCCTCCAGCGCCTACCGTCGGCCAGAAGGCCACAGCAGGAATACTACTACACCTGCGGCCATCTGCGCAACGTCGCTGGACCCCAGCGGACGATCCGGACCTGGGAGGAAAGGCGCCAGCTTCCGCGAAACATGGTAGACATGCCCGTCGCGCCAGCCCAATGCCCCACGAGTGGCACCGCAGCCATTGTGCGGGCGCGTATCTGCTCTTCTACGGTCTCGACAAGCCGAGCCCGGACCGCGGCCCGGGCAACGTCGCCAACGTGGCGCCGCCCGCTATCCCGGTCAAAGCGCCAAGCGTGGATTCCGAAGCAGTCGTTTCCGCGCAGCTCGGATCGGGTCTGCTCCGGGAAGTCCTGCTTTCCGGAGTCCTTTCAGGCTTTGCAGACAATATCCCCGTTCCCTCGGCCCCGAATCCCAAAGTGAGAGTCCCGGAGTTTCCACTCTCGGGAACGCAATGGCGGCAAACCCAGGCAATCGCCGTCGCGTCGGTCGATATCGCCGGGACGGTAAGAGGCTTCTGGCGTTACGGACGGCAGACAATGTGGGCGCTTTCAGGATCGGGCCCATCCGCCGCCGTTCCCCTGACAGAAGATGGACTCCCCCCTGATGGCGCTGGCGCGACCAGGAGATGACGCCAGACCGGGCGGAGCCGCCGGACCCACTCTCGTTCAGGTTCCCCGAGCCTTGACCCCGCGAACGCCTCCCCCGACATAGAGCCTTGCGCGAACCGATCGGCGCCGGTTTCTCCGGCATGGCCGCCGCTTCTGCGCGCGCCGCTGAAAGAGCCCCGTTGCAGCCTGACTGAGATCGTCGTCAAGCGCAGATGCGCAGATGGACAGAAATCATTTGATCTTCACGCCCAAGGCAGGGAGAATCCTGTCAGACGCGCCGGTGGTCAAGGAAGGGCGCGGGCTCGACGGTGACGCGTCGGTTCGCGGAAGGGACGGCGGCCCATGGAAACGCGCAGGTCCTTCACTCTCATCGAACTCCTGATCGTGGTGGCCATCATAGCCATCCTCGCGGCGATCGCCGTGCCCAATTTCCTCGAGGCGCAGGTGCGCGCGAAAGTCTCGCGGGCGAAGAGCGAGTTGCGTTCCCTGACGACCGCCCTCGAAGCGTACCGCGTCGACAACACGAACTACCCGCTCTCCGCTCTGCACGGGGGGCCGTGGCTCTTGCCCCGTCTCATCCCTCTCACCACGCCGGTCGCTTACGTCACGACCATCCCGATCGATCCTTTCTGGGTGAAGTTCACCCACCCCGGCTCGATCTTGGACAAGGACACGTATGACTACTTCGACTACGCCTCCTCCGGCGACGGCGCGCACACCTGGACTTGGACGCTGTACGGCAAGCCGTGGCGATTGGCGTGCGCCGGACCGGATCTCAATCAGACTTTCGGCAACCAGCCGCCTTACGATTCGACGAACGGCACGAAAAGCAACGGGGACATCATCCGGTTCCAGGGCTTCACCGACGACAATTATCTCCCCCTGTGGCTTGAATATGCGCGATGAGAGGCGGTTGAAGGGCAACGACTTGCTCCGCCCGAGCGCCGTCCCGCGACTGGCGCAACCCGGATCGACCGCCGAGAGCAAGGAGAAGAGACGCATTGTGCGCGCGGCAATCGGCGCAGCTTCGTGTGTTTTCCTGGCATTTTTCGCTACGGCGGCGGAAGCCGTTCCCCCGGAGAGCGAGCTTATCGTTGACGTCGACTGTCGCGTCGAGACGGGGCGGGTCGGCTTGGCGACGCGTTGCGACGCGAAGAGCCGTCAGGGGTGCGCCATGCTGGTCGATCCGATCCGCAAGGAGCTGCAGTTTGCGGAGCTGGCGCCCATGTACGCCAAGGGAATGATCCTGAAGGTCCTTGAGCGCCATCGCATCCGGTCGCAAATCGAGTCGGCCTTTCGAATGTCGGTCATCAGTTCCCGGGACTATCAACTGGTTTTTGTGGACAACGTTTTCGTCGGCGCGTACTCGTTCATGCGGCGCGATCCCGGAGCGGTCTCCATCGTCATGGAAAACGCGACCGGCCAGTGCGTCGTAAGCGGAATTCGCGCGCGCACCGTAAGGGCGGCGCCGGAAATCTGAGAGAGGAGAACGAATGTCATGAGACATCACAGGAGTTGCGCTTTGCTCTTGACCATGGCTCTCACCGCGGGGTCGGCGATGGGATGCCGCCACGCCGGGGTCCAGGGGCGGCCGCTCCACTGCATGGAACGGTTCACGATGCGGGAGTTCCCCATCGGCACTTGGGGCTTTCCGCCCTCTTACGTGGCGGGCAAACCGTTTTTCGACGAGGAGTACTGCCGCGACTACAAGGCCTCGGGCTTCAACACGATTATCCACGCCTTCCCCTGGTGGGACAAGGCGCACTGCACGATGATTTCCTTCGATGAGCCCATGAGCCTCGCCGAGAAAACCGGGCTCAAGGTGATTATCCACACGTCGGCGTTGACGACCGAGACATGGGGCCGCGTCGACGTGCCGGTCGAGAAGTACGGCCGGCCCGGTCCGCTCCACTACGTGCGCCTGCCGGAATTGAAGTGGCTGCACGAGCGGCACGGGAGCAGTCCGGCCCTCGTCGGGTATCTTCTGAACGACAACTGCGGTCTGCACGACTACTCAATCGAGTGCGCCCAGTGGCTGCTCGAGACCGCGCCGGGCCTCTTTCCCTATATGTCCACGAACCCGGACCCCGTCGGCCAGTCCCGGGCGCCGATGCCGATCGTGAGCACCCAGAATTACCCCTACCTCTACAATCCCGACGGCGAGGAGAAGGGCCTGCGCAAGGCCCTCTGCGACACGCTCGAACGCGACCGGGCGCACGCAAACCGCTACGACATGGCCATGTGGCCGATTATCACTCTTGGAAACACCCCCTCCCAGATCCGGTTTCAGGTCGCATCGTGTCTGGCTTACGGGGCTCAGGCCGTTTGGCATTTCGCCTACGGGCCGCAGCATGGGGACAGAAAGCCCGCCCACGAAGCGCTCCAGCAGGCGAATCGCTACGCCTCGACCGTGGCGGGGCCTCGCGTCCTCGGACATCGGTCGATCGGCGTGTTCCACACGGGGGAGGACATCGCCAACGACGCGCTTCGCCCCGGCCCCGGCCAACTCATCGAGGCGATGGACGAGCAGGCGCTGGTCGGCGTGCTCGTGCCGGAAGAACGATTCGCGGCGCGCGACGACACGCCCGATTATCTGGTGGTCGTGGACAAGCGGACGGCCAAGTTCGCCGAGCGCAAGGAGCTCGACGAATGCCTGAAAGCGATGAGCGAGGGAAAGAAAGCGCCCGCGTCTTTCAGCGCGCTTCTGGGGAAGATGCGGAGTGAAGACCCGGGGCCGCGGCCCGTCCGCATCCAGTTCGGCCCGCGGGTCAAGAAGGTGAAAGCCATTCTCCCCGACGGAACGACTCGGCCGCTTCGGCTGGGGCGCGACGGCGCGGTCGAGACTCCGCCCCTGCGGGGCGGCGAGGGATTGCTCTTGAAGGCGCTCGTCAAACCGTCCGAGCGCGCGCCGGGCGCGCCCGCCGCCTCGGTCTGGAAAGCGCCGGCGGTCTGGAGATTTGTCTTTGACGAGAAGGGCATTGGGGAGGGCGAAAAATGGTTTGCCGCGTCCCACGACGACGCCGGTTGGAAGGAGATCCGGATCGATGTGGACGGCGGCTGGACGAAACAGGGCTACGGCGACGCCGGCACGGGATGGTATCGCAAAGAACTCGCGATCCCCGCGAAGCTGAAGGGCAAACACCTTTACATGCAGGTGGGCGCGGTGGACGAGGAGGCGTGGGTGTACATCGACGGCGATCTCGTCTTCGACCACTCGGCCGCGGCCACTGGGAGAGGGATCGGCGAACTCTGGGTCGAGCCCTTTTCGTTCGAGGTCACGGATCGTCTGAAGCCGGGCCGGACGCACACGGTGTGCGTGCGCGCGCGCAACCATTACGCCGCGGGAGGGATCTATCTGCCGATTCACCTGGTGGCGTCCGAACGGCCGCTGGACAAGGATGCGATCTGGGACCTCGCGAAGAAAGATATGGGGGCGGACTGAGTGAGCGGGACGGAGGGCCTCCGGCCCCATTCCGCCTCCATGAATCCTCATAGATGCTGTTGATCCTGTCAGAAAAGAGGAAAGAAGGCTTCCGCAGATTGCGCAGATTGCGCGGAACCCTCGACGCCAGTGTAAGGAAGCAGGAGTGAGGCGGAGTTGCTCCGTGTTCTCGGTGTTCTGTGGTGATAATGAGAGATCTCCCGCGGAGACGCAGAGGCGCAGAGAGAGGGACCAGGCTTCAGACAGGATGGACAAGATGAACAGGATGAGCAGGGCGAACGTCTTCGGGCGCATTTCCCCTCAAAGAATCCTGTGAATCTTGCTGATCCTGTCAGAAAAGAAGAAGGAAGGCTTCCGTGGATTGCGTGGAGATTCCACCGGGAAGGAGACAAGAGACGGATGCGGCAGAAAGCGGGCGGACATGGCCGGAAGAAGCGCGGGGAGACCGGCGCCAAGCGTCCCGCGGGGCGTCTGGCGTCGGTGATTCTGGGAGTGCCGGCCCTCATGATGGGAGCCGCGCCCGCCCTCGGCGGGGAGGGCGGCGAATCCGGATTCGTCATTGCGGACAAGACCTTGGTTGCGTGGGTCTACTTGGCGGACACGACCCAGCGAGGCGGAAGCGTGTTGACGCTGATCGACGACGAGGAGCGCTTCGACGCGATCGTCTTCGGCGAGAAGACGCCGGGAAAGTGGATGGCGGGGAGCGATTTCTTCCGCCGCACGGAGGACGATCAGTCGGATTATCCCGTCGAGACGGCTGACGCGAAGACGCTTGTGCAAATCGCCGTCGCGTACGAGAAGAATAGGATCACGATCTACCGCGACGGCAAACGATACGCGCACTACGAGATCGATCGGGCGCAGTCTTTCACGGACGAGGCGACCGCGCTGCTCGGCCTGCGTTACGCGGGCGGCATGGGCGAGATCGGAGCCTTCGCCGGCGCCGTCGAGGAAGCTCGCATTTACAACGCCGCCCTCGACGCCGAAGCAATCGCCGCGCTGAAGCCAGGCGAGCCGTCGGACCCGAAGCCCTTGGCCCAGTGGACCTTCGAGAACGGCACGGCGTCCGACTCCATGGGAACTTTCCCCGAAGGCGTCCTCCACGGCGGCGCGCGCATCGCCGACGGTAAACTCCATCTGGATGGGAAGGACAGTTACATGGAAGTGTTCAGACCGCGCCCTTTGACCGTGCAGACGGTGTTCTACAGACCCAGGTCGAGGGAAACGGGCCGGATGTGGGACACTTGGCTGTACCTCCACGAGGGAACCTACTATCTCTACTATCTGGCGAATCGGGGCGGCCAGTGGGACAATATCTCGCTGGCGACTTCCCCCGACGGGGTTCATTGGAGGGAACATGGGCGCGCGCTGGCGAAACGTGAAGGCGTCACGTGGATGGGCACCGGCTCGACGTGGAGATCGCCGAACTTCGGGAGGGACGGCAGGTTCTTCATGAACTTCTCGGAGTGGCGCGGGCCTCGCCAGACCATCTTTTTCGCGGAGTCGACGGACCTGACGCATTGGAAACGCCTGGGCGACGAGTATGAGTTCCAACAGGATACGCGTTGGTATGAGCCGAACGGCCGCTGGGATTGCATTTACACGATTCCGCGCCCAGGCGGAGGACTCTACGGCTATTGGACCGCCACGCCGAAGCCGGAAACGGGCGGGCGATTCGGTTTTGGCCAGAGTTCCGACGGCGTGAAGTGGGAGGCCCTCGAGCCGCCCAAGACGCCGGGAGTCGGCGAGGGCGAGGCGGGGGCGGTCGAGAGGATCGGCGAGAAGTACTACATGATGTTCGGGACGGAGGGCATGATGGTGACGTTGGTCGCCGACGGCCCCGAGGGGCCGTTTCTGCCGGCGAAGAAGAACTTCCGCCTTCTGAGCGGCCACACGTATTTCTCGCGCTTTTTCCCGACGCCTGACGGGGTCCTCGTGAACCACCACTCCATTGCGCGCCACGGGCCGGTCTACTTCGCGCCGCTCAAGTCGACCGTGGTCGACGCCGAGGGCGCGTTGCGGCTGGGTTGGTGGAAGGGCAACGAAAAGATGAAACACGAGGCCATCGGCGTGAAGGCGCCCGTCGGCGGCGCCGAAACCGGCGGCGGCGAGTCGATTGTCATGCTCGACAATACGTTCGGCGTAAGGCAAGGGATTATCTTGGAAGGGGCTTTGGCGCTGCCGGAGAAGAAGGGGGCGCCGCGGCGGGGCCTCTATATCGAGTGCGAGGGCGGCCAGGGGTCGGCGATTCTCTTGGATTCGAGCGGCGCGGCGGAGCTGGGGCCGATGGGCGGCGACGGATCGGGGTTTGAAGCCGAGAAGCGGGTGGACCGGGAAATGGCCTTCGCCAAGCCCGCCCTCTTTCGTCTGCTGCTCAAAGAGTCGTTGCTGGAGTTCTATCTGGACGATATCCTGATCGAGTGCTTCAGCCTGCCGGCCCGGGCGGCGGGCCGCGTCGGCCTGATCCGGGGATCGGACCCGGGCGCGTTCAGGAGCCTGAAAGCCTGGCAGTGACGCCGGCGCGGACGTTCCGTCCGGTCGTCGTCGATCTCTGACGGGGTGTGTGAAAAGGAGACGCCTCTGTGTGGAAAGGAGACACCTCTCATTGGCCCCTCGATTCATCGAGGGGTGCGAGCGGAAGTGATGACGATGATACTGTAACCGTTTCAACGGTTTCTTCTCCTCAGGATGGACCGTTGAGGCGGTCGCTTCGGGGGGGAGTTGCCCTTGTACGCCTCGTTGGAACGAGGCGCTAGTAAGAAACAGGACTCGAGGCCCCTCGGCGCACATGAAGCGCCCGAGGCCGAGCTTTTCACAGACGGTTTGGCTTCCTGTACGCAAGGGATTCTTCTCGCACCGGAAGGGAGGTCCCTGCGCGCTCGGACCAGCAGACGAAAGGACAAAGAAAATGAGCGACTCGCATCCCACCCAGCGGAATCCGTCGGCCTGGCTCAAGGCGCTGGGCAAGCGTTGTCGACGAAAGAGCGGGCCTGGGGCGCCTCGGCGCGCCCGCAAGCCTTTGGCGTCCATGATACTTGGAATGCCCGTCTTGATTGTCGGCGCGGCGCCGGTTCAAGGCGCGGAAGGCCCGGAATCGCGGTCCGTCATTGCGGACAAGACCCTTGTTGCCTGGGTTTATCCGGCCAATCTCTCGCAGCGCGGAGGCGGCGTGCTGACTCTGGAAAACGCGCAAGGGGAGTTCGACGCCGTCGTGTTCGGCGAGATCCAACCAGGCCGGTGGATGGCCGGGAGCAACGGGTTCAGCCGCACCGGAAGGGATCAGGACAAGTGGGCCGCCGAGACGGCCGGCGCGGACACCGCCGTGCAGATCGCGATCGTCTACGAGGGAAAACACGTCACGATCTATCGCAACGGCCAACCCTACGCGGACTACACCATGGAGAACGTGCCGGCGACGTTCAGCCGCGAGAGCGTCGTGTTGATGGGGCTTCGGCATCTGGACGCCGGAGAACCGCGCCTGTTCGCGGGAGCGATCGAGGATGCCCGCATCTACAATGCGCCGCTCGACGCGAAGACAATCGCGTCGCTCAGACCGAACAAGATTTCCGATCCCAAGCCGCTGGCATGGTGGTCGTTCCAGGACGGCAGGACCGAGGATCGCATGGGGACCTTCCCCAACGCCTACCTCGTCGGCGGAGCGCGAATCGCCGACGGCAGGCTGCACTTGGACGGAGAGCACAGCTACATGATGGCCGGCGAGATGGTTCCACGCCACCAAGCGGCCCGGAGCGATATGAATCGCGCAATTTCGACGACCCGGAAGTTCCGCGAGAAACTGCTCGACGACCCGTACCGGCCCGGATATCACTTTGTCGCGCTCGAGGGAGTCTGCCTGCCCTTCGACCCGAACGGCGCGATCTTTTGGAAAGGCCGCTACCATCTCTTCTACATCTTCCAGGACGAAAGAGGCCACTGCTGGGGCCACGCGTCGAGCAAGGACCTCGTTCACTGGCGGCGCCATCCCACAGGTCTGTATCCCGGCGAGGGCGATGTGGATCGCGGGATGTTCAGCGGCAACTGCTTCATCAACAAGAAGGGCGAAGCCACGATGCTGTACCACGGCGTCGGTGCGGGCAACTGCATCGCCACGAGCGCCGAGGAAGAACTCAACAACTGGACCAAACTGCCGTCCAACCCGATCATCCCAAACCCGGGCGAGGGAACGCCGGAAGCCGAGAAGTACGCCTCTTGGGACCCGCACGGCTGGCTCGAGGGCGACACATACTACGGCATTTTCGGCGGCAAGCGGCCCGCCCTTTTCAAGGCCGACACGCTGGACAAGTGGCGCTACGTTGGCGATTTGCTGGCCCACAGCGTCCCCGGCGTCTCGATCAACGAAGACGTGTCCTGCCCCGATTTCTTCAAGCTGGGCGACAAGCACATGCTGTTGTGCATCAGTCACCGGCTGGGCTGTCGCTATTACCTGGGCGAGTGGAAGAACGAGAGGTTCTATCCCGAGTTCCACGAGAAGATGAGTTGGGTGGACAACTCCTTCTTCGCCCCTGAGAGCCTTCTGGACGACCAAGGGCGCCGGATCATGTGGGCCTGGATCTTCGACCTGCCCGGGATTCTGTGCCGGGGCGAAGGCGGCTGGTCGGGGACGATGAGTCTGCCTCGAGTGCTCTGGTTGGACGAGGACGGAATGCTGCGCATGCGGCCGCCGGAAGAACTCGCCCTTCTCCGCTACCACCCGAAGAAGAGGGAGAACCTGACGGTCCAAGCCGACTCGGAGTTGTCCTTGGACGGGATTGAGGGCAACAGCATCGAGCTGGCGGTCGAGGTGATCCCGGGGAGCGCCAAACAGTGCGGCGTGAAGGTTTGTTGTTCGCCGGGCGGCGAAGAGCAGACGTTGGTTTACTATGACGCGGCTGAAAAGAAGCTCGCGATCGACACGCGGAAATCGAGTCTGGGAGAAGGACCGAAGACGGTCGAGGCGGGTCCCTTTGAATTGCGGCCCGACGAGCCGCTCCGGCTGCAGGTTTTCGTGGACAAGTCGGTCGTCGAGGTCTTCGCCAATGATCGCCAGGCCGCGATGCGCCGGATCTATCCGACGCGAGAGGACAGCGTAAGCGTGGTTCTTTTCTCCAAGGGAGGCGCGGTGGAAGCCCCCGTGCTTGAGGCTTGGGACATGATGCCGTCGAACCCTTACTAGAACTCGGAAACCCCAAGCCGATGAGACTTCTGGCTCGATCTATCGCTGCATTGACAGTCATTTTGCTCCTATCATGTGCGGACAACCTTCCCCGCGTCTCGACGTTGCGCGGGGAGAGAGCCGCCGACATCATTCAAGATTCGGAGGATGCTATGTCGCCAAACAAATCAGACCGAGAGGCGCAAGGCGCCGGACGAGACGCGGGCCAACACGCCTGCGAGAAGGTGTTCACCTTCGGACTGTGGGGCTGCGCGCCGGGGCGCTACGAAGGGGGACATGAAGGACTGCTTCGGCAGATGCGGCGGCTGTCGATGAACTGCCTGGTCTGCGCTCCCGCCGTGGGGACTGGAGAAGAAGAGTTGGCCGAGGCGAAGCAACGGATCGCCTTGTACCGACGCTACGGGGTGTACGTGCTTCCTCATTGCAGCGGGGGCCTGGGGGTTTTCCGCTCCGCCGCCGAGGCGCTGAAGGACGAGACCAACGTATTGGCTTGGTACATTCGGGACGAACCGAACCCCGACTTCGTGCCGGAATTCCTCGAATATAAGAGGGCGCTCGAGGAGGCGGCGCCTGGCCAGCCCGCGGTCTGTCTTTTCTACCGGCCCGATTCCGTGCTGGCGTTCTCCCCCCACCAGCCAATCATGCTCACCGACTGCTACCCGCTCACGTACGCGCACGACGCGACTTCGCTCGGCCCTCACTTCGCTCTGCGCCAGGGCCATCTGGCGATCCCGGAGGAGTTCGCGCAGTTTAACATGTGGGGCAACCGCGGAGTCCTCGAATGGATGGATCTGTGTCGGTTCTACTGCGGCGACCAGCCCCACTGGCTTACCCTCCAGGCTTTCGAATCGGGAGACGGCAGGCGGGTGCGCTGGCGGGCGCCCACGGTGGCTGACCTCCGGCTCCAGACGTGGATGGCCGTGGCGGGCGGCGCCAAGGGAATCAACTACTTCCACTACACAACTTTGGCGGACGGCTATGGAAATCCCATCCCCTCGGTCCACGGCGAGCACACGCCCCTACTGGAGGAGATCGCGCGACTGGGCGCCGAGCTGACGCCCTTGGGCCCGCTTCTCGTCGAGACGGTCGTATCCGAGCCGCTCAGCGTCGTCGCCACGTTGCGTCCGACGGCCGACTCCGGCGCTCGCATCGAAGCGCGGCGCCTGCGCGCGAGGAACCGCCCGGTGGACTACCTCGTCGTGCTCAACAACGACGTGCTGGTTCGGTCTTCCGCCCAGATCAACCTGAGCCGGGCATTTCTCCAAGATCGTTGCGTGTACGACCTGCACGCTCTCGAGGCGACTTCGCTGGAGGAATCCCCCGGCGGGGCGGCGTTCGCCGTGGCGCTGGAGCCAGGGGGCGGCCGGTTGTTCGCCGTCGCTTGCGAGTCGGACTTTGAGGCGGACGCGCGGGTTGTCCAAGAGGGCCGCTGCCGAAATGAAGCCGCCATTCTGGAGGTCGACTACGAGGTGGCGGCCAAATCGGGAATCGACCTCCATCAGGCGGCCGCCTTGCGCGAGCAGTTCGAGCGACGCCTCCAGGCGGGCGAATGCGCTGAGGCGCTCGATCTGATCCGCCAATGCGCCCAAGCCCTCGACCGGGCCATGCGCGCGAACGACAAGTTCTGGAGGGTTCGTCAGGACCTGGACGCCGTGAAGCGGACGCTGGGGCGTCTCGGCGGCGAGCCGGAGCAGTTCGCGGGGCGTCTCAGCAAGGCCTACGAGGGACTCCTGAGGCTGTTCTGGGAAGGGAAAGCGTCTTCCATTCACGACAAAGTGGGAGCGCTGCGCGCCATGGTCGGGGAGATCGGGGCGACGGCCGAACGCGCGCCGGCGGCCCTTTCGAAGATCCCAGTGGATGAAAAGGCGCTTGAGAGGATTGAGGGAGCAATCAACTAACGGCGAACGCGAAAGGGCACCGTCCCGACGGAGAGGATGAAAACAGAAGGAGACGAAAACCAATCAAGGAGGCCGGAGATGAAGCAGATTCTGGTCGTTTACCATACCCAGCAAGAGGGAAACACCGGGAAGATGGCGCAACTGGTGGCCGAGGGCTGCCGGCAGGTCCCGGACGTCAAGGTGGAACTGATCGATGTCAACAAGAAACGGGTCGACATGGACAAGGCCGAGGCGGCCGACGGTTTCGCGCTGGGAAGTCCGGACTACTTTTCTTACATGGCCGGCGGGCTCAAACAGTTTTTCGACGATCTCTTGATCGCGGCATGGGCCGGCCGCAAAGTGAACAAGAAGCCCTACGTGGCGTTCTTGACGCATGGCGGCGGCGGCAAGGCCATCGAGAGCATCGAGAAACTGGCCAAGTCGTGCGAGCTCGAGCTCGCGGCGCCCAGCCTTTCCTGCAAGGGCGCCCCCGCGGGAGAGGACGCCAAGAAGAGCGTCGCCCTTGGCAAGGCGCTGGCCGAGCGCGTGGCGCAAGGCGCGCAGTGAACTCGCGGGGCGCGGTTCCGACGGACCGTGGTCGTGTCTAAGGCCCGCCCCCCTGCGAGCGGTAACCGGCCGGAGGCCGCCTCCCACGCCGAGGGAACGCGCGAGACGGGTCCCGGACTCGAGCAACGCGGGGGAGGCCGTCTCTGACGGGCAACCGCCGTGAAGCCGCCTGGCCCCCCGCGTCGTGTGAGCCGAAGAGCGAGACCTGCAAATGAATATCGTAAGCATCGAGACTTTCACGCGCGGACACCTGAGCATAGTCCGCGTCAGGACTGATGACGGCGCGGAAGGTTACGGCCAGATCGCGCCCTTCAACGCCGACATTTCCGCGACGGTCTTGCACCGGCAGATCGCGCCGCAGGCTCTGGGAGCGGACGCCGCGGATCTCGACGGACTTGCGGACCGTTGCATCGACCGCAATCACAAGTTCCCGTGGTCCTACGTTTGTCGCGCGCTGGCCGGCGTTGACACGGCCTTGTGGGACCTGCGGGGAAAACTGGAAGGCAAGAGCGTCTGCGAGCTCCTGGGCGGTCGTCCTCGTCCTTTTCCCGTGTATGGATCGAGTATGCGTCGCGACATCTCGCCGGATGACGAAGCCAAACGCCTCGCGCGTCTCATGGAATCGCCTGGATGCCGCGCCTTCAAGATTCGAATCGGCACGGATTGCGGTCATAACGCGGACGCATGGCCGGGGCGGACGGAGTCTCTCGTCCCAACGGTGCGCAAGGCGGTGGGCGAGGAGACGAGGCTTCTCGTGGACGCCAACAGTTGCTATACGCCGGACCGCGCGATCGAAGTGGGGCGCATGCTCGAAGACAACGGCGTTTGCCATTTCGAGGAGCCGTGTCCGTACTGGGAGTTGGAGTGGACGGCCCAGGCGGCCGCGGCTTTGGAAATCCCCGTGGCGGGCGGGGAGCAAGACGTGGATCTGGCGCAGTGGCGGCGGATGATTGCGATGCGGGCCGTCGACATCGTTCAGCCCGACGTGTGTTACGTCGGCGGGCTGACGCGGGCGTTGCGCGTGGCGGCAATGGCGGCCGAAGCGAACATGCCGTGCGTTCCTCACTCGGCGAATCTGTCGATGGTGACTGTCTTTGCCCTCCACATGATGGGGGCCATCGCGAACGCCGGAGCTTACGTCGAGTTCTCGATCGAGCCAACGGAATGGACCGATGGCCTCTATGCGCCTGCTCTGGAAGTCCGCGACGGGAAGGTAGCCATTCCGGACGCTCCGGGGTGGGGCGTGGAGATCTCACGCGACTGGCTGCGGAAGGCTGAACGGCAAGTCAGCGAGTTGTGCTAACGGCCGGAGTCGCGGCCATTGGCTCGAGTGGATGGCTCGGCGCGGCATTGGCGAAGGCGACGGCTCCAGAGCTCGCGGGGCCCCCTCCTGTTGCGGCGGGGCTGGAATCGGCGAAAGGGGAACGACATGTCCAACATCAAGAAAGGCGTTTGGCTGCACAACATCCCGAGCTTGGGCGGAAAGAAGGGCATCGAGCGTTTCGTCAAACGTTACGCGGATGCGGGTTTTGAGCTTCTGATCCCGTGCGTGAAGAACATTCCCGGACTTCTGGACTACCACAGCAAGGTCGGCTTCGTCCGACCGGAGTCGCGCGAGTACGATCCGCTCGAGCACATGGCTTCCGTCGCGCGGCAGGCCGGCATCAAGATCCATGCGTGGTACTGCAACACGCCGGAAGGCAAGGAGGGCAGGCTGCTGAAGGAGCATCCCGAGTGCGTGGCACTCACGCCGGACGGCAAGGAGGCCAAGTGTCACAGCGGCTTTTTCACTTGTCTGGCGCGGCCCGAAGTGCGCGACTACGAGTACAAGATCATGGCCGAAGTCGTCGACAACTATGACGTGGCCGGCGTTCATCTCGACTACATCCGCATCGGCGAGAACGCCTGCTATTGCGAGATCTGCCGCGCGGCCTACAAGCGGATCACGCGCCGGGACTTCGACCCTTCGTCTCCGGAAGCGCCGCCGCGCTACATTCCGGCGTGGCGGAAGTGGCGGTGCGACAACGTCGCCAAACTGGTGGCGCGGATTGCCCAGAAATGCCAGAAGGCGGGCAAGGAACTATCGGCGGCGGTCTTTACGGATTATCCCATCTCGACGGTGAGCCAGGGTCAGGATTTCGTGACGTGGTGCGCACAGGGATATCTGGACTTGGTCATTCCGATGAACTACTACCCGGATCCCGACGTGATGATGGCGTGGACCCGAAGCCACGCCGCGAATCTGACCGGTCGGGCCGAGCTTTGGGAGGGGCTGGGGCACTTCCTCATCCGCCGGACGAGCAAGTTGATCGAGTACGTCCAACTGGTGAAGGACTTCGGCGTGAAGGGCGTGGTGATCTTCGAGCATCACCATATCACGGGCGGGGATCTGAAGGCGTTGTCGCGGATCTGATGCGGAGGCTCGGGACATGACCCGGGTCTCCGCGAGCGGCCGGTCCGGCGCCGTGCCGGGCCGCTTCTTGGCGTTTCGGGAGGAGTCTTCGGCGGCAGGGTGAGCATCGTTAACACCCGCTCGCCTCGGCGCCCGCCGCGAAGGGCGTGCAGTGATCGCCTGCTGCGACCCGAGGCAGTCGTCCGACCGCGCCCTTCCCCCGCCGGGAAGATGTCCAACTCCCCGGCGCTGGCCGGCACGCAAGCGAGATGAGCGAAAAAGGCGCACCCCGCCCTTTGGGGGCTTTCGGCGGGTCGTAGACGCTTGAAAAGACGCGACCTGATGGAGCTGGAGAGGAGACTCGAACTCCTGACCGACGCATTACGAATGCGTTGCTCTACCGACTGAGCTACTCCAGCTTCCGCCGGCCCGGCATTCTGGCCGACGGCAGGGACCGAATCTGACCACAGATCAGTCGGATCTGTCAAGATCATCTGACACCGCAAGCAACTCTGGGAGGACCGAGCCGCACAAAACCCCGGATCATGTCGCGCACCCTGGACGGCGGCCAGACTGATGACGCGGCTTCCTTTCGCGATCTTCACGTCGAACCTCCAGGGCTCCTGCGTGATTCGCGTCACGGGGCTCTCGGCGACCTGTTTCCCATCGATGAAGACGCGGAACGCCACGCTCGGGTACCTGGCCCGCCCGCGCCCGCTATCCATTTGGGGAGGCCACTCATCGGCCCCCGCCCGCGTCGCGAAGGACTCGTGTTCCGGCTTGATCTCATAGAGCAACTGCGCGGGCGCCCGCAGACCGATCCCCTCCCGATTCGTGAGAGGTCTCCGGCTTGTCAGAGCCTCCTCGCTTGACACGGCGGGGCGCCTCCGCTTCTCAGTGCACTCGATCACCATGAGCTTCGTTTGCGGCACATTCAGGCAAGGCGGCAAAGCCGGGCGGCACATCGGACGCCTCATCTCGCGGCCAGTCCGACAAACCGCCGATCACCCCGGCCAAACCGCCCCCACGCGCTATCGGGTCGGCGCCGCAACTCCCGTCGGAAACCAGCCTTGGAGGAATTGTCTCTCCGTGCCGTCGTAGATCGCCTCCGCGAAGCCGCAGGGAGCCGTTTCCTGGTCGCCCCAGAAGTAGTGGATAATCGTTTTCCCCTTGTACTCGCAAAAGCTCATATCGCTGTTGTTGATGTTCTTTGCCGATGCGATGCGCTTTCGCTGCTCCTCGGTGAGATTGGGGTTGGCGAGCTTGCGATCGTCTGGGGAGGCCCGCAGGACGGGATTCAGCGGGCTGGCCGTCCAATGAATCAGGTTCTTCGACCGCACGACGCGCATTTCCCAGCCGTCGTGGGCTTCGAGGTAGAAATTGTAGAAAAACCCGTCCATGTAGCGCAGAAAATGTCCGGCCGTGTAACGGTCCTTCGCGTAGACGCACTCTTTGGGCGTCATCTCCCAGTGTTTCATGTCTTGGGACGCGGCAAAGCGGCAGGTGAAGCCCGTGCCGATCTCCTCCGCGGGCCCCCGGCAGACGTCGAGCATCATCACGTGGCGGTTCCCCGCCTTGCAGACGGGCGTGGTGAAAATGACCCATCCGGGCAGATCCAGGATCAGGCTCGAGTCCCAGTTCATTAAGTCCTTGGAGACGAACAGGTAGACCTTATCCATTTCCTCTTCGCGGACGCCGCCGGTGGCGGTGACATAGACGGCGTCGTCCTCAACGAAGGCCTGCGTGTAGCCGTGGCCGCGCGCGAAAGGCGGCGTCGATTTCCCCGTCTCGTAATCGACGAAATGAGAATAGTGGTCCTCCATCGTCCCCGACCATCGAAGACTGTAGAGCCTGCCGCGGAAGATGATCAGCGAGGTGTCGGCGAAGCGGGCCAGTTCGATCGTGCCGCGTTTGCGGATCAACGGCCGGCCGTCTTTGTCGACGGGAGGCTTGGCTTCAGGCGCCTGGGCGCCCCCGGACAGGAGCGTCGTCGTCACCAGCGCCGCGGCGGACGCCTTATGTCGAAGCCAGTCGCGCATTATGGGTCTCCTTGTTCTTGTCGGCGTCATTTGCCCAACTCGGGCACGGTCAGCATCTGCTTCCGATACGTGTCGAAATGTTTGGCGACCGCGCTGCCCTTGCTGATCTCCCAGAGGCTCGTTTTCAGGTGTCGCAGCGCCAGCGTCGCCGTGATCCAGCTGTGGGTCCAGCCGATCTCGTTGCTCCACACCCCCCAGCCCGCGTCGCCGTCGGACGCCCAGTAGTCCCACTTCTTGAAGTCAAAGCCGCGATACCACGTGCCGTCCAGTTCCGGATGCGCTTCGCTCCGGGTCTGCGTGCGGATGAAGAAGTCGGCCATCTTGTCGGCCGATTCCGCGTATCTCGGATTGCCGGTGGCGGCCGCCGCTTCGTGCATGCCGATGAAGGCGAAGTTGATGGCGTAGAGCGCGTCGGTGGCCGGATCGCCCGCTTCGTGCGTCAAGGCGCACTCGCCCGTGCCGTATCCTTCGTTCGATTCGACGACGTGGCCCGGAATCTGCGGGATGGCGCCCGAGGCGTCCTGCAAATTGATAGCGTACTGCGCGATCGTGTCGAGCCATTGGCGGTGCAGGGGGTCATCGTCCACGCGCACGAGCCACGCCAGCGGAAGCAGCATGCGGCAGCGCTCGGTCTCGACCCGATTCGCCTCGAGGCGCCAGTTCGGGTAGGCTGACATCATCATCCCAATCCCGGTGCGCGTGCGTTCGAGGAAGGGGTCGTAGCCGGTCTTATCGTAGAGCCAGAGGAACGTCGTCCAGATCCAGCACTCCATGTGGGGGCAGCAATCGACGTGCTTGAGTTTGAAGTAATACTCCCAGCCGTTCTTCTGCAGGTCGTCCTCGCGAAGGTTCTGCGGTCGGAAGCCATAGACGCCGGTCGTGCGGAAATTGGCGAGGATGCAGCGCGCAATCGGTTCATCCCACTGATCGGTCTCCAGAAAGGCCGCGGCGGCAATGGCGCCCAGAATCGAGCGCGCGTTGTCGTCGCCCCAGTAAATCCACGGACTCTCAACCGAGCCGCCGACCAAGCCGTAGGAGGGGCTCTTCGGGTCGGCGCGCGGGCCCTGCGAGGTGAGGGCGCGAAACAGCATCAGGTCGGCGAGCTTCCGCGCCGTTTCCGCATAGGAGGAAGCGGACGGGGCGCCCGACCCGAGAACGGGGACGCCGCAGGCCAGGCCCATGGCCGCCTCGAGATTGCAGTCGTTGCGAACGGAGCGGCTGACCGCTTGCGTCCCGTCCACGAACGTGCGCTTTGAGATGTAGCACTCGCCGATGCCGTGCGTGCCGTCGCCCACGGGCCAGTCCGCCGGGATCGGGTCGATCCCGGTGTCTCTCGGCCAATCGGGATGGATGTAGAGGCGCGACTTGCCGTAGTACTCGATCCCGCGACGCGTCGCTTCCAGTTGGGCGTCGGGGGGAAGGGCGTCGTCTCGTTCATACATGGGCCGAACGGTTCGCGTCCACTTCAGGAGCGGGACCTTGACGCTAGGATTCGCCCAGCGCAGGATCATGCGCCACACGGGGCCCCAGGCCTCGGTCGGCGCATAGCGCGCGGTGACGAACTGACTCAGTTTCGTCGTCGCCACAAGGACGTCGCCCCGCGGATGCTCGAACAGGATTGGGCGGGCGTCTTTGGGCAAGCCGTAGACGGCCGTGTCGTAGCCTTCGACGCGCGCGAGGGTCAAGTGCGGGTCCTTTGCCTCGACGGGCAAGTAGTGGCAATCGTGGATCATGAGAATCCGCATCTTCTGGAGGTCCGGCTCGAAGGCGTCCGACGCCACGACCGTGCGCTCGACGATCGCCCCGTACTCGCCCGTCTTGAGGTAAGCGGGCGCGCCCAACTCCATCTCGGGCAGCGTCGCGGGATATTCGACGTACAGACGGATCTTCTTCCGCCGCGCCTTCTCGAAAACCCGCGCGTCAACGGGGGTTGTCGTTTTCGGGTAGCCGTCGGCCAAGACGAGCACACCCGCGCCGGGCGGCGCTCGGCGGATCGCCTCCGCGGGGCCGTCGCACCGTGAACAGGAGACTCCGTTGTCCTGGAGCACGCGGAACAGATCGTTGTCGCTTCCGCAACTGAGAATGAGACCGTCTTCGTTCTGAGCCATTGGACCTTGTATCCCTCCCAAAAGTATCAACGCCGGAAGAATAATCCGCGTCGCGCATGAAAAGCGCTTTCCGATCCGGCGAAATCCAGTAGCCCCATCACCGCGGCCATGCAAGGCAACCGACAAAGATGTAGGGTGGGGCATCGCCCCACCGTCCGTCCCAGGCCGCCGCGCGACGGCGGAACGATACGCGGTGGGGCGATGTTCCGCGCGGCGGGGGCCCTCGCCTCCGCCGCGCGGAATATCGGGGGATCTTCTGCCTCTCATGAAGAGCCTTCCTTTCCAGCGGCGCGCTCCTTGAGCATTCTTTCAATCACCGCCATCCCTTTGTGCCTCGTCTTCCTGTCTCGGCTCATATACCCGTAGGGACTGGTCAGCCGTCCCCCACTATAGAACGCGCCGCCCGCCCAAGGGTGGTGGGCGTAATGCCACACCACGGCGCCGCGAACGTAGGGCGCGGTCATGCCCTTGAACTCCGCCTCCGTCGCCACGGCCTGGACCTCTTCGCCGTTCAGGGCGCCGGCGTCCTCACAAAGAGGATACCCGAACTCGGTGATCATGATCGGTTTGCCCGAGAACATTCGGTGCAGCTTCTCAGCCGTCTCCTGGATGAAGCGCGTCGAATCCGGGAACTTCTCCGCCAACGTCTCCTCGGTAACCGGGAAGCGGTGGGTCGGGTAGCAGTTGATGCAGATCACGTCATCCGCCTCGTAGAACGTCTCGACGCCCGGCTTCTCATAGGAGTTGGAAACATGGGTCCAGAGACGCGTCGGATCCAGTTCCCTGCCGTGCCGGATGATCTCGGCGTTGGTCTGGACGATCTCGGGGCATTCCTCGGCGGATTCGTTCCCAACCGAGCAGATGATCACGGAAGGATGATTCGCGTCCCGCTGAACCATCTTACGAACGTGCCGTTTGCCCCCCTCCAGAATGGCGGGAGCGTCCTCGGGAGAGAAAGGGAATCCCCCGTTGGGGTCGGGGTGATCCACGTGTCCGCATTCGTTCATCGCCGCCTCCGTCATGACCAGGAGGCCGATCACATCGCAGAGATCCAGCTCGCCCGGGTGATGCGGATAGTGACAGAACCGGACGAAATTGCAGCCCATGCGCTTCATGTCCTCAAAATCGGCCCGCGCCTGCTCCAGATCCACCGCCATCCCCATTCGCGGCGAATCCTCGTGCCGGTTGAAACCCATCAGGAAAAGCGGCTCGCCGTTGAGCAGAATCTTCTCGTCCCGAATCTCGACCCGCCGGAAGCCGAAGGAGACCTTCACGCTGTCGGCCTGCTCTCCGGAGGCAAGCAAATCGACCTTCGCGGAGTAGAGCGCCGGATTCGCGGGAGACCAAGCGACGACTCCCGCAACCGCGCCCTCGACCGACACTTCCGATCTTCCTTCTTTCTTCAGATCGGTTTCCTCGGAGACAAAGCCGGCGATTCTCTTGCCCCCGGAGTCCGAGATGGAGACTCGCAGTTTTGCCGCCCCCGCTTGCCCGCTCTCGTTCACCAGCAGCGCGCGCAGGGAGAGTCTGCCGCCGGATTTCCCGTCGGGCTCGGCGATGACGCGCGCGCGCTCGATGCGCAGGAACTCCGTGGCGATCAGTTTCACTTCGCGCAGAATGCCGCCCTGGCCGTACCAGCCCTCGAAGAGAGGGAACTGGCCCCGGCGCCGAACATTGTCCACCCGGACCACAATCCGGTTTGCCGTCCCACAGTGGAGGAGGTCGTCGATCCGAAACTCGAAAGGCAGAAAGGCGTCCGCGTTCTCGCCGACGGACGTCCCATTGACCCAGACGGACGCGTTGTAGTTAACGCCCTCAAAGCGGATGACGATCCGCCGGCCCCGCATGGAGGGCGGAACGTCGAAGGCGCGTCGGAACCAGCAGGTCCCGATGTAGCGCTCCATGTCGGGGCCGCAGGCGTCGAAGCCGCACGGGATGGAGGTCTCTCGCCAATCGCCGGCCTTGCAGTCGTCGGAGAAGTAGGGGACCTCCACGCCTTCGTTCGTGCGATCGGCGAGGAACTCCCAGCGTCCGCCCAAGTCCAGCTCTTCTCGCTCACCGCGCCCGGCCGAGTCCCTGTCGCACACCATCGATGCCGGCGTCCCTCTCATTCAGGCTATGGAAGGCGGCTCAGCGATCAGGAGTTCGATGAGGGTGAAAGCGCTGCCCGCTCGCATGACAAGTCTCCCTCTCTCTGGAAGCCCGCGCGCCCGGTCGGATCTCTTGCCGTCCGGCGCCGCGAGCGGTCGGGCTTCCGCTCTTCGGCTCAACCGTCGCCAGACTCCAACAATCCACGGGACGCTTTCCTTTGGTTCAGCGTCACGCGGTAATGCTACCGGTTCAGTTCCTGATCAGGGCTGCATGTCACCTTCCACATCCAACACCACCACCGATGCATATTCGTTCGGCGCTTTCCTTACAGCTTGTATATGAGGCTCCCATGCAGCAGACACTTCAGGAAGCCTAATCTCTACAGTGGTGCTGTTGATACGTTTGAAAGCCACATCTTCGCCGGTGGCTAGCAGTTTGGCGGACTTTATGCTGTTCCCAATGTCTAATGGCAGGATTCCGCTCCGTTCCGGCCAGTCGAAGATGAGCAGATAGATCTTCTGGCCTTTGCGGGTGATTCTGCCCCATTCCGGTGTGCCGGCAAATGGACTCTTACTCGCGCCGTAAATGGCTTCGCCATTCTCCCGGAGCCATTTGCCCATTTGTCTCAGCAACTCGACTTCAGGCTCAGGGATTGTCCCATCCGGACGAGGTCCAACATTCAGCAGCAGGTTGCCGCCCTTGGAGGCTATGGTGCACAGAGCCTGGATCAGGTCTTTGATGCTCTTGTACTCCATGTCCGGACCCTGGTAATCATACCAACCGTTCCCTATGGTCATCCATTCCTTATTGACATCGCCTTGTCTTGGTACAACCCAGCCGCCCTTACCGCAAAGGCCCATACAGGTTTCCCAATATCCAGTCGTCGCCGTTCTTGGTATGCAGCTTTCGTATGTTGCGACAATGTCGGCGTGGTTCAGCGTTCCCCGGTTGTCGATGATGAGATCAGGCTGGAGTTCCCGCATCATCTTCAGTATGGGCAACGCGTCTTCGCTCCTGTCCTCATAGCTGCCATCAAACCAGAAGATATCGATGGGGCCGTATTGGGTCAGCAGTTCTCTCAGCTGTTCTTTCTCAAACTTCACGAAGTTGGCCCATCGCTCGGGGTATTTCTGTACAAAGCCTGGGATATGACGGTCCGGATGACCCGAAAACCATCGTCCATCGGGATGTGCCATGTCGTCCCAGGGGTAGTAGAGTCCGATACCCAGTCCCGCTTTGCGCATGGCTTTGACATACTGGTCAACAAGATCAGGATCTGGCTGCTTGCTATAGGGGCAGTCGGGGAATGTGATGCCATAGTCCGTGGTCTTGGTTCTCCACAGCGGGAAGTCGAAAGATGAAGTGTGCTTTGTGGTTAAGACCACATAACGCATTCCAGCTTCTTTAGCAAGCTTTGCCCATTGTTCGGCGGCGTCGTTTGCGGGGTTGAATGACCCTACGGCTTCCGCACGAGTTTTCTGCGATTTTGTTTTGTGTTCGTCGCTATGATGACACCAGGGACCATAGTGGATGAACATCCCAAACTTCTGATCGCTCCACCATTGCATCCTCTCTTCGCCGGCGTTTTCCTGTGCCTGCAGCCGCCCAATGGGCGCCAATAGCGCAATACCGCAAACCAGAGGTCCTAGCGCAGCCACATTCTCAAGCATTTCTGTTCTCTCTTCCTCATAAGGAAACCCCGCGCGCCGACGCGCGTCAGCGAATCTCCTCCGATGGGAAGACTTCGATCTCGACGCGGCGGTTCTTCGCGCGGCCCGCCTCGGTCGCGCTGTCGGCGATGGGATTCGATTCGCCCATGCCCACAGCCGTGATGCGCGTCGCGGCGACGCGGTTGGCGATCAACTGGCTGCGGATCACTTCGGCCCGGCGCTGCGAGAGGAGCAGGTTCGCTTCGTCCGGTCCCTCGGAGCTGGTGTAGCCTTTCACGATCGCGTGGCCCTTGGGGTCCTCCCGGAGCGCCTCGGCGATTTCTCCCACTTTCCCCGCCCCCTCGGGCTTGAGCGCGGACGAACCTTTGTCGAAGAGAACCTCATTGCTCAACCGAAGCTTGATGTGGGGCTTCGTCTCCTCGGCCGTCTTTCCGGGCTCTTCCTTCGTTCCCGGTTCCTCCGTCTTGACGGGTTCGACGGTTTCCACCTCCACGTCTTCGATCTGCTTGAAGCGCTTCGCCCGGCGATCGAGGTACCAGCCGACCCCCCCTCCAGCCGCCGCGCCGACGGCGGCGCCGATGGCCGCCCCCTTGCCCCGGTCCCCTTTCCCGGCGACCAGCGCTCCCGCGGCCGCCCCCGTCGCCGCCCCGATGGCGGCCCCGGAGGCGATCTTGTGCTCCTTCATGGTCGCGCATCCCATCGGCGCCATCAGCAAGGAAGGAACAACCACACAGACCCCCACTAGAAAGAATCGTTTCATCGTGATGATCTCCCGTTCTCAAGGCGTTTCGCGCAACCTCGGTCCCGGCGTCCGCAAAGCCGTGCGCCGTCGGGCGTCTGGGACCTGTCCCCATCTACTGCGCGTTCGAGCCTACCAGAAAAAGGCGACGGACCACAACACGAAAAACCCGGAGCGCCGGTCGGCCGGTCGGAGGAGTTGGAAAGCGGGGACGAAGGAAAGACTCGCGGCGCCATGGGCAGGCCCTCAACCCAACGTTTCCCAAAGCAGTTTGACGCCCGTGGCGGCCAGAGCAAAGTAGATGATGAGCGTGAAGGTCTTGCCGCTCATGCGGCGATTGAGCCAGGCGCCGAGCGCCACACCCGAGCGGACAGACGGGAAAGAGCCAAAGGTCCCATTTCAGGGTCTGGAAGGTAATGTAGTCCTCCTGGGCCAAGGCGCCCGCCAGGAGGTACAGCGGGATTTTCACGAGGTTGAAGGTCAGGTAATAGCGGGCGCACGTGCCGACGAAGACCTTCCTGTCCAACCGCAAGGCCAAGAGGTACATGTCCACGAACACGCCCGCCGCGTGGGCGACCATGGTCGTGAACCCGCACACGACGCCGGTCGCCGCGCCGGCGCCGACGCCCGGGCGAAAACGACCGGGCCGCCTACGAAGCGCTCGGCAGCCCTGGACGACGCAGAAGGTCAGCGACACGCAACCCACGATGAGGCGGATCCACCGATCGCCGTCCACGTCTCCCCGCGCGAACCAAAGAAGCGCGAAAAGGCCGAGCATCAGGCCGATCACCGTTCCCGACCCGAGCGACCAGTAGCTGCGCGGATGCCAGTCTCGCGGAAAATGCCGCCACGTGAAAACGTCGCACACGATGAGCAGGGGCAGAACGAGCGAGAGCGTCACGTTTCCGGGAAGGGCGATAAGGAACATGGGCGTGGCCAGAACGCCGACCCCGCCGCCAAAACCCCCCTTGCTGACGCCGATCAACAGCGTGGCGCCAAGAGCCAGGAGGACGTAGGACCCCGGCGAGATCCCGGCGCGCAGGATGTGCGGCACGATCCAATCCATCTTTCATCCCCCGACGCCGTCTCATCCCCCGACGCCGCGCCGCCGAGGGAGCGCCCGATCCTTTCCGCCCAGAGTTCTTCCAGGGCGTCGGATTGTCTTCCTCCAGACAGCCCCGCCCTGCGACGCTTCCCCGCCGCCCCTCATCGGGGCGGCAGAGAGTATGGGGCGTTCCCTTGCGAAAGATCAAAGGAAATGACTCCCCCGCGGTCGCCGGGGGTGCGAGGGCGTGTTGACTCATAATTGATGTTACCGAAGCCAGGAGCGATTTGGGATCTGGGTGGTTTGGACGAGATTGGTTGACTCAAAATGGGTGTTACCGAACGCCCAAGGAGGGTCAGCCATGGGGAATGAC
>Ga0315274_10001729_pt1 | contig 33439 bp, 26 predicted proteins | sample YL17G02_20_MG_FD_203700 | JGI IMG/M metagenome (GOLD analysis project Ga0315274, IMG submission 203700) | Sediment microbial communities from Yellowstone Lake, YNP, Wyoming, USA - YL17G02_20 | ecosystem: Environmental > Aquatic > Freshwater > Lake > Sediment | place: USA: Wyoming | collected...
TCCTGCTCTAGGCTGGTCGTTTAGCGCCTGGAGCGTTGACCTTACTGGAAGTACCAATCCAACAACAATAACGATGAACAGCAATAAGAATGTAACCGCCACATTCACTCAGAATGTGTACACGCTGACCATCAATAAGGTCGGCAACGGTACGGTTACTGCGGATAAAGAGGCCCCATATCATTACGGAGATGTGGTAACTCTCAGCGCCACGGCAGATACCGGCTGGACATTCGCCGGCTTTGACCCTAACGCAGTTGTCACGATGGACGATAACAAGATGGTCACCGCCACATTCACACAGAATGTGTACACCATTGTGGCGTCGGCAGACCCGAATGGCTCAATTGATCCGAACGGCAGCATTGTTAAGACTTACGGCCAAGACCAGCAGTTTACAGCACACCCCAATACGGGCTACACAGTGGATAAGTGGTATCTGGATGGCAATGATGTTCAGACCGGCGGCAGCAGCTACACGCTGATTAACATAACTGCTGACCATGCAGTTTTGGTTACATTCAGACAGTTGCCCAGAGACGATTTCAATGATAATAGGCGTAGCGCGATGTGGCGGATATCCGCAGATGATCCTGAAAACACCAAAGTGGTTGAAGATATTAACCGATTGAATGTCATATCAGCCGGCGCCGGTATGGCTGCCTCTTGCGTTGGCCATTGGAAGATGAATGACAATGCTGGAGATACAATAGTGGCGGACGGCTCTGGCAAAGGCAATAACGCAACTGCGCAGCGGAACACTTCTGTTCTGCATACTGACAGCGGCAATCCGCCGTATCTGAACGGGGCTTTAATCTTTAACGGCAGCAGTGATTATATCACAACGCCGATGACGAATTTCCCCGCTGCAGCTGCAGCAAGGTCTGCTTCTCTCTGGATGAAGTGGAATGGCTCGACCGCTTACAACATAATTTTCGGTTATGGAGACGACGCGGCAGGGAATAAACTGTTTGGTGCCTTCCTTAATTCCGGAGGGAGCTTGTATTGTTGGAACAATTATCAGACTGCCAGCAGTAACTACGATACTGGTATTGATATTGCAATCGGAACCTGGACACACATAGTTTTGACATATAATGGGACGAATGTGATGGCATATAAGAACGGTGTGTTGGTGGATACGAGGGCGAAGGCGTTAGACACAGTGCTTGAGAAGTCGGTAATTGGCAGGAATGGCTGGTCTGGTGGGAATGCTTTTGCAGGCACCATCGACAATATGATGATATTCAACAAAGCATTGTCCCAGGACGAGATAAGCTATCTATACAACAATGGGTCTGGGACGGAGACTATTCCTGCCGGTGGTGGTTATGGTTCTGCCTTTTATACAGCCAATGGTTGGAAGTTTGATGTTAATGAGGATTTCGAGGCAAAGGTTGACTTCAACTACAGTGATACCAGCAGCGGCAGCGACGGCTGGGTCGAGATGGCTATCGAGAGCACCGATGGTGATTATGTTTCGCTCTCAGCCGGCTTTGATGGCAACCAGGCGTATTACTACTATGAAAAAGCTGTTGATGGCAATGTGGTGTATGAGCAGACCTCGCGAGCCTCGAATGACGGCACGTTGTATATATCGTATGACGCTGGCCTGGATAAGTTGTATTTAAGCTTTACCGGCTATGGCTCCGGCAATGCCTGGCGGACTATAAGTTGGTCTTCTGGGCCGGTCAGAGTAGCTATTGGCGGCGGTTCAGAACTTGCGGAGCTCAAGAATGGTGAGGCTTATCTTGATAACTTTGAGGTTGATTCGGGGCTGCTTCTCGGCTGGCCGCCGGCAACCGACCTTGACAGCAGTGGCTTTATTGACTGGGGTGATGTTTTGGTAATCAGTGACTACTGGCTTGCGACGGGTTCGGACATCCGTGGTGACATTGTTGGTGATGATGACATTGTGAATTTCCGGGATTTTGCTGAGCTTGGTTTGGCTTGGTAGGCCGAATAAGCGGCGAAAAAAGTTAAGTTAAAGGATTAAAGGATGCTCGGCCTGCAGGATTACCTGCAGGCCGTCTTCTTTTTGTTTGCGACTTTCGATGTTGTGCTCAGTGCCAGCGGCTTGCCAATAACTTGTTGCTACATCCACCCGCGTGTCAAAAACCGAATACACTGCGACAAAAAGGTTTTGGCAGCAACATTCGGATAGTAACAATCAGAGCTAAACATACTGATATTGTTATCAAACCAACAACGATTTGGTATAGCGCCGGCAGCAAATAGATTTTAGTCTCTTCGAGGACCCTAACAACGCAGGTAAGGACAGGTACATGCATAAGGTATATCCCAAAAGAGTAATGGCCAATTGTCACTAACAATTTTGGCCAATGGTGAAAATATTCTCTTACGAAAAGAAAACTAAAGATGATACATGCAGAATACATAAGAGTAGAATATTTCAGCGCATGAGCTGCAAAATCAAGATCATTGTATTTTGATAATATGATTGTCCCTTCCAGATTGGAAATCAGCAGGCAGACCAATGAGGCGGGCAGAATAAAAAGCAGCCCTTTCTTCGCGGCAAATATCTTAGTGTCGGAACTGCCCACCAGCAGGCCGATTTCATAAAAAATGATCCATGAGTAGAACAGGGATACGGATGGGAACCAAAAATTGAATCGCAATCTCGAGAGGTAACGAAGTAACAAACTTATTACATTCACCATAAGAACCAATATTAACCCACATGGTCTACGGTTGATATAATGTAAAAGTGGAGTTATTACATAGAATTGGGCAACCAGTATGATAAAGAAATAGGGAAAGATTGCTTTGCCTGTCAGAAGTTTGAATATTATCTCTCGCACGTTAACATTGCCTGTCCTGATGGCGGCATAGGCCAGAAGGAGAAGCGACCAAAACAGGTATGGGATAAGAATCCGTGTAAGCTTTTGTGTCAGATAAGTTTTATAGTCCTGTAATGACCTAACAGGTTTTTTCGCCGCCCAGTATCCGGAAATAAAAATAAATGCTGGAACACCAAAATCGGATAATTGGCAGTAGAAAAGAAAACGGGAACTCCAATAGCCACTAAGGTAAATTACATGAAGTACAACAACAGCAATTATTGCAAGCCCGCGAAATGCATCAAATGAGAGGTCCCTGTCTTTTTGCATGATTGTATACCGTTAGTAAAAAGCAGTCGTTTCTACCGGCCCAAAGTATAGAGCGCCGACTATGATATTACTTAACACCTCATAATATCAAATTATATGCCGTATGCAAACTAAGAGTTTCCCATTTCTCAGCGTGCTTTTTTAGATAGTCCTATAATATTTTTCCTTGCAATCTTCCTCTTAATAAGATATAATATAGAATTTAAGTAAAAAGGAGATTTTAGAAGATTTCCTGCAGGTTTTTTATTAATTAAAGCAGGTAGAGCCAAAGCCGCCGTGGACAGCGGTAGGGTTTGTTTACGTCCACGGCCCAAGTGACCGAACAGATGGCAAAAAAGCCCAATTTGTTCGCATTCCCATACAAGGATGTATAGGGAGGATTTGCATATTGGGTGCAACTATTGAAAGATATTTAGGGAGGAACTACCTATAGAAGGTTTGAAGCAAAAACGAACATTGAGGCTGACTGCGATAAGCATTGTGCTATTGGGTTGTTTTTCAGCTCAAACGGTGGCCAACGGACCCGTGAAAATAATGCCTCTGGGCGATTCTATAACCCTCGGTGCAGGTTCGACAAGCTTTAATGGCTACCGCAAGCCTTTATATGAGGCTCTGACAGGTGCAGGTTGTAACTTCGATTTCGTAGGCAGTCAGACGGCTGGCGATTTTCAGGACCTCGATCACGAGGGACACGGAGGCTGGCATGCCGATACTGCGGGAACAAGTGACATTTTGGGACAAGTCTATAACTGGCTTACAGCCAATCCTGCCGATATTGTCCTGCTGCACATCGGGACAAATGATATCACTGCCGACGGACAGGATGCTAATGAGGTAAGTGACATCCTCGATGAAATTGACAGGTTCAGCACCGATATCAAGGTTATCCTTGCTCTTATAATAGATCGGGTACCCCATAGCCTGGCAACAACACAGTTCAACATCGATGTTAACAATATGGCCCAAAATCGTATCGCCACAGGTGATGATATCATTGTCGTGGATATGGAACATGCGTTAAGCTACCCAACTGATATGTATGACTACCTGCATCCCAATAACGCCGGCTATGCAAAAATGGCCGACGTCTGGTTTGATGCTCTGGATAATGTTATAAATCCTCCTTTGATTACTTCTGAGCCGATAATCAACGCTATTGTCTCTCAACTATACAGCTATGATGTTGATGCCAATGGTTATCCGGAACCGACTTATGCGCTAATCACATATCCTGATGGTATGACGATTGACCACAATACAGGACTGATTGAATGGCTCCCTACAGTTGCTGGTGATTTTAACGTTACTATTGAAGCCAGCAACGGCCAGCCACCGGATGCGAATCAAAGTTTTGTTATTACAGTGGACCACAGCATCAAGTTTGATGCCGCCAGTTCCAATTCCAACAGTTCCAACGGTAATACACTAAGCTGGCAGCACACCATCGGCGACGGCGACAAGCGAATTCTCGTAGTAGAGATCGCAGGAGAAGACGATGATGTGAATGACCTCGTGGTGAACCGTGTCGAATATAACAATGTTAGTATGAATCTTGTGGAGGGCTCCAGTGAAACTGTGAGTTCTGTCGGCTATTATATGAAGACAGAGTTGTACTACCTGCTGGATGCCAATTTGCCGTCCCTGCCCGGAGATTACAACGTTACAGTAACCTACAATGGTAATGTCGGGAAGAGATGTGGCGGTGCCATTTCACTGGCTAACGTGAAGCAGGGGGATAGAGAGGCCGTCGCTACCAGTTCAAATGTTGGTGAGGACACCATCTCCACCAATATCACTACTCAGACCGATAACGCATGGGTGGTTGATGTGGTGGGCTGCGGCAATAGCGGTTCGTTCCTTACTATCACCAGTGGTATGACCGAGCGGTTCGATGTCAACAGCGACAGTAGTGCCGCGGCCGGTAGTACCAAGCTGGTAGAGTCGGCACAAGAGACTACGATGAGCTGGACACATACCGGTGCCAACCGGCTGGTCCACTCAGTGGCGGCATTTACACCTGCATGGTATATCATTGCCGGCTGCATTAGCGAGCCTAATGACGCACCGGTTGAAGGTGTGTCGGTCTTGGTAGACACCAACGTCGCCGACATAACCGACCCTAATGGCTGCTATGAGGTGTTGGTGCCCTACAGCTGGTCAGGCACGGTCACGCCAAAGAAAGAAGATGGACATCTACATCTGTATCTGTTCGATCCTTCTAAACGAACATATAGCCAGGTAATTACCGATTTGTTGGGTCAGGATTATAAAGACATCAGTATTTATGATCTTGATGATGACGAATCTATTGGCTGGGGTGATGTTGAGATAATGTGTGAAAACTGGCTTCGTGTCGGGCCAGACATTCCAGGTGATTTCTATAAGGATGAGGCTAATACTGTTAACTTCCTGGATTTCGCTGATTTTGCCGATGTGTGGCAGGAAGATTAACAAAGTATAGTTTAAGAACCTAAAGGTGAAACACTAACGGCCTGCAGGAACTAATCTTACAGGCCGTTTTTATTTCGACCGTATACACCACTCCATTGAAATTTGATGTAAGGTCATTAATCTAAAAGCTTTAGGATGTTTTGCATTGACTTTTAACATAAAAACTGATATAATTCACCATAATCTAAAAGGAGGCATTTTAACCGCAGGGAGGTGGGAAATCGAAAACTACCAGGGTATTAACAGCTATCTTTTGTTTGCATAGCACAACAGGGAGAATATGTTATCAGCATAAGACAAGAGACGCAGGCGGCGGAAGGTGAGAAACAAATTGACGAATAGGCTTCTAAACAGCAGGAAATCCTGCACAATCCTCTGTGCAGGGTTTCTTATTTTCATATCGGCTGCGGATGTTTGTCTTGCGGGTCATACCAAAAACATAATGCTCACAGGTTACTGGCCTCCTACAAACGAGATGTTGCGAAAATTCAGTACCAATCCTTCCCAAAATCCCGGCGGCTGGCAGGGTCAAAACTGGGAAGGTCGCGGCTACGACATCTACGCCTACTTTCCCGAGTTTCCCGGCGGTACCGGCAGCAATCCAAAGGGTAACGGCGATCTCGAGGTAGACTATCAGGATGTTGGCTCGTGGCAACCTCCAGCGGAGCCAAGCGGTGATTTTTGGCGCATTACAAGCCAGGTCCATCCTGTAGCGATTATGAGTTACGGAATGGACTCAGGTGCTTCCGGAACGTTCGAAATGGAATACAACGCCAGAAATCTCGCCTCGTCCAGCTGGAGCAACGATTACCTGTCCCCGACAAAACCAACACCAGCACCTCCCGATACTGTAAAACCTACCGGATATGTGCGAAATTCTTCTTTGCCCATAGACACCATAGCTGAGGCCATCAACAATTTCGGATTAGGCATAAAAGTGTGGGTTGATTGGACCGGCAATCCGTCAGCGTTTCTGTGCGAATATATGGCGTATCACGATGGCTGGTATCAAAACCTGCACAGCGATCCTAACGACCAGTATTACTGTGCAGCGGCTGGTTTTACTCATGTTGCCGGTAATTTAAGCGCGAGCAACGCCACGGCAGGCGTTGAAGCTGCCTTGCGGGCACTGATTGGCTATCTCGATTCTCAACTTACTCAGTACACCGTTTCTGGTACGGTAACCTTCGACGGTGCACCGCTGGCGGGTGTCACAATGTATGGCCTGCCGGGCAATCCTGTTACTAATGGAAGCGGTGTTTACAGCGCACAGGTCGGTGCAGGCTGGTCCGGCGTGGTTACGCCGCTAAAATCAGGATATGCCTTTAATCCTTCCCAACGAACATACAGCGATGTAAGAGCCGACCAGTCGGCTCAGAATTACACTGCCTCTACCGCCACTGCGGACACAATTCAGTTTGACGCGGCCAGTTCCACTTCCAGCGGTTCTGCCAGTACAACACTAAGCTGGTCACACACAATAGGCAGCGGTAATAATCGTATTCTGATTGTGAGCACCGTCTGCGAGGACAGCACTCCGGCCGATCAGATAATGAGCAGTGTCAAATTTAACAGCGTCAATATAACGCCTGTGCCAGGTTCGATTAGAAGCCGCAGCAATTCCAGCAACAGTATTTTGCGAACAGAATTATATTATATGCTGAATCCGCCTACCGGCACCTACACGGTCGCTATCACCTATAACGGCAGTGTTAGCTATCGCGCCGGCGGTGCTATTTCGCTCAGGAATGTAAAACAACAGGCACCGGAAGCAGTTGTGACCAATGCGAAGTCTGCCGCTACCACTATCTCAACTGATGTTACTATCCCGAACATCGGCGCATGGATAGTAGACGTGGTAGGCCATAGCAATAGTGATTCATTTACAAGTTCAACAACCACCGAGCGGTGGGATAGAAATAGCGGTTACCATACGGGAGCCGGCGGCACAAAGGCAGTAACATCTGCTGGCTTGAATACAATTAGCTGGACTTATAACGGCAGTAGCGGTTCAACGGTCCATTCATTGGCGGCGTTTGCGCCTTCGGAAACAGCGGTGCCACCGCCGCCCGGCAAAGCAACAAGTCCCAATCCGGCCAACGGAGCAACCAGTGTGAGCATAAACGCTGACCTCAGTTGGACAGCTGGCTCAGGTGCGACATCACACGATGTCTATTTCGGCACAAATCCAACGCCGGGTGCAGGTGAATTCAAAGGCAATCAGACTGGGATAACTTACGACCTGGGAACATTAAGCTATAATACAACTTATTACTGGTGTATTGATGAAAAGAACGCTGGTGGTACTACTACAGGTAACATCTGGAGCTTCACAACAATTGCCAGACACACCCTCACAATCTCCTCGACCGCCGGCGGTTCTGTAACACAGCCGGGTGTGGGGTCTTTCCAGTATGACCACGGGACTGTGGTCGACCTCAATGCCGTGCCGGCTATCGGTTATCATTTCGTCAACTGGATCGGAGATACCGGCACCATTGACAACGTAAATGCTTCGGTCACTACAATCACAATGAATGCCAACTATGCCGTCCAGGCGAATTTCGCCGTGAATCAGTACACCATTACAGCCTCAGCCGAAGCCAACGGCTCGGTTGAGCCGACCAGCGTGATGGTAAATTACGGTGCCAGTCAGGACTTCAACGCCACGCCGAACCTCGGCTATGAGGTCAACGAATGGTACTTAGACGGCAACAGTGTACAGAGCGGGGGGGCTACATATACGCTGAGCAATATCACAGCCGACCATACTGTGTATGTGACGTTCAGGGAGCTTATCTTCGCGATTTCCGGGTATGTGTTAGAGCCCGATGGTAACACGGCGCTTGAAGGCGTGCTGATACAGACCGACGACAACGATGTGAACGCTGTGACGGATGCGAACGGATTCTACGAACTGTGGGTTGACTACAACTGGTCGGGCGTCGTAACGCCGCAAAAGGAAGGATACGTCTTTGAGCCAAACAGCATTACATACACCAATGTTACACAGGATTACAACAATATGGATTATACAGCCGCACTAATGACATTTAAGATTGCGGGCTATGTGTTCGAGCAGAATCATATCACGCCGATAAGTGACGTAAATGTATCAGCAGAAAATGGCGGAGGCCCATACACAAGCAGATATGGCGGAGGCTCAGATATAACCGACGCCACCGGCTACTATGAAGTGGTAGTGGACTACAAATGGTCCGGCAAAGTCATGCCTTCGAAATATGCTTATGGCTTTGAACCGAACAGCAGGTCATATGCAGATGTTATCGCCGACCAGAATGACCAAGACTATACAGGCAAATTACTAACATTTGTCATTAGCGGCTACATCCGGAACGATTGCAACGCACCGATAAAGGATGTAGTGGTAACCGCAAACAACATCGGAGGCTCAGACACAACCGATGCCAATGGCTACTACGAGGTCTGGGTTGACTACAACTGGTCCGGTACGGTAACGCCCAGTAAAGCCCATTATACTTTCGACCCGAACAGCAGAGCATACACCGATGTTCTCGAAGACAAAACAGGTCAAGACTATTTAGCAGACAATATCTATGACCTTGATTGTGACGGCTCTATTGGTTTTGGAGATATCGCGATAATAAGTGAAAACTGGCTCGAGACCAGCGAAGACATCCCAGGTGATTTCTATAAGGATGAGGCTAATACCGTTAACTTCCTGGACTTCGCTGATTTTGCCAATGTATGGAAAGATTAACAAAGTATAGTTAAGAACTTAAAGATAAAACACTAACGGCCTGCAGTAATAATCTTGCAGGCCGTTGGTGTTTTTAGCCGAGGGTACAGTTTTTGGCAGGGGGGGCACTATATTATAAGGATACAATGATAAAGGAATAACAGGACGTACTTACTTATTAATATGTACAATCGTGGCGCCATCAAAACCATTGAATCTTGTTGAAGAAGCGATGCTGTATGCCCCGATGTTTTCAGTATAAAGATAATCTCCGATTTGAAGATTTGCCGGCAGATGTTCCGACAGAGAAATTTTGTCAAAACTATCGCACGTAGGTCCGACGACGGTACAGACCTCCTGTTTGCCGCGTTTGAACGCCTGGAAATTCGGAATCCAGTGGTCGAAAACTATCCCTGAAAACGTTTGATAGACCCCGTCATTTATATGATAGAAAATCTTGCCGTCTCTGCGCGCCTTTCCTATTATTTCTGAAACCAGCATAGCAGCTGTTGCAACCATAAATCGTCCCGGCTCAGCTATAATCTCTATATCCGGCGGGAAAAGTCTTTTACATTCGGAATTTATTATTTTCGCAAGCTGCTCGAATCTGGGGACATGTGAATCATAGGGCACAGGAAATCCCCCACCGATGTCCACTATTCTTGTATTGTAGCCTTTTTTCCGACAGTCGTTGAAAATTTCGGATGTTATCTGCAGTGCGGAAGCGTAATTGTCAAAATTTGTGCATTGACTTCCCACGTGAAAACTCAAACCTTCAACTGTAAGTCCCAAATCGAAGACCTGTTTTATCAAATCGGCCGCTTCGCCCGGCTCGGCGCCAAACTTCGAGCCCAGCTCCACCAGCGAGCCGGTATCCGGCACTTTCAAACGCAAAATTAATCCTGCCGTCGGGCAATACTCCTTTATTTTCTTCACCTCATCAGCATTGTCATAAGTAACAAGAGGCTTATATTTTTTTATCTTTTTTAAAGTATGCCTGTCTTTGATTGTGTTAGAGAAAATTATCTTATCCCAGATAAAAAAGTCTTTGTCTTTCTTTCCGAAACTTTTTATCTGCTCGTATATCTGTATGAACTCATTATATGAAGCGACATCGAAGCTCGAACCTTCATTAAACAATGTTCTTATTATTTCCTGATTCGAGTTTGCCTTGACCGCGTAATACGCCTGCACATTGGGGAGATTTTTCTTAAACGTGCGAAAGTTCTCCCTTATTTTGGCGTGGTCGATAATAAACAAAGGCGTGCCGTGTCTTTGAGCTAATTTAACAAGGTTTTCTTTCATAATCACTGTGCAATCCCTTTAAAAGCAGTAGTCTCTTATAATCTGCAAGATTATTTTAATCAAGGGAAATGTCATTGCGCGGCCTTTAGGACGTCTGTTGCATTCAAGGGTTCTATATTGATTACGACTTAATCGCAAGTAAAGAGACCGAGATAAGGCATAGACACGGCTTTGACCTTATCATTCTCGTTGAAGTGGGAGTCTGCGTGTATGTCTGACACAAGTTCGAATTCAATTCGAACCTTCAGAACCGAACACTCTATGTGACTGTAAACGGCAGCATTAAACGGAGAAAGCCCTCCATTTTGACGCAGAATTTTACTCAATTCCATTCGTGTAGTGCCTGCGGTAATACCTTGGATTTCCAAGACACGTTCTTGCAGCCATTTTTTATAGATAGATGCCTTATCAGCAGAAAGAGGTTTGATACTATTGCATTTTTGAAAAATCTCTTCAGCGGGGTCGACCTTAGGAATAAAAACTGCATCGCCTATCTCCGTGCTCTGGTTACGAGCCAGTTCATCCGCACATGTTTGAAGCCAGAGCGCTTGCTCAGACGCGTAAACTACACGTTCCGGCGTAACCCAAAACACACGTCCGTCCGAGGGTTTTGTTGCCGGAGGGGACTTAGTATCGGATTTTGTGCATCCGCACAACACAAGAGCGATAAACAAGGTCGTAAAGACTTTCATTTCATCCTCACATCACAATTTTTAGCTAAGCATTTTTCCCTGTTCACAGTTTCCTTATAAGGCCTTTAAGTTTTTCGACCTCTTTATTGTTCTCGAGATAAGACTCTATAAGCTTTTGTCTCAGTTCATCGCCCCTGTCATATAACCTCTTTAATTTCTTGGGCTTAGCAGCCTGTATTGTGTATGCGGTCATTAGAGGAAATGCTACTGTAACATCGAGGTATGCGGTAACGGTTTCTTCAAGTTTTGTCGGGTCGATTTTGCCCCAGCTTGCCGCTTCGCTCGGCGAAGCTCCTGATAATCCGCCGGTGTCGGGCCTGGCATCGGTTATGTTGATATCATAATCCTGGCCCATTTCCGGTATCATCAGCACTTCCTGAATCTGCGGCTCGGTCTGAAGCATAAAGTTTTTGGGACTGCCGCCGCCGATGAGAATGACCGCGGTCTTCCCTTTTTCATATCTCTTGGCGTTCAATACTATGGCTGTCGAATCGTTAACATCTATACTCGGATTTATTTTCAGCTTGAATAAATCCTGCAGACCTGCAGCTTCCGCAAGAAGCTCAATGCCGGCTACATTCATTCCGATAGTCGAATCGCCCGGCGATGACGTAAAAACAGGTATGCCGTTTCTGTAAGCCGCTGCAAGAATGCTTACCTCGCCGAGGTTGTTCTTCTGTTCGAGCTCGTTGACGATTTTACCAAGATGATAATAAAATTCGCGAGTCCCCATCTCCTTCTGGAATTCAGGTCTTACAAGCATCTGTCTCAATCTCCTGTCGGTCTCCATCAGGACGTCTTCATAATCGAACAGGATGTCATAGATTCTCGTTACGCCTTTTGCCCGCAGGTCGGCATCGTCAACAGTATGGCTGCCCCTGAACATCGGCAGATTGAAGGCATAATGCAAGTCGTGATACATATTTGCGCCGGTTGCGGTTATCCAATCGACAAAACCGTGATTCATTAAGGGGATTATTGTGGAAGGCCCTAACCCTGCTGGAGTTAATGCACCTGCCAGGCTTAATCCTACCGTAACGTCCTCCTGAGAGAACCTATCTCTTAATAAATGACAGGCGGCCCTCAATCTTCCGCCGTTATAAGCATCCATATTATCTATAAGTTTTACTACATCTGTGTCTTTGCCAATCGGCTTCGGAAGGATTCTTTTTCCTGCCAGATATTTTGCTTTGCCTGGGCAGTTCGATTTATGGTCTATCATCTTTTCCTTTCTGTTCAGAAATTTAATCTCCTTAGACTTTGCATGGGAGATTCTATCAAAAACAAAAGGCGACTAAAAAGCTAAAATCAATAAAAAACTTAAAATCAGTGCTGATTTGTTGCCTGCTGTAAAAGCAGCTTTTTCCCCCGTAAACGAGGCCGAAGGGGCTCGAACCCTCAACCTTCGGATCGACAGTCCGACGCTCTAACCAATTGAGCTACGGCCCCACAATCTCAAACTATAATATACCTGTGCATCAACCCTTATGTCAACCGCTTTTATACCAAACTCGGCGTACTACAACTAAAAAATCGCTCCGGCAAATCCTTTGCGCGATACGAAATACAAGATACAAATTTGCCCCCACAGACCATAAAGCTGTTGTATGTATTTATTTTCTCGAAATCTGTGAGCGTCTGACCATCGGTTGTGATTTGCTGTTCTTCTTATGACTTTGCTCCAGAAGCCTCATTGCCTTTTTCACATCGGCGACTTTTAAAACGCCTGTTGTTCTGCCGCCCCTTGCACCAGCAGTGCAATATGCATACGCAATATTTATGTGGTTCTTAGCCAGTTTCTCCGCAACCGCCGCCAGCGCACCAGGCTTATTGTCCAGGTCCACACACAAAACTTCTGTCTCGTTATAGGGCATATTTAGTTTTAACAGCACCTCCTTGGCTTTTTTCGGCGCCTCAAAAATTATCCTCATAACACCGTGCTCCACGGAATCCATCATCGTCATTGCTATGATGTTAATCTTAGCTTGCGCAAACTCGCCGAGCACCTGAGCCAGCACCCCAGGTTTATTAACCATAAAAATCGAAAATTGTATCGCAACATTCATAACCTCAACCTTTCCAATTAAATGCAACTCAATCTGTGTTTACTGCCCTGACTGCATTCTCTTTATCGGGGAAAAATTTGAAAATCCGATCAAGGTGCGTTATCTTGAAAACCCTATACAGCTGTGGGTTTATCGCGCTTATCACAACTTCGCCGTCATACGTTTTCAGTTTAGCCCGAATGTCTAAAAGCAGCCCCAACACGGCAGAGGAGAAAAATTTTACGCCTTCAAAATCAATCACCACTTCTTTCGGATGCTTCTCTTCAATAAATTCCTTTATTTGTTTGGAAGCAGCTGCTATTTCTTCCACATTGCTTATTGAAGCAGTCTTGAAAGCCACTACCGCAGCGTTTCTGACACTAGTTATTTCCACGCCAATTTTTTCGTCTATGCCCATTTTACTTCCTACTCCAAAACTTCCGGCTCATTATCGCAAATCTAATAGCTCCTGTCGAGCCTCTTTTAACATTTCCAACAGGCAACAAAATGCCCCTGCTTACCGCTTTTTTCCTCCAACACCGGCACCTGCTTTAGACAATCACCCTCCGCCAACGGACATCGGGGGTGAAAAGGACAGCCGGTTGGCGGATTCAAAACGCTCGGCACCTCGCCGCCAAATGCGCCTTTTGCAGTGCGCCGCAAAATGTGGCCACGGTCAACCTGTGGAATCGCCGACATAAGGGCACGCGTATAAGGATGTATGGGATTACGATACAGTTCTTCCGCCGTAGTCCGCTCTACTATCTTGCCCACATACATAACCGCCGCAATGTCGCAAAGAAACTCCACAACAGTCAAATCATGTGCAATAAACAAAAAGGTGAGCCCAAATTCTTCCTGCAAATCCTTCAGTAAATTCAAAATCTGCGATTGAATTGAAACATCAAGAGCGCTGACCGGCTCATCGCAAATAACTAATTTCGGCTCCGTAACCAATGCCCTAGCCACCCCGATTCGCTGCCGCTGGCCGCCCGAAAACTCGTGCGGATAACGGTTTATATGGTCAGGTGACAACCCTACCTCTGAAAGTAATACCGCAACTCTTTCGGTCAGCTCGCTGCCGGCCACTCCCATTTGTACCTTCAACGGCTCTCCAATAATATTGCCGACGGTCATTCTTGGATTTAACGAGCTAAACGGGTCCTGAAAAACAAGGCTGATCTGCCGGTGAAGCTCGCTCGATTCGCTTTTGTTAGCCGACAAAACATTTATCTGGTCAAAAACTACCTGTCCTGCCGTCGCCGGCACCAGCCGAACTATGCTCCTGGCAACAGTCGTCTTGCCACAGCCGCTCTCACCGACCAGCCCCAGCGTCTGCCCTTTTTTGATACCGAAGCTCACGCCATCAACCGCCTTGATAAAACCTGCGGTTCGACGCAGCAGACCCTTCTTTATAGGAAAGTAGGTCTTTAAGTCCTCAACTTTCAGCAGATAGTTGTTTGTGCTTACCATATTTCGATTCATATTCCTTGTATTCTTCGTTAGTTTCGTAACCCGGCGCATACCAGCACGCAACGCATCGGCTCGGCCGAACCTCCCGCAATTCCGGCTCAACGCTCTGACACCGTTTATCTGCATTTCCTATCGGGCAGCGAGGATGAAACTTACACCCCTTTGGAAAATGCAACGGCTCAGGAACGGTCCCCGGAATTGTCAGAAGACGCTTTGCTGAATAACCCAACCGCGGCAAAGATTTCAACAGCCCCTGCGTATATGGATGCAAAGGCTCTGAAAAAAGTTTCTGTGAATCGGCCACTTCCGCTATCCGCGATGCATACATCACCGCAACATCGTCGGCCCTCTCAGCCACAACGCCCAAATCGTGCGTTATCAGCAAAATGCTCATCCCGCTTTGCTCCTGCAGCTCATCTAACAAATCCAGTATCTGTGCCTGAATTGTTACATCCAGAGCGGTTGTCGGCTCATCAGCTATCAATAGCGCCGGCCTACAACTTACCGCCATAGCTATCATAACTCGCTGCCGCATTCCACCCGACATCTGATGCGGATACTCGTGTACCCGCTGCTCAGCGTCAGCGATGCCTGCCTTTCGCAGCATCTCAACAGCATCCGCCCAGGCCTGGCTTGCACTTTTTCTCTGGTGGAGCCTGATGGCCTCAACAATCTGATTGCCCACCGTATAGACCGGATTGAGACTGGTCATCGGCTCCTGGAAAATCATAGCAATTTTATTTCCACGAATGGCACGCATCCGCCTTTCGCTCAGTTGAAGCAAATCTCTCTTCTCAAAAACAATCTCTCCACCGATGATTTTACCCGCTGGAGCAGGGACCAATCGCATAATCGAAAGCGCAGTAACACTCTTACCGCATCCGCTCTCACCGACAAGCGCAAACGTCTTGCCCTTCTTTATCGAAAAAGTCACACCCTGCACTGCTTTTGCAACACCCTCTTCAGTAAAGAAATAGGTCGAAACATCTTCGACTGACAATAATGTACCGTTATCATCCATAAACCTATTGAATCCTTAACTTCGGGTCGAGCGAATCCCTCAAAGCATCACCAAAAATATTCAGCGCCAAAGAAATCAAAAATATGGCAGCCGTTGCAGCAGCCATCTGCCACCATACCCCTCGTGAAAGTTCTATCCGGGCATCATTTATCATCGCACCCCAGCTCGGACGCACCGCCTCGCCAAGACCCAAAAAACTCAATATCACCTCCGCATGAATAAACGCAACAAACCGCAGTGAAAAGTCAATAATAACAAGGTGAAAAACATTCGGCATCAGGTGTTTGAAAATAATCCGACTATTGCTGCACCCATAGCTCCTCGCAGCCAAAACATATTCTCTCTCCCTATGCTTTATCACCTCGCCCCGAATTAATCGGCAAATCCCGACCCAGCTCGTAAGTCCTATAGCCAAATAAACCGTAGTAATACCCCTAAGCTTATAACCAAAAAGGGTCTTATCACGAAGCACAACAGCGAAAGCCAGTATCAACAGAATATATGGAATCGAGCTTAAGGTTGAATAAATCCAAACTATTATCTCATCGACAAACCCCCGGAAATAACCCGCGATAGCACCTAAAGGGACACCAATGGCCAGACTGATAAACGAAGCGCATAACGCAACGGTTATTGATATCTTCGTTCCATACAGCATCTTCCGCAAAACAGACTGCCCGAATATATCCGTGCCGAATATGTTTTCCCGGCTGGGCGGCTCATAAGATTTGCTCACTTCCTCCTGCCACCGTATGGGCCCAACCTGCCAATCAAACAGCTCTGCTGAATATATAAACCCGGCAAGCAAAAAATATAATACTATCACGGCGAAACAGACCATCACCAGCTTGCGCCTGCGAAGACGCCTTAATCCGTCCTCCCACAGACTTCTGCCTTTCGGCAGCTCTTTCTTCACTATTCGCTGACGCTCACTCAAATGAGACCCTCGGATCTACCCAGGCATAGCATATATCTGTTATCACATTAAATATCACAAACAGTATTGCACTAATGTAGGTCATCGCATTTATAATAAAATAATCTCGTGAACCAATCGCCTCTATCATCAGGTACCCCAGCCCCGGAATGCCAAAGAACCTCTCCAGCAGAAGAGAGCCCAAAAACAAAAACGGTATCGCCAGAACCACCTGTGTAATAATCGGTATCATCGCATTTTTGAGCACGTGCTTGAATAAAACCCGCCCTGTGCCGAGACCTTTCGCAAAGGCTGTTCGCACATAGTCACTTCGCATCTCGTCGAGCATAACCGTTCGATAGAATCGAACATTTCCCCCCAGGCCTGTTATTATTCCTATTAACACCGGCAGGACTACATACTGAGGTATTATCAGGTCCGGCGAGAAAAATACCGGAAACAATCCCCATTTGTACGCAAGAAAATACTGGCCGAAAAGAATAAAACTCAAATAAGGAACGCTCATCCCTGCCACGCATATAACGACCGCTAAAATATCCCACTTTGAGCCTCGGACAAACGCTATAATAAGTGCTATGCTTATCGAAATTATTACCTCCCCCAGGAACATCGGCACCATCAACGCCAGAGATGGTCCTGCACCACGCTTGATTTTGTCTATGACAGGTTCGCGGTCACGGGCTCTGCCGAAATCAAATGTCAGGGCGCTTTTGAAATGGTTTATGAATTGGCTGTCCCAAGAAAGAAACAGTGGCTTATTAAGGCCGTACTCTTCGCGGATTTCTTTGATTGTCTCAGGTGTCGCATTTTTCCCCGCGATCTCAATCGAAATGTCACCCCCGACAAGCGCGAACAGCACAAAGGTCAGCAGCAGTACGCCGAATACAATGGGTATCGTGTATAAAAGTCGTCTTATTATGTACGTGGTCATTTGACTTTCTTCAATAGTTTCTTGTATTCCGCCCGTTTGGCCATGTCAGTTCGATAATATTTTGCCAATCCATATTGAAAAGCATGCAGCTTATAATTGTACAACCAGTCATGATGCAGCACATACCCCACCGGATGATTAATAAACGCTGCTGGACAATCTTCCAAAATCATAAGTTCCATTTTCCGGTAAAGCTCTGTGCGCTCGGGGCAGTCGGGCATAACCGCGACCTGTTCGTATAGTTTGTCAAACTGTGGATTGGAGTAGTTAAAATTATTGGTGCCGGGAGAAATATTTTTAGTGTAAAACAGCTGCAAAAAGCTTTCCACATCAGGATAATCTGCAATCCACCCCAGCGAAAACATTTGTGTGCTCTTGGTATGCACTTCGCCAAGAAAAGTAGGCCAATCCATATATTCAACTTCGAGGTCAAGACCGACATCTTTAAAATTCCGCTGTAAGAACTGTCCGAATTGTCTTTGGAGCGTATCCGCACCACCCATTGCAAGTTTCAATCTCGGCAGTTTCCCTCCGTATATCTTCTCCGCCTCTTTTACAAGCTCAGACGCTTTTTGCGGATTATAACCTCTTCCGATTTTGCTGATTTCCGGATTGTAGTCCTTCATCATCGGCGGTATAAAACCGTAAGCAACTTCGTCTCGGCCGTTCCAAAACAGTTCAATGTACTTTCCCCTGTCAATGGCGTAGCTTATTGCTTCCCGCAGCGGTTTGTTTTTCCCTAAAATACTGTCCTCCATATTAAAACCTATCCAATATGTAGCTGGCTCGCGAAATGTCTTCAAATGTATATTCAGCTTTTTCATCTCATCGGTTAAATTTCGTGAAGCGCTGATGGCTTGGCCGTAATTGTCCTTAGGGATACCACTGGCATCAATCTTGCCACGCAAGAACTGAAGCCATAACGGCTGCTCCTCTTCAATTAGCATCCACACTACTTTATCAGCAAAGGGCATCTTCTTGCCTGCATCAGCTAACAAGCCCTGCTCTAAATCACCAGGCTCACCCTCCGATGGATAAAACTCTCCTCTAAAGTTGGGATTTCGTGACATCTTGATATAGCTGCCTCGATGCCATATATCCAGTTTGTATGGTCCAGTCCCGACAGGATGGCTTATAATATCTTTGCCGTAATAATCGACAGCTTCTTTAGCAACAGGCGCCGTTGGCTGGTGAGCCAACAAATACACTATTTGCGGCCAGGGCTTCTTCAGCTTAATGACAATAGTATAATCATCAGGTGTTTGCAGTCCCTCAACGGCACGGGAGTAGTCAACACTAAACTGGTCCTTACAGCTTTTGGTATATTCACGAAATTCATCAAGCCCGACGATTTTACCGTCGAAAATCCACCAGTTCTTGCATATATATTTGATGTTGGCTATCCTCTTCCACGCAAAAATGAAATCTCCCGCTTTAAGCTCTCTGCCTTTGCCGTTTGGAAAACATTTATCATCCGCAAAATAAACTCCCTTTTTGATTTTTATCGTGTATGTAAGACCGTCCTTGCTCACCTCAGGCATATCTGCAGCGAGTTGAGGAATAAGCTCGTACGGTCTTTTAAGGTAGTGATATTGATAAAGACATTCAAAAATCTGGCCCACCACTCTGGCAGATGGATAATCGCCTATGTCGCTCACATCGAACCCGGCTATTTTTGACGTCATAACAGAATACAGCACCATTTCGTTCGGCTCTTCTCCCGATGATGAGCCGTCACAGCCTGCAAGTGTAAAAACTGCTGCAATTGCCGCTATGGCTAAAAACGTCTTTCGATGCTTCATATTCAGCATTACTTATATCTTTTCCGGTATGTAGCTCACTTGGCGGTGCACCTTTGCATTGAGCCTGTGCTATAAAAAATTCTGGCTGGAATTGGCGTCAATCGGCGGACAGTCGCATCCGGCAGCTATCAGTAACGCCGTTGTAAATACAACTCTCGAAAACTTCAACGCAAAATCCCTTTGCGAAAGCTTATTTATCCGCCGGAGGCGGATTTACTTCTTGCGTGTCGCGTCGTGCGTATTCAATTATCAGCACTTGTCCTGAGCTTTGTCGAAGGAATCAATTCTCTGGGCGGCTCCGGCAAAGCAAGCGGTGCAATACGCCTGCTGCCATCCGGTTTCTTGCCGTAGTCAAAGTTAAGCTTCAACGGCAATTGGCCAGCCTTTGTCTCGTCCCCAAGCAGTCTGCCGTGTTCCTGCAAAAGGGCCGTATAATCACCCTGCTCAACAGCATTCTTCACAACCGATTGTGCCACCTTCAAACGCTTGCTAATATACGATATCTCCGTCTCAACCAATACTGAAGCCAGTTGATTCTTCTGAGTATCACTTAGAACATCCCGCCCCTTAACATATCTTTGGATCGCGTACGAATATAATTGCCCGAAACGGTGAGCAACATCAGGTTTGCTTGTACTCTCCGCAGGTATCTTACTGTCGAGCAATCTTAAAATGTCACCATCCAAAAGTTCATACTCGACCTTCCAGTCTTCATATCTTTTTATTCGCATATCAGCTATCTGCAGCAGCAGCTTCTCTCCTTGTGGAATGTCCACCTTGGCCGCAAATCCTGCCATCAAAGCTAATATCTCAGGACTGCTGCTCTCAACTAACCCTTTTAGTTGCTCTGTGATTCTCTCGGCCAGTTCCAAATTGGCGGCTCCTCCGGAATTCAACTTCCCCGTGATACCAGAGTTGGTAACAGAATGAACCGCCCAGTACCGAATGGCATTATTCTCATCATCGAGCCGCTTTATAGCCAAATCTGCCAACCGCGGTTCTTGCAGAGAATCTACCAGAATCAAAAGATTAAGAATTACTCTGAACCTGTGTTCTGCCGGCGTTAACTCCTTCGCCACCTCAAGTGCATTGGATATGTGTTTATTGGCCGACTCAGAAAATTGCGCCCCATATTGGCTTTTGGCGCTTTCCTTACTGGAACTGCTGCGAGACAGAATTACCGTACGAATCTTTGCAATAGAGGTAAAATCTTCGGTTTTCACCAATTCACCTACCGCATCCGCAACAAAATCGTCGATAATCCGCAAATCACCGTCGTCAAGCACCTCTTTATGACAGCATATATCAATCTTACCGGTATCGACAGCGGCAGCCACCAAATCTATCGCTAAAGCTAAAAATACCCCCGTCAAAACAGCAAAAATCTTCCATTTACCCTTCATTATTCCCAACATCCTCAAAATCAATTTTATCCGCCTGCGGCGGACAGAGTTTATCGTATTCCCCCTTACACTCCGAAGAAGGTTACCATACCAACCGTCATCTGTCAAGCACATTGGTTTCAAATTCAATAATCTTACCCTCGTCCAACAGTTCCCTTTTCTTTACCATATTCTCAAGACTTTCCGTTGCTCAATCTCAAAATTTGGTATAATAATATCTAAGAACCTATAACTCTTTAAGGGTTTTCCAATGTCCGAACAGTCAGTAAAACTCACCCGCACAGACCCCCTGAGACTCCATATGGAGCGTCGTGGTCAAATGGTAACAGATGCAACCATTTTTGCCTCAGAGTCTATCACCCTCGAACCGGAGGCAGTCCGCCAGCTTTGCGATGCCGCCTCTTTGCCGCCGGCAAAGAAAGTTCTCGCCACTGCCGATATCCACGTCGGCTTCGGCATACCAATCGGGGCTGTTTTAGGACTGGACATGGCCATAATGCCCGCCGCTGTCGGATACGATATAAACTGCGGCATGCGACTCTTACGCACACCCTTTTCAAAAGGCAGTATCGATACCGACAAAATCGCCCTCTCTATCGCCAGAGACATCCCCCTCGGCGAAGGCAAAGCCAACCTGGCATTAGACAGGACCGGCCTCGAGGCCGTCGTTAATAAAGGCGTAGCCGCAGTACCCTCACTCGCACAAAGAATCAATCATCAAGCATGGGAGGCATTCGACCCCAATGAATTCGCCGACGACCTCAAAAGAATCGAAGAAAACGGCTGCCTCCCCAGTGACCTGGCTGTAGTACCAAACGCCGCAATACAAAAGAGTTCCGCTCAGCTCGGAACGCTTGGCGGTGGAAACCATTTCATCGAAATTCAATATGTCCAGCAAATTTTCGACCAGCCTTTAGCGGAAACCTTTGGCCTTTTTAAAGACCAAATCGTTGTAATGATACACTCCGGCTCTCGTCGATTCGGCTATGAAATCGCCGACCAATATATGAACATCGCCGCACAAAGACCGGAGATGGCTGAACGAAAAAAAATGCTCTCATATCTGCCTACCGACACCAGCGCCGGCAAAAACTATATCGCCGCAATGGCTGCTGCCGCCAACTTCGCATTTACCAATCGCCACATTATGGCACTGCTTGTAAGACGTTGCTTCAACAGGATGTTCGGCCCGACGCCGCTGCAGCTTGTCTATGATGTCGCTCACAATATGGCAAAGCTTGAAACCCACCAGGGCAGGCAGCTTTGGGTCCACCGCAAAGGTGCCACCCGCGCCTTCGGACACACACGTATGACTGACACCATTTTCGAAAAAACCGGCCAGCCTATAATAATCCCAGGCTCGATGGGGACCGCAAGTTATCTACTGGTCGGAACAGGCAATTCCGAAGAATCTTTGTGTTCGGTCAACCACGGGGCCGGCAGGGTGATGAGTCGCACCGCCGCACTGGGGAAATCTCGCAGAGGCAAAACCATTACGTCGGCTCTCATTAGCGATGACCGGTTCAAACGCAGTATGGAAGGTATAAAGCTCATCACCGCTGACAAACACAAAATAAAGGAAGAAGCGCCGGACGCTTATAAAGACATCGATGAGGTCGTGCGGATTGTCATCGAATGTGGCTGGGCTAAGGCCGTCGCTCGTATGGTCCCGCTGGCCGTCTTGAAGGGCTAAAATACCCTCCCATCCGCTTTGGCGTAAAACACCCCTCCTAAAATTAATTTTTCTCTGTAAAAATACAGTAAAAACTATTACTATATCGCCGTGCATAGTACCTGTTGTCTTATGCCGGTAACTGAGAATACAACTAAGAGCGTCTAACATAATGGAAAAATATGGTTCGATTTCATCCCTAAGGGACGGAGTCGAAGGATTGTTTTTAGACACGGATTAACACAGATTAACACGATTTATAATTGTATATCTCTGTGTTCTCTGTGTCCTCTGTGGCAAAAAAATATTATTATTCTCTGTGGCTAAACTTCTTTTTGTTAGAGTTATTAATTTTGGAAGGTAAAAAAATGACTTTCACAAAACAAAACGCTGAACGTAAAGCCCCCCGGCTTTTAGTTCTTATAACTTTACCAATGGTATTGATTCTTATTACCGGCTGCCAGAAGATTTCGCCGGAACCCGTCAAAACCATGGAAGTCAAACCCGCTGAAGTCAAACCTGCCGAAGCCAATCTTGCCGGAGCCGAACCTGGCCAGACTGTTTCTTTTCATGACAAATGCGCCGGCATCTTGAAAAACTATGTCGACGATAAGGGAATGGTTGATTATAAAACACTCAAGCGAAAGAAGCTGGAGCTTAACCATCTCCTGGATGAATTCGCCAAACTCAACCCCGATGTTTACAATTCCTGGTCCAAAGAGGACAAAATCGCCTTCTGGCTCAACGCATATAACATAAAAATGCTCAAAATAATCATCGACAACTATCCCATCCAGTCTCAGCGAATACTTCGTGTTTTGTGGGGCCCTGACAGTATCAGGCACATCGAAGGTATACGGGACAAATACAAATTTACCGTGATGGATGAGGAATTCACCCTTAAAGAAATTGAACAGCGGTTTTTCCGTAAAGAGTTTGACGAACCGCGGGTATTCTTCGCCATATCCTACGCCAGCCTTTCCAGCCCGCCTTTGCGCAATGAGCCGTATTACGGATGCAGGCTATACGAGCAGTTGGACGACCAGGCCAAAAAATTCCTATCCAGCCCACTCGCATTCAGAATAGACAGAGAAAAGCAAATAGTCCATCTTTCCGCCATCTTTCACCCAACCTGGTATGGAGAAGAGTTTATCAGTAAATACGGCACAGACAAAAAATTTAAAGACCAACCGCCGTTCCTCCGGGCCGTCTTAAACCTCGCCACAAATTATATCTCCGAGCAGGACCTGTTTTTCCTTGAAAGGGAAAATTATTCCGTTAAATATATAACATATAATTGGACCCTCAACGATAGCCCATCATTGATGAACAACGAACAACGAACAACAAACTATAAACAATGAACTACTAAAAGGATAAATCACAAATGGCAAAAAAATCCATCCACAGCAATCCTCATTGTGACAGCGACAGGTATCTTTTCACCAGTGAGTCCGTAACGATGGGCCATCCTGACAAAGTGGCCGACCACATATCTGATGCAATCCTTGACGCAATGCTCGCCCAGGACCCAAAAAGCAGAGTGGCCTGCGAAACAATGGTCAAAGACAATCTCATCATCGTCGCAGGAGAGATTACCTCGAGAGCAGTCGTGGATATACCCACCGTGGTGCGCGAAACAATAAGAAAAATCGGCTACGATGACCCTCATCTCGGATTCGACTGTGAGAGCTGTGCTGTTATGGTATCGCTCGGAAAACAAAGCTCCGACATCTCTCAGGGTGTAACAGAGGGCGACGGCTTGCACAAAAAACAGGGTGCAGGTGACCAGGGGCTGATGTTCGGCTATGCCTGCAGAGAAACACCGCAAATGATGCCTCTGCCAATCCAGCTTGCACATGCTATTACAACTCGGCTGGAAAAAATGCGCCAGAGTAAGAAGCTCCCCTGGCTGCGACCCGATGGCAAAAGTCAGGTCACCGTCGAATACGAAAACGGCAAGCCCAGACGGGTTCACACCGTCGTCGTCGCCGCCCAGCACGCCCCGACCATTACCTACAAACAGTTGCGTAAACAAATCATCGAAAAAGTTGTTCTGCCCGTTCTCCCAAAACGCCTTGTTGACAGAGACATCATATTCCACATCAATGAAACCGGCCGCTTCGTCATAGGCGGCCCAAAAGGTGATTGCGGCATCACAGGCAGAAAAATCATCGTTGACACTTACGGCGGAAGCAGCCGACACGGTGGAGGTTGCTTTAGCGGCAAAGACCCCACTAAAGTTGACAGAACCGCAAGCTATATGGCTAGATACATCGCAAAAAATATCGTCGCCGCAGGACTCGCCGACATCTGCGAGATTCAACTATCCTACGTCATTGGCGTTGCAGACCCGCTTTCGATTTATGTTAACACCTATGGCTCAGCCAAAATCAGCGAAAAGAAAATCAGCCAAATCGTTCGAAAACTTTTCCCCCTTACGCCAAAGGGTATGATTGCACATCTCAAGCTTGCCCGCCCAATTTACGCCCAAACCTCTTATGGCGGACACTTCGGCCGAAACCTCCCCAACTTCACTTGGGAAAAAACCGATATGGTAAAAAAGCTCCGCAAAGCCGCAGGGATGTAATTACCCCGAACACAATGGTCATAAAAAAGCCCGATATCTTGTCGGACTTTTTTAATACCCTTATCTGCTTAGCTCCAAAACACACAACATCAAATCAATGCTTGAAATGTCGTTTACCGGTGAAGACCATCGCTATCCCGTGTTTGTCTGCACATGCAATAACTTCTTCATCTTTATTAGAGCCGCCCGGCTGAACTATGCACGCCACGCCTGCCTCGGCGGCATTTTCAACATTATCCGGAAATGGGAAGAACGCATCCGAAGCCATCGCACAACCCTTGACCTGGTCGCCCGCGTGCCTGAACGCAATCAGCCCTGACTCAACTCGATTCATCTGCCCGGCCCCCACGCCTAAAACCTTTCTGTCCTTAACCAGCACGATGGTATTGCTCTTGCTATGTTTGGCCACAAGCCACGCAATCCGCAAATCCTCAATCTGCTTTTTGCTCGGCTTGGCTTTTGTCGGATACGTCAACACATCCGGCTCCCAGCCAACCAGGTCCCTCTTCTGCAAAAGCAATCCGCCTATAACGCATCGAACATCGAATTCGGTTCCATCAATCTTGGCCCTGTCGATTGGCCCGGTCTTCATCAGCCGAACTCTGCTGCCCCAACTCTTCAATGTTCTGATTATCTCAATTGCTTCCTGCTCGAATTCTGGTGCAATAATCACCTCGGCAAAAAATCCGCTGGCCCCTTTGGCCTTGCCGAATTTGCTGTATGATTCCATAACCGTCTGTGCCAGTTCAGCATCCACTTCTCTGTTCAGCGCAACAATGCCCCCGAATGCGCTTATAACATCGCCTTCGTACGCCTTTCGATATGCCTGGCAGATATCCTCATCAACCGCACATCCGCACGGATTAAGGTGCTTGACAACAACTGCCGCAGGCTCAGCGAATTCCTTGACCAATTCGAACGCAGCGTTTGTATCCAAAAGATTATTAAAGCTGATTCCCGTTTCGCCCTCCAGAATGGCTGCGCTGCTGACCGACGTCTCACCGCTCGCAGTCAGCTTATAGAACGCCGCACTCTGATGCGGGTTCTCACCGTAACGAAGTGATGTTTCCTTTCGCACCGCAATCGATACCCGCTCCGGATACTCGACCTGCCTTTTGCTGTTAAGATATTTCGATATAGCCGAATCATACGAAGCCGTCACCCCGAAGGCAACCCTCGCAAAATCGCTGCGAAGCTCCTCACTCACAGCCCCATCGTTCGCCTTCATCTCCTCAATGACCTTACAGTACTGCCCCGGCTCAGTGACAACTGTTACAAATTTGTGATTCTTCGCAGCCGAGCGAATCATACTCGGCCCGCCAATATCTATATTTTCAATTGCCTCTTCCAGCGTGCAATCAGCCTTGGCGATTGTCGCTTCAAACGGGTAAAGATTCACACACACCAGATCAATCGGCTCAATACCATGCTTTTTCATTGCTGCCGCGTGTTCGCTCTTATCGCGAAGGCCAAGCAGTGCTCCGTGTATCTTCGGATGAAGCGTCTTTACCCTGCCGTCCATCATCTCAGGAAAACCCGTAACCGACTCAACGCTGACAACACTCACGCCCGCTTCGCTCAGTTTATTAGCTGTCCCGCCGGTGCTGATTATCTTAACACCCATTTCGCTTAGCTTCTTTGCAAAATCAATAACTCCTCTCTTTTCAGAAACGCTTATCAACGCCGTCTTAATTTTCACATCCATTTGCACTTCTTCCTTTCAAAAATTTCCCAACTTGTAAGCCTATGGCTTATTGCAATTTGCAGCTTATGTAACTTACCACACCTCCAGGCCTGTAGGAACACAACAAATCACCGCTCACTATCTGATGGGTTTAAAACAGGCAATTCGCCCACTTTTATCTGCAATATAGATTCTCGAATCCGCCACATTGCTCGCATATCTCGAAACCCCCGCGAAATTGACCAAATACAGCTGCTTTGCTTTCTTATTGTCCATCACTACCAGCGTCCCCGCCTTCGTAATCACGTATGCCTTGCCATCTGCCTCAGCTAACAAATCAACACCCTCGGCCAACTGCCACAGAAGCTTCTTGCTTTCTTTGTCTATCGCTACCAAACCTTCATCGCGAACATATTGATAAACAACCCCCTGAGTAACCTGTGGGCCCTTCTCAAGCTTCGCTCCGGTCTGATACTTCCAAACAAACTTTCCCGTCCGTGCGTTAAGCCTGTAAACGTTCGTATCTCCACTGGCAGCAAACAGCGATTCTCCATCTCTTACAATCGGCCAGGCAATACCACCAGCAGCATCAAATTGCCACAATCGCTTGGACTTATCCGGCGTGATACTTATCACATCACCCGCATCGGTGGCAAAGACAACAGAATTCTCATCGGCAACAATCGAAGTAATCATCGAATCGCTCTCAGCAGCCACTTCAAAAACCTGGACCTTGTCTTCTGAACGCAATACATGCATACGCCTGTCAGTACCCCCAACATAAAAGTATGAGCTGTTGCGAGCAGCAGGACAAGTTACACCAAATCCCAGACGCTTGGCGCTTCGTTCCGTGCCGGATTCCGGATTAATTTCAACCAGCTTGTTGCCCGCTACCGAAAAAAGCTCATCCTTATAAAGCCCCAGCCCAACTACCGGAAAACCAGTCTCGGCAATAGACCTGCTGAATATCACATTGCCCTTTTCCCTGTTCAGACTAACCATAAAGTTTTGGTCCGAAAGCCCATAGATACGATTACCAAGAATAAATAATCGCTCCAGGCTCTCCCCCCTCTTTATCGGCAGCTTGTTCTCCCACAATATTTCCAGCTCAGCTTGCTTGAGCAGCTCAGGCGAAACAAGCCGCTGCATACCCTCCATAGCTATACTGTCCGGAACAACACAGAAAACAAAAAAACTCACCAGCAAAACCAATCTGCATCGTGACATCTTCAGCATTTTATCTTACCCTCACAAAAACAAAACTTTACTTTTCCCTCTTCATGGCAAATCAATATAGTCAGCCAAATCAATTTTATGCTCAGCTTCGAATTCCTGCATCTGCTTGATGCGTTCGATATCGTCTTGTATTCGATTTGCCAGCTTGAATATATACGGCTTACCGGCTAACCGGTTTTGCAGGTCATCGAGCATCGGCTCCCACGTCCCGTCATACAGCTGCGCCTTCAGAACAATCAGCATACGGTGCTCGTTGCTCAGGCCGTTAACAAAATCGCTCACAGCTTTGCTGACAGCGGTTTTGCCGCCTTTGTCTTTATTTCTGCTCGGCTCAGCCATTTATTTCTCTCTCGATTTATTCAAATCTTAACCGCCGGGCTGCAATATTGCAACAAATTTCCGCAAATTAAACCCTCTCAAATATCTCCTCATCTTCTTCTCGCCACGCAGGGTCCACTATGCACAAAAATTTCAAATCAGAATCTCCTGTATTTTCAATATATTGCTTCGCACCAGGCGGAATATAAACAGCACACTCAGGACCAACTTCGAAAGATTCCTCATCTATATGCATCAAACCATATCCGGCTGTTATGTAGTACACCTCAGAAGCTTTAAGTTTATGCGGGAAAGTCTCTTGCCCCGCCGCAACTTTTGCATGAGCCAGACTGTAACGAATCTGCAAATCCGCTTTTTCAGGATGCAAAAGCTCCCGCAAAATCGAACCATCACCGGCTGTAAATTCCCGGCAATCCTTCAATCGCTTCAGGAACATAATCATCCTCCTAATAAAATCGAGCCTTCCGTAAAGAATGTCCCGGCAACACAGGCGGTCAAAAGACACGCTAATATCGCCGCCAAAAGTGCGCGAAGTGCAACCCTCGCTGTATCGCGAGTTCTCTCAGGAGCCAATGCGCAAACGCCGCCGACAAAAATAGCCATCGAGGCAAGATGAGCAAATCCGCATAAGGCATAGACGGCAATCACCGCCGAACGCGGATGCTGTAGTAAATTTTTCTCTAAAACAGTCGCCAAATCCTTATAAGCCACAACTTCGGTAACAATCGTCCGCTCGCCGATAATCTTGGAAATCACCCCCGCATCGGACGGTGGAACACCCATAATTAACGTAAATGGATAAAAGATATAACCAAAAATCGCCTTCAAAGACCACTCGCTCTCTATGCCGAAAACCAAATTCACCTTCGCCCCCACAGCGGATAGCGCCAAATCAACCAAAGCAACCAGTCCTAAAACCGCTATAAGCAGCGCCACAATCCCCACAATCATCTGAACGCCGGCGTTCGCCCCGTTGATAATCGCTTCGAAGAAACTTTTCTCTTTTTCATAATAAGGCCGAACGTGAATACCCAGCGTCTCCGGCTTCCCGCTTTCTGGAAAAATAACTTTCGACATAACAAGCGCCGCCGGCGCCGACAGCAAAGATGCCGAAATTAAATGCCCCGCTATCGTCGGAAATACGTCTTTCAAGCTGAACACATAAAGCGCCATAACGTTGGAAGCAACCGTAGCCATCCCCGCTGTCAGAACGGTGCACAGCTCCGACTGCGTCATTCTGCTAAGATATGGCTTGACGGTAAGGTTGGCCTCGACCCCTACAAAAATATTGCAGGCCGTTACTAAGGATTCCGCCCCCGATACTCTCATTAACTTTGTAAATACGTATGCAAAGCCGCGAATGACCTGCTGCATTATATTGAAAAAGTACAAAATCGAAATCAGTGCGGAAAAAAAGATTATCGTCGGAAACGCCTGAAATGCCAAAATAAACCCAAGCGATTTTTCTCCTGTTTCATCACTCTGACCCGGCGAAAGTGCCAATCTTCCGAACACAAACTTTGCCCCTGCCGTAGAGGATTCCAGCACCTTTATTACTACATCGTTCAAAAATAAAAATACTTTCGCCCCTGCCGGAACAACGAAGACAAATAAGGCAATTATTATCTGAAGAACGACCCCCCATATAATGACCTTCCAGTTCATATTTCTCCTGTCACTGGACAGCAGCCACGCAAACCCGATTAAAACAAATATCCCCCCAAAACTTACAAGATTATAAATGTCCATTTTCACCTCACCAAACCTGTCCTATGCTATTCGATATTTTACCCACAAATCTGACCTTAAAAAACCAAAAAACTTGTCCTGAGTTTATCTAAGGGCTTTTTCCCTATATGAGTATATAATACTCACAATCCCTTGAGAAGCAGCAGGGTAGCAATTAAAGTCAAATTTCCGTGTTAGAATGGTTTCAAAATCGAATTAGGCAAACAAAGTACTATTAAAGGAAATAAAAATGAATATTGAAGCTTTCTTATTATGTGATGCAGCAACAGATCAACAGGGAAAATTAAACATCTTAGGGACATTTGACACCATATTTACCAAACAGATGCCTGCGGTACATCCGGCCTGTGCTGTCACGATGAGAATACGGTTCGAAAAAATCGAAGAAGGTGACCACCCAATAAGAATCCATATAATTGATGAAGATGGCAAATCAATAGGTCCTAAACTACAGGCCAATGTAAATGTGAGTATTGGAGATGATGCGGATTCGACAGCTACCAATCTTATTCTAAACATCCTAAACCTCAAGTTTGAAAAATGCGGGCAATACAGAATTGACTTGGCGGTTGATAATCAGGTAAAGGCTTCTTTGCCTCTGTATGTAAAACAAATTTCTGAATGAGGTTGATTCACCATAATCAACTCAAGTTGTTTTCCGACAATTGGAACGATGATCTTGCAATGGCTAAGTGTCCAAAATTCACACAAAAAAACCCTATTTTTTTCCAAATCAGGATAATTTAAGTTTTCAATTCTGTTAAGTTGCGCAAAAAAAGTGGTAGGTTCGAGTTAATTATTAAGGGTAGAATTATTTTACTGTTTGGGTTTGTTTTTCTTTTTTCTTTGACTGACCGAGTGGTTGCGATTCGGCTACTTTCCGGTAACCTAAGGTCTTTATCACCTCAAAAATCTCCGTCCAGGTTGGGAAGGGTCTTGTATTTTTTCTTTTATACTCATCAATAGCCATAAGAAATTCAAATTGTTCGTCGGACATCTGACCTTCTTCAGCGGATTTTCGCTCATCGCTTCTGCGTATGCCCGGACCACGCCGGCGGTCCAGTCCAAAACGTCTGTCAACAACATTTCCCCTGCGGTCTTTGCCGGACCGCTGCTCTATTAAGTGTTGTTCGTCCATTTATTATCGTGCCTTATGTTTTGCTTTGTTGGCTGAGGGGCGGTTCGCGAACCACCCCTACAAGTTATCGCAGGATTAAAAGTCGTCCTCGAAAAGCTCACTGTCGAAATCACCTTCATCTTCATCTTCGTCTTCTAATGCAAAATCATAAAAATCATCATAGGCATCTTGGGACTCGATTACTACGTGTGCTTCATCGAGATAATCTTCTGGAACCATTACGGCAATGCCGTCAGTATCTGCTGACTCTCCGCCTTGCTCTTTTATCGTAGCGGGGATACCGTTGGCCCCCAGCAGAGTTTCATACTCTTTGGCCTGTTCCATGTCCTCGGCAAAAGTAACAGTGATAAGCTCCGGTAGATTAGTCTGTGATTTTTGGCTTTCCCTCGACTTCGCTCTCGTCTCGGCGGAGGCTCGCCGAGCCGGAGCGGGACGGGATGGTGAGCCTGTCGAACCATTTTGAGATCGCTTTGCCATTTTATTTCTCCGCTATAAGTAGTCCAATTTGGATTCCTGTCTGCACCTGTGCTGCCTGCACAGGTTACGCAGGCACAGGTGTCGATTCTGGAAAAACCACCATTTCTTGAGGTATCTTCGTCAAAATAAACCGCCTGAGTTATTAAAAATTCCGGCCTATCAGAGAAAAATATCAATCATTCGACGACCGGCTTTTCATAAGCACTTTTTGCTATCGGCTCTGTAATCGCAAAAATTTAATGTTTGAGCATATTTTTTTGTTGCAAATCCTGGCCGGTTCCTGTAATAACAGCCCTCAGTAATGTTGCCTGCACCAAGGATTTGGTACCGGCCTATTAAAAATTTAACTTTTTGACATGGAGGATTTTTACCAATGGCAAAGAAAGACTCTTTAATTGTAGCCAGCAAAGTTAAGGCCTATGTCAGGAGCAAAAAGATGATGACCTCGTCCGATGCGCTCGGAGCAATCAGTGATAGGGTCTATTGTATGCTCGATAAGGCCATTGAACGAACCAAGGCCAACCGTCGCAGCACTGTAAAGCCGCAGGACCTGTAGGAGCGCACCACGTTTTGCAAAAAGATCGCAAAACTGGAACCGGTAAACTGCACGCTAACATCTTTTGCTGACGGAGCTTACGTTTGAGGACTGGTTTTTGAAAGAAGCCGTTCTGCTTTTTTCACCGTGGAACGGCTTCTTTACAATTGAACATTTACGCTTTTGTTAATCACTGCGTCTTTCAATTATTACCTGTTTAAGTTATCAGTCCTTCGGCTCTCTTTGCGAAGAACAATCGGTCAGAAACACTGCCTGATAACAAATGGCTGTGTTTAATTTATGGTATTTATAATGTTGGCTTTCGACCGGTAAAACCCCCATTAATAGTATCAAAATTCACATTTCTTAGAAAATTTGTTGAACTTACCACAGCAAAAAACCCGATTAATGTATGGGAATTGCCATAAAATACGGCATTTTTAGCACCTTGAAATTAAGATTGCGTAATTTCCTGCCGATAGGGTGTGTGCCAACGATGTTCAACTTTAGAACAAATCACCTGTGATGTTAGATTTTAGAAGAATTGGTTGTAACTTCTTGTTTCATAAACTCTTACACAGATTAGCTTGGCAGGAGTAATATGAGGGTTTTTATGTTAGGCTGGGAGTTTCCGCCATTTATCAGCGGCGGACTTGGTACAGCCTGCTACGGACTTACTAAGGCTTTAGATCAACTCGGCATAGATGTAATTTTCTGTTTGCCAAAAATGGTTGAGAGCAGTTATGCAACTCATGTGAAGCTGTTAACCCCGACTTCCCAGCCATCCGCAGCCACTTTGAAGTTTAGTGAGCTAAAAAACGTAACATTTCGCACAATCAAATCACCGTTGCAGCCGTATTCAACCCCCGATATTTACAAGCGACGAATCGAAGAAACTTTGAGACAAAAACGAGGAATGCACAGCGGCAATGTCGGTTCAGCTTCTATCGGTGGAATGCACTACGGCGGCGATATGTACGATGAGGTTCATCGTTATGCTGCACTTGCCGCCGAATTGGCCGCAGGTGAGCAGTTTGACGTTGTTCACGCCCACGATTGGATGACCTATCCTGCGGGAATTGCAGTGGCGGCAATCAGCGGAAAACC
>Ga0315274_10001730_pt1 | contig 33412 bp, 16 predicted proteins | sample YL17G02_20_MG_FD_203700 | JGI IMG/M metagenome (GOLD analysis project Ga0315274, IMG submission 203700) | Sediment microbial communities from Yellowstone Lake, YNP, Wyoming, USA - YL17G02_20 | ecosystem: Environmental > Aquatic > Freshwater > Lake > Sediment | place: USA: Wyoming | collected...
CCGTTGGGTCTGCTTTGCGCCAAAGACTAAAAGGAATAGTCCCACGCATGCGATACCTTGGATCGTTGCAGCACTGGCGTCCCCGGGGCGGGTAGATGTAGTGAGAAGTACAGGGGGGCAAGATGGAAAAGGCCGAGATGGAGATTATGACTGTCCAAGAATTGGCCCAGTACCTGCGGCTGGCTGAGGCAACGATCTACCGCCTGGCGCAGGCAGGTGAGATCCCGGCAGTGAAAGTCGGGCGGACGTGGAGGTTCAAGAAGGCGTTGATAGATGAGTGGTTCAGGCAACAGGCTACTCAGCTCACCAATCCTGATGACATCATACCTGCATCCGAATACACTGGTTAGATTTGGACTGCCAACCTTACGCAGGAGTTGAAGCTTCTGTATTGTGAAGACCATCTGGATTGCGATTACTATATCTGGAATCACTTACAGTCTAAGGAGTAAACAATGCGCAAGGACTGCTACATAAAGACTTGCCTGTTTCGACCAACGTTCATATTCATACTGGTTGTACTCCTGGTCGGAATTGTGCTGCCGAGTAAGATCAGCTCAGCTCAGTCCTCCGTCGGCCCTGGGGTAGACCTGATCATTCTGATTGACCAATCCGGCAGTATGAGTTATGGCGTGCGACGCTCGGATGATGACACGCTGCCCCGCCTTCCCCCAACAGACCCGGATCAGAGGCGAATCTACACAGCCCAGTATCTTATAGACTACATGGCCTTTGACAATTCCTACGTCAACCCTATTCGAACGAATCGGGTCCTGGTGATCGGATTTGGTTCATCTGGCAAGACTCACGTAATGGTACCGCTTACACCGCTCAACAACGACGTAGAGGTAAAACAAGCCAAAAGCCTGATAAATGCGGAGTATTTGGGAGAGACTAGCTTTTTATCTGCTTTTGAGCTGATACGTCAGGAGTTTCCGTCGAGCACAGATGATGAGCTCGTTAATGGGTTACGGCGCAGGTCGATCGTTGTCATCACCGATGGCGGGCCGTATGAGGACGGGCCAGTAGATTTCGATGAGTACTTTGCAAAGTTGGGCGCCTTTTACAGTGCTGAGCTTGGCACGCAGCATTACCCAACCTATGTCATCGGGATTGACAAAAATGATGTCTATTGGTCACGGGTAGAACACCTATGGGAAAATCATGTGACGGGCAAGGGTAATGCTCAGAGAGTAAACACGGTTGATGAAGTCAACAAGAAAGTCGTCCAGATGATCTGCCCATTTCTGAATTCCACTGGCACCGGCACAGAATGTCGTCTCATGGAATTGGGCGATCACTTCATCCCACCCTACGCGCAGTCTGTATCTTTCAGCTTCTTCAAATATGACATCAACGCCCATGTCACCTTGTATCGCCCGACGCCATCGGGTGAGACAGGTGGAAAGGAGGTGGTCACAGATCCGGCAGATGCTGACGTACTAGACTACAAAGCCACCCCACGAGACCAGTTCTACGTGATGGGTACGCCTACACCAGGGTGTTGGAGGAGTGAGCGCAGAGGTACGGGCAAAGTAGACGTGTTCACACAGATCGTATTCAACGATATGCTGATGGTCATACCGGCCAGCAGGCATCCAGTGATTGCTCCATTGGAATTTGAGTTCTTGCTCCAAGATGCTGATGGAAATCCAATTGATGAGTTGGGAGATTTTCCAATCAGTCTCAACGCAGAATTGACCAGCCCTGATGGGGTAGCCCAGCCAGTAGCCATTGAGAAGGTTCGGCCTGGCTTATACGCCTCAAGACAGGGGGTATTGCCAAGAGCAACCGGTACGTATACTTTGACCTTAGAAGGCACAACAACTATTCCTCCGTTGAAGGCCTGTCTGCCCTCTGGTGGGACAGACAGGGTGTTTGCCCAGAGTTTCCAGGTGCCCATTTATGCGCCTGGTATCGTCGTTAGCGAGCCTGCCAGTCCATATTATCACTATGGTCCACTGATGAGCGTCACTGTTCTGTTCGTTGATGAAAGTGGCAATCCACTGACGGCTTCGGCGGATCCGCTTCTCTCGGCTGAACTGGTATTGGAGTCTCCGACTGGCGATACTCAAGTTCTCGGTGATGTACAGCCAGATGGGAATGGCTTCCGCTCCAATACACCTTTGTTGTTGCCCGCCTCTGGAGTATATACCGTGACGACGATATTACGTGACCCGTCCAGCAATCAGGTATATGCAGGACATGCTACTTTTGAGGTGGTGGATGCAATTGAGACGGTCCGTCCAGGTCCGAACTACCCGGCTCTTGCTCCACTCCGGTTTGTCGAGATCGTTTTGCGCGATGGAGCGGGACAGCCAGTATCAACTGATCCTAACTATCCCTTGCGGATCGAGGCTACGATGATCTGGCCAGATGGAAGCTCGAAAATGGTGGAACTGACGCCGACCACCAGCCCAGGGCGCTACCGTGCGCCCGCCGACTGGCCTCTGACAGAAGTGGCACCACACACATTGGAGATCGTAGGATACACTTCTTTACAGCCGGGTTTGCCGGAAGAACGGGTATTTGTCTCACGCAAGGTGATCAACGTATCCAGCAATCTTCCATTCTATCGGGTGGTTGTACCGGATGAACAACAACCTGGCCACAAGTATCCGCTACATCGCTGGTTCCTACCGCCATTGCCATTGAATTTCGCGTTCCAACCGCAGCCTGTGCGGGTAGAGTTGTGGTATGGCAACCGCCTGGGGCGGGCGCAGGACTTTTTCGTCGGTGACGTGAACGATCTGTTTCACCTGACTGTCGTTGGTCCGGCCGGGGAGGTCATTGTGGACGGGCAACCGCTGTCCGATAGCACCGGCGAAGGGTCCGTGTTTGCGACAGCCCTGCCGGAACTGAGATCCCCTGGCGTCTACACCGCCAGTATTGCGCTGGTCGGCCAGGTGCGCGGTGGAGTGGCCACACAAGGCGCATGGCCGGACGCGATCGTGCCGTTCGAGCGCCGCGACCCGGTGGTATACCTGGCGATGTGGGCGACTCTGAGCGTCTTATTGCTGGCAGCGCTGGGGTACTTTGGAGGGGGATGGATGTTGAACGCAGTCCTCCTGCCAAAGGCCAAGGGCAAATTGATCGCTGAGACTGCCGGGATCAGCCCACAGGCCCTGTGGGAACTGCCGATCACGGGCGTGCAACGGCACCACTTTACGGTCAAAGAACGCAGGATTGATGCCCGGCTTGGCTTAGTGCGGGTGGAAATTCGCCGGGCCACGCCGCAAAGGCGACGTGGGAGAGAAGGTCGTGAGGAGGTTGAACAGGGAGTTGAGATTGCTGCCTACAATGACAAAGGGATGAAGGTTGCCAATGGCACCGTTTACAAGTCGCGTCCCAGCAAATTGCCTGTCCGCCAGAGGACATCCGACAATCAGAGCTATCAATTTCGCTATGAAGTCTAAGATATAAAGGAGAGTGTACCATGGCTAAAGTAGCCAACCCCGCTATTGTCATTGGCCTGGGTGGCACCGGGCAATGGGCGCTGAGCTACCTCAAGAAGAACTTAATGGATACTTACGGTGAAGTGCCCAAGACGGTCAAGCTGCTGGCGTTCGATACTACCAGCGAGAAGACCGAAGCCGAGGTGATCGCCGACAAGAAAGCCGAAAAACGCGGCGAGGAACGTGCCCAGGTGGGCAACGTCAGCCTGGAAACCGGCGAATTCATCTACCTGGGTGGCAACATCCGCAACATCTGCGAAGATATCAAGCGCAAGAGGAAATACCGCTACATCGGCTCCTGGCTGCAGGCCGAGCAATACCTGCAGGCCTTCGACGACGACGCGTACGAAATCTCCAAGGGGGCCGGGCAGCGCCGTCCGTTCGGCCGCATGGCCGTGTTCTACGACCTCTCCACGGGCACGCCGCAGATCGTCGGCAAGATCAACCAGGCCATCACGGACGTGACCGCAGCCAACGAGCGCCAGCAGCCGATTGAGTTTTACATCGTGTGCTCTGTCGCCGGTGGCACCGGGTCTGGCATGTTCATTGACATGGCCCATGTCGCACGCAAACTGGCTGAGCGCGCTGGTGTCGCCTTTGCCGTGCGTGGCTTCATCGTGCTACAGAACACGTTCGACTCCGTGATCTCCGTGACGAACATCTTACCGAACGCCTTTGCGGCCATGCGCGAACTGGACCGCTTCATGCTGGTCTTCGACCGCGACTACCCGATCTACTACGCCGAGGAGCGCCGGGAGCCGTTGACGCTGTACCGGAGCATCTACAAGAGCAAGTTGTTCGACAGTTGTTACCTGCTCGACGCCGTCCGTCCTACACTGACCATGAGAGGCGTACCGCCCAAACAAGGCGTGTACCCTTCTGTGGCAGAGTGCATCACGGCTCTGCTCGATCCAGAGACCGGCAATACCTTTGACCAACATTACAAGAACGTCAACAACGAGATCGCCAAGGCCCAGACGGCCACCGGCAAGGCGTTGTACAGCAGTCTGGGCACGTACACGTACATCTTGCCCGTCGAGGACATCATCGAACGCAACACGTACAAGGCGAGCGTCCAGTTGTTGCGCGACTACCTGTTGAAGGTCGAGCAGGACCCCGTGGATGGCCGGCTGCGCGTGTCCAGTGCCGGGAATACCGAGGCGCGTCACGCGCCGCGTGAAGAGGCCATGGATTTCCTCAGGGCCGAGAAGTCGCGCGCGGGGCTGCAAAACCTGCACTTTGCGCAACAGGTCGCGCTGGTATTGGGCTCGGGCCGCCTGAAAGAACAGGACTTTGTCGCCGACATCGCGGCGATGGGGATCGAGATGCTGAGCTGGATCTTGCCCACCGGCCAGGACGACGTGATCTCGCAGATAGCCAGCAGCATCCAGGCTATCTTTGAAGGCTCGTTCGTCGCCGAGGTGCCCAGCAGCAAGGTGTACAAGGACGGCACGTCGGAGGCAGCAGGCCGCATCAAGACCAACATCCTCGAGATGCGCGAAAAGATGCTGGGGCGCGAAGAGGCATCTGGCCGCCGCGTGGAGGGCGAACTCCAAAAGGGCCTGGCGGTCTACAGACAGCGCAACGTTGCCCGCTTCCAGGCGCTGCTGGTTGAGAAACTGGGCGACATCCTGAACGGCATCACGGATGATCCGTTGGCGGGCAAAGTCGGCAAGTTGCCCTACGCCCAGGAGTTCGCCGGCTGGCTGGGGCAGGCGTTCGATGAGTTCACCGCGTTCATGCGCGCTGTCGTCAAGGCGCGTGCCGACACGGGTGAACTAGCCATGGCACGTGAGGATGCGCTGATGACCAAGCAGATGATGGACGACACGCGCATGCTGACTGGCCCAATTGATCGTCTCAAGGGTACAGCAGTCAAAGCCCAGGATCAGCACATCGCCGCTGAGAACTACTTGCTGGAACTAGAACGCCAGGAGATCCTCTATCAGGCCGTGCTTTCGCTGGCCGAGGCGCTCAAGGGGACGGTTGTGGAAGTCAAAACGCAGTGCGACCAGTGGGTGAACATGCTGGCGCTGGGCGGTCCGGTGGAGGGCGACGAACGGCGCCGCGAAATCGGCGTGTACAGCAAATTGCTCGGGGAGCAGGCTGACCACCAACGTCGTCGCGAAGAACAGGCGCGCATCAAGGTGTACCAGTACCTGTCTGGCCCGCGCTCCCAGCCCGACCCCAAGGACGACTACAAGTACGAAGATACGCTGTACGATCGCATGATGAAGGAGAAGTGGGCCGACGTGCTGCGGCGTTTTTCCTGGACGCTGGCAGAAGTGGAGGGCCGGTTGCACCTGCAGCTCAAGTACGGCAGCGAAGAGCTGGCCGCCGAGCGCAGCCGCCAGGAGCTGGCGACCGACCTCAATGCCCGCTTCTTGCTGGAGAAGCTGCGCCCCTACTTCTATGACGTGCGCAACGAGACGGTGGCTGACCGCATGCGGGAGATCTTTACCGCCCAGCAGGCAGCCAAGGAATTGCTGGATAGCTCCGGCGCGTTGATCGCCTACGAGCCTCACGAACAGACCATGACCGAGAAGCACAACTTTGTGTGCGTCAACCGGGGTGTCCAGGTGCGGTACTTTGATGATCTGGCCGAGGGCCTGCGCAAGAGCGCGCCCAACGACAAGGACAACCAGGTAATCGGCCTGACCAACAAGCACCGCTGCATCGTGCTTTCGACGGTGGACATGCTCATCAGCGAGGCCACCGCCCCCTATCGCGGCGCCCGGCGCGCGTACGAGGAATACAGCGGCGACCGCCGTTTGTTGCACAATTTCCCGGCCGAGGTGAACGCCAGCAGCTTGGAGCAACGCCTGCCGCAGCCCCCCCTGTATGAATCGGCACGCCTGCTTGCGCCGGACCTGGTAGCGCTGCTGGAAGACCGCGAGATGGTGCGCCGCTTCGTGTTTGCACTCGTGTACGATCTGATCCGCCAGGAACAGGCCGTGGGTGCCAGCGGCCAGAGCCAGTATGTGTTGCGGCTGGATCGGGTGAACCGCAGGGATCTGACCGCGGTGGTCCGGCTGACACGGCCCTCAAGCAGGCCTGAACTCCTGGACGCGATGACGACGTTCGTCTACCCGCGCATCACGACCGAGTCCGACAAGCGCGAGATCTGTGATGTAACATCGGGTTCTGCGGTGCGGGTCGAACCCAGCCGGGTGGACATGGCGCTCAAAGCGCGCGAAGAGTCCATCGTGAGCGGGCGTGAGGCAGTGGTCGAGGACTTTGCCCAGAGGCTCAAGGGGATCGGCGACGTTCTGACGCCCACGGGCGTCGGTGTCTTGCCTGGTGCATTCCGCAATTTCCTGACCGCCAACGAGCGCGTCCTGAAACGCAGTGGCCGTATGTCCCGGGCAGCCGACAATCTGGATGTGGCCTCTGCACTGGATCCGGCCATTGTGCAAAGCCTGGAGGCTTTCCTGGACGACAACGAGGATTGCTACGAATTAGCCTACCGGGATGAGATCCGGCAGGAGGTTTTGACCTTCCTGGAGAAGTACAAGGGCGAGGACAAGATCGTGGCGACCGGCAGACGCATAATGGCCCGACGTTTCGAAGGGTTTGTTGATGAAAAGCCCGACGACAAGGATTGGCACAAGGGCCTGATCCAACGTCTCAAGACGTCGGAGAACCAGTTGGAGAGAGACCTGGGAGCGATCATGCACCTCGTCCTGTGGGATGAGATCGAACGGCTTGAACGCCTGAGCGATTAAGTCTGTAGCAATCTGCCCCGGTGTTCGGGCGCGAAGCCCGAGCACCGGGCAGTTCCAGAGCGGAGGGCATCTATGGCAGCGCCTGTCGAAGGGACTTGTGCCTTTCTGGGCAAACCGCACTTGCAGACCTTGCCTCCTGTATCCATCCGTGCGCGGGTGCGCGGCGCAGCGGTATTTGTAGTGTGCTTCCTCCTTCTTATTGGCCTGTTCTTGTGCCATCTACCGCTCGCCGCTACCGCTCAGACCCCCACTCCACCTGGCGAGCTCATAACGCTTGCGCGGCAGGCAATCCCGGCTCAACTGCTGGTGGGCCAGGAGGCCGTAATCCAGGCGACTCTGAGCGACCTGCAGGCAGTCGAATGTGCCTCAGCGCAACCCCAGCCGGCCGACGTGGTGCTGGTGATTGACGTTTCTACCAGCATGGACGACGAGAACAAAATCGCGGCTGCACGGGACGCTGCCACTCAATTCGTGAAAGCCATGGACTTGCGAACGGATCGGGTGGCGGTGGTTGCCTTTTCGGGTTCGGCTTTCGTCGTGCAGACCTTCGTCCAGGACGCTGCCGTTGCCCAACAGTCCATTGCTGGCCTGTCCACGATAGATGGCACGGACATCGCAGCGGGGCTGGTTGAGGCCGATGGTGTTCTAGGCAGCCGCCGGGCGGAGGCCACAGCCAACGTGGTACTGCTTTCTGATGGCGGGAGCGACCAGTCTGCCGCCGTGGAGGCGGCTCGAGGGATCAAGAGCAGGAACTTGCGAGTGTTTACCATCAGCCTGGGGAGCGACGCAGACCAGGTGCTGATGGCCGACCTGGCCTCGTCGCCCGCCGACCATTACCATGCGCCCAACCCTTCCGACCTGGCGCACATCTATGACGAGGTGCGCCAACGCATTCAGACTGCCGGTGTCACCGATGTCCACCTCGCGCTGACCTATGATGACACCAGGTTGGAGCTGGTGCCCGGGTCGCTGTCACCGCAGGGGACGGCCAACGGCAATACGCTCGCCTGGTCGTTGCCAGCCGTGGAGGCCGGTACACCGCAAGTCCTGCGTTTTCGCGTGCGTGCACTGCAGGCCGGTGCGTTTCCGGCCAGCCCGTCGGCCCACGTGGAGTACGTCACGTGTGGCGATCAGCCGCACGCTCTGGACCAGGGCCCCGGTGCCGATCTCTCGGTCACTGCGCCGCCCATGCCTGTCCCGCCGTCGCCCTGCCAGGCCCAACCGTTGAGCAACGGTTGCCTGTCCAGCGTGGTATGCCTGGGAGGTGCCGTTTGGCCTTGCACGGCGCTCGGCCTGCCGTGGTGGGTCTGTCTCATTCTTCTGCTGCTGATCCCGCTGGCCGCGCTGCTCTGGTGGCTGTGGCGCCGGCGGGAGCAACAGCGACAACAAGTTAAAGACCATGCCCCCGCCGGCTGGAGCAGCATATCAGTGCCCTCTTCCGGCGCGTCCGGCTGGTCGCCCCTGCCGACGCCCGGTCCGTCGGCGTCGCTCGTTCCGACACCGCCCCCGGCTGACGTTCAACGGCCAGCGCGCACGCTCGTCGTCGGCCTGGGCGGCAGCGGCGCCAGCGTGGCCCACGCACTGGAAGCGGCGCTGCGCGAGGCCTACGGCGCCCCCCCTCCCACTGTGCGCTGGCTGGCGATAGATGTGGATGGGTCAGGCACGTCCGACGAGCAGGCCCTGAAGCTCCCTTGCGACCGCGCCGTCGCCGACCTGGCCGAACGTGCCGCTGTGCCCGGCGAAGGCTTGCCCCAGGTACGTGCCTGGTTCCCCCCCGGCGCTTCGACCGACCGGCGCGACCGGCTGGCCGGACGGGCGCTGAACCGGCTGGCATTGTTCGTCGGCCTGCGCCAGGTCAAAGAACGGCTGGGGGCCGAGTTGCGCGTGCTGCAGTCCCAGCCTGGAGACGATACGACAGTGTACGTCGTCGGCTCACTGGCCGGGCTGACCGGCAGTGCTTTGTTGGCCGATGTGGCCCACCTGGCGCGCATGCAGGCGCAGGCCGAAGGTATCTCCCGGCTGGCCATCCACGCCATCGCCTTCCTGCCCGAGGCCTATACGACGCACCTGGACCTGACGGCCCAGAGCAGCCTGTATCGGGCGGCAGCCGCCGCATGGCGGGAGTTGCACCGTTTCCAGTTGGTCTTCGACCGTCCATATCCGTTCGTCTATCTGGACGAGCGGACGGTGCGCCAGGGCAAACTGTTCGAGCGCGTGTACCTGGTCAGCCCGGATCGGCAAGACGGCCCATCGCTTGCGGCTGTCCCTCTCGACTCCGGCCTCTATCCGGCGGTGGCCGATGCCATCGCTGGCCTGGCCGATCCACTCACGCGCCGCGCCTGGGAGGAAGTGGCCCGCGCGACCGACATGCGCATGAACGAGAAACAGCAGAGGCGCCAGGAACCGCTGTATCGCAGCCTGGGCAGTTTCGTGTACGTCCTGCCCGTCGAGGACCTGGCGGAGAGGCTGGCGCTGCGCTTTACAGCCGACATGGTCACGGCCTTGCGCGAGAGCGGCATGGCCGACGCGCGGGGAGAGGCACTGTCTTTCCTGGCGCAACCGGCCAGCCCGACCGGGGTCGGCAACACGCTGTTGATCCAATCCGTGGCGCAGATCGGCCCACTGGGGCACGACGAATCCGCTACGCGCGTGGACGAGCGGGGATTGCACCTGGCCGATTGGCTGGGCGTGGCCTCGGAGGACGCGCAACAGAAGATAGGACGCGAGGCTGTCTATGAACTGGCGACGTCAGGCGTGCGCACACACGTGTTGACCAGCGACGTGGCCCGTGCACCTGACTACGCGGCCGACACGCAGCGCGTGCTGGAAGAGGCAAAGCAAGCCATAGGCCGGCTGGACCAGGTGGGCGCCTGGCTGGCAGGCTGCGAGCAGGTCCAGCGCCAGGTGCTGGCGCGGCTGTTGGACGAGCGCCTGGCCGCATCTCTGCACTTTAACCCGACCCGCGCGGGCAGCACCGGTCCGGCCTCGGCGTTGGATTTCCTGGCCGCCCTGGAAAGGTTAGTGGCAGGTTACTCCGAGGCGGTGACGGCGGTGTGTGCCTGCCGCGAACAACAAGCGGCAGGAGCGCGCCAGTATGCTCAGGAGCGACGGGAAGCACTGGAAGCGGTCGCGCCTAAAGTGCGCGCCCGTCACCCCCACTACGGGCACGCCATACTCGGCGGCGTGGTCCCGGCCGCCGGCCTGACGCTGGTGCTGGGCGCGCTGTCGCTGGCCGTGCCTGGGTTGTTCCTGCCTCTGGGTGGTCTGGCCCTGGCCGCGGCCGGGGCGGGCGCATGGCTTTCGCATCGCATGCTGTTCGGCGGATCCGCCCTCGTCCGGCACCAACGCGATTACCTGGCGGCTGAACAGGACCGCTTGGCGGCCGAGGTCGAACTGGCGCTCTATCGGGGCTGGGAGCGCATCGCCAGCGGCTGGTTGGAGACGATACGGCAGGCGCTCCAGCCGCTACGGGCGTGGGATGCAGCCCTGGCATCCCTGGCTTCAACCCGGCTGCCCGAATTGCGTGCGCCGCTGGATGCAAGACGCGTTGAGCAAAGCGCGATTCGTGTGCGCAGGTACCTGGACGACGATACGCTGGAAGACGCGCTCTACCGGCGCTTTTTCGACGCGCAGGTGCTGGAAGAAGCCCGCGTGCGGTTGGCGTGGCAGCGCGAGGGTGAAGCCTCGTGGAGCCCCTGCATCGGCGGTGCAGACGTACAGCGGGTTGACCCGCATGACCTTTCTGCCCTCGAAGGCGCCTTCCTGGATCTGGCCAGAGCCTATGCCAGCCGCGTGCGCGCGCTTCACATCGCCGACGTGATGGCGGAATGGTACAGCGCGCGGTCGGTGGCCGAGGAGGCCGGCCCAGGTTCGGCTCCCCTCGTCCGCACCCGGCCTGATCTGCAGCCGGAGAGCGAAGATACCCGCCTGGTGGCTGTTCAGACTGGGACACAGCCAGCGTACTTTGATGAGATTCTGCGCATCCTGCGCAAGCCGGCTGCCCAGGTGCACACGGAGCGCCTGGCTGAAGCATCCCATCCGCACCGGTGCCACGTGCTGGCTTCGCTCGACGCACTGCGCCCGGCCGGGTTACCTTCTTGGGAACGCGCGCTGGAGGTGTATGCCAGCACACCAGGCCAGGCACGTGCCGCGCTGCACGTCTTTCCGGCCGAGGTGAATGCTGCCCGCTGGGAAACACTCATGCTGCAGATCAACCTGCAACCTGTCACGTTCAGCCCGCCAATCTGCCTGGCGTTGGAGGATGAACGGCGCGCGTTGGCGTTCTGGCGCGCAGTGGCCAGCGGATGGGCGCGCGAACGTGAGGTGGCAGGACAGGGCATCAGCCATCGCCAGGCGCTGACGTTGGTGCTGCCAGGAGCTAAACCTGAGTCGCAGTCCGTGCTGCTGACTGCACCGGGCGAAGAGATGCCTTCCCTATGGGATGCGGCCGTGTCCTTTACGCTGGCAGATAGCGGTGACCAGGCTCTGCTATCCGCGATGGAAGCGGCCTGGGAAAGGTTCATCCAGCTGCCCGACGTCTCCACCAGACGAATCGCCATCTCGCAACTGGAAAAGGCGATCGCGCGCGCGACCGAGATGAGAGAGTCTCCCGACCGCAAGACAGCGGAGTCAGGGGTATTGCTTCACCTGGTGGCCGAAGATGGCCTGCGCCGGTTGTACGGCGAATCTCCCCTGTTCGGCCAGCCGGCCAATACATAGAACAGGAGTGTGCTATGGCATCCCGACTGCCTACCGTCAAGCTGGCGGACAAATACTACACTCTGTTGAGCAAGATCACCACCGGCCAGAAATCCGTCGTCTGGAAGGCGGTACAATGGGCCGGCGTGCCTGACCCGGAGACGGCTGAGCCTATCCAGGCTACTGGCCAGGAACTGGTCGCCTATTTGCGCGATGCACCAGCGCCAGGCGAGCCTGATCCTACACAAGTGCCACGAGGCACGCTGGTGGCACTGAAAGTAGCGAAGACAGGGGCGGACGAGGCCGACCTGCGCAAAGAGGCGGAGACGCTGCGCGGCTTCGTGGCCGAGATGTGGCATCTGCCCGGGAGGGCCCAGGTGGCGAGCCTGATCGAGCCGGGTCTGCCTGCACACGATCTGCCCATCCTGATACTGCAGTGGGTCAGCGGTTCCCAACTGGACAGACTGCCTGAACCATTCCCCGAGACGGAGGGGCTTTTCGTGGCTCAACAACTGGCTTCGGTGCTGATTCTCATCCAAGGCACACAAAGGCTTGTGCTGACCGACACATTGAAGCCGAACAGCCTGTTCTGGGACCGGGACGCGGAATCGCTCGTACTCACGGACTGGAACGTGCTGGGAAGGCCGTCGGAGTTCCGTGCCCATACGCTGCCCATCGTCGGCAACACGCTGCACAGGCTCCTGGCAGGCAAGACGGTCGAGTGGGTGTCCGATACGTACCAGGTCTTGCCAGAGAGCGTGGGCGGGACCCCGGCCTGGTCGAGCCTGACGTATGGCACCGTGGCGTTGATTCGCCGCGCGCTGCTGGCGGACTTTTCAGGTAGTGCCCCGGACGACCTGGCCCGGCAATTGTACGACGCAATCAAAGAGCAATGGGAACTGTGGGACGAGAACGCGGACGTGTTGCTATCGCAGGCGCGCAGTGAGCGAGGAGAGGCAGCGGTGCGCCGTTACGACCTGGCGCGTGCCAGGCGGGGTGGCTCGCTGGGTCCGGGCGACGAAGAGCGGATGGTCACCGAACTGAAGAATGTGGTCGCCGGGTACGGGGAAAACAGCCAGCACGTCGCGGCGCTGGTCACATTGTCGTGGGCACGCATGCGGTATCCCCACGACCGGGAACTGCGCTGGGCATGGCTGGCGCACACTACCGCGACCCTGGACCGATCCGGCCTGCGGAAAGCGAGCGGGGCCGCTATGAGCGCGTTGAGATGTCTGAGTAGCGGCGAATTTGAGGAGGCCATCACCATGCTGGAGGCGGCCGAGGACCAGCAATCCCCACACGTGAAGGCGTTGCTGGCCGAGGCACGGGTGTGGCGATACTTCCACCCGGCAGAAGTCAACCTGCCGGAGGCCAGGAAGGCGCTGGGCGACCTCATTGAAGTGTGGAACGGCTATCTTGACGGCGAAACAGCGGTTGCAGACGTCAGGGATGCTGTTTCGGCCTACCAGGGGAGCAGGGAACGCAACGAGAGGCTCAAAGAAGAGTCACTGGCCTATTTGAAGCGCCAGGATGTTAGCGCTGCAGCCGATTCGCTGCGCAGGCTGGCGGCGGAAGCCCCCGGCATTCCTGACCTGCCACTCTGGATTCAGGCCGTGGACTCTCTCGCCCGGGGGCAATATGTCGAAGCGCTAGAAAGACTCCATCCTGCCGACCCTGCCTCGCCTGGGTTGAGCGAGCCCGGCCAGGAGCACGCTCGTCAGATAGAGGGGATAGCCGCCCGACATCTGCGCCAGGAGGCCGGGCAGGCGAAAGACGAAAACTGCTTCAAGCGGGCCATCGCACTGCTGGAGCCGGTCGTGCGCTGTGTGCCCGGCGATCGTGAAGCCAAGAGACTGCTGGAGGAATGCCACAGGCTCTTGCCCCGCTACGAGCAACTGCAGGCCGGCGCCAGGCGAACACAGCCGCCCGGGGAGGAGATCGGCGCCCTGGATCGCTGGATTGACGACGAGGCTGGCTTCAACTTCGATACAAACGGCCTCAAGCTGGGCCGCAACCTGGTTGTGTTACGTTTCGAGCGCGCGATGGCCTGGGCCGAGGGGCTGGCCAGAGGTGGAAAATACGCCGAAGCAAATGACGTCTTGCACACTGTCGCCATCGGTGGCCTGCACGCGCGCAGGGCCATCGGAGCGTTGGACGAGCATGCCCGAACCAGTATGGAGGAGCAGGCCCTTTCGGAAGAGCGGGAGTGGAAAGAGCACCAACGGCAGACGGCCAGCGAGTACCTGAGCCAGGCCAAAAGCCTGTTCGACTCTTACGCTGCCGATCACCCCGCGCGCCCATCAGACTACCCGGCCGAGAGGTACACTGCCAGGGAGATGATAGATGCGCTGGTGGCGCGGGCGGGCGCGCTGGTGCAGCAAGCGCTGAATGCGGATAGCGAGTATCAGGACGCGTTGGCGGCTCAGATCGCGTTGGACGCTTTTCGCCGCGGGCGCCTGGCGCTCGAACGGGTTGACGTGGACACAGCCGCGCCCGAACTGGCCCGCGCCGCCCAGTATGCCTGGGAGGGGCTGAGGCGCCTGGTGCGACCCTATATGCAGTTGGCCCACCTGGCGCAGCAGATGCTCCTGACAGGACGACAGCCAGGCACCGGAGCCAGAGACATGGTCGGACGCATCGTCGCTTACGCCCGGGCTGGGCAGGAATTGAGGCACGTGAGGAAGGTTGAGGAAGCGCTGTTTGATGCGTGGCTGGACGAACTGCCCAGGCAACTGGAAAAGGGCCTGGGTGAGAGCGTGGATAGCGAGATACAGTCACTGGAGGCGCGCCTTGAACAGTGGCTGGCGCAATGGCCCCGCCTGGTCGCCGGTGGCAATGCTCTGCCTTACCGTTCGGCCTGCCAGGACTGGCTGGATGCACTCGACGAAGGCTTGCGAGAGAGCCAGGCGTTTGCCCCTCTGAAGACGCAGTTCGAAAGGTGGCGTAACCGGATTCTGGCGTGCAATTACGACCTGGCGCATGCATTGTTACGGCAGGCCGGCGCTCACGCGGAGCAGGGACGCCTGAACCTGACCCGTGAGGCCGAGGCTGAGGCATTGCACCTGGTCCAGGAGGCCGGCGGGATCGATCACCCATCGCGCCAGAAAGTGGCTGGCGAGGTCTCCCGCTTGTTGGGCTGCACCTGGCAGCACTACTTTACAGCGGACAAGATGCCGGAAGGCCTGGAGCAGGTCTATCGGGCGTTGGAGAGCGGACGCCCGGAGTTGAATGAGTTGGCGGATACGTTTCTGGACGTTCCCGATCCCTCAGGGATTGCCACCGCTGTCCAAACCCTGGTCGGCCCCGAGGGAGATGTAGAGCACTTCGCCAGCCAGGTGAGCCGCTATAGACCGACGCCAGCCCAGCCCCTGCTTTTCTCCTACGAGACTGCTGCTGTGCTGGTCCGGGCCGGACGATACGCCGAGGCCCGTGCTATCGCCGGCCCTATCGCCAGGGTGGTTGGGGGAGATCAAGCTGCAGATACCCAGCCGGCAGGTGCTCAACTGCCATCTGTTGCATTTTTGAGCGATGCGATTGATCAGCGCATCCGGGATTACTGTGGAAAGCTGTTCCGGTCCTTGGAGGAGGCTGTCCGTGAAGCCCCAGACAGTGCTGTGGAGGTCTTGCACGACGGCCTGAGAGGGCTGGACCCCGACCTGTCGGGCCTGGCCCAGGCATTCGGGACTGCCTCCGCCAAGACGGATAACGAGCTCGCCGGGCTCGCCAAAAGGCTGCTTGATGCTGGCCAGGCCGAAGAGTTTGTGAAGGTGATGGCGAGCATACCTGTGGCCCAATGGGATGACGAGTTGCGCGACGGCCTGCGCCGTGCTCTGGCCGACCAGTACGCCGAGGAGGTCAGGAAAGTGACCGACCGGAGGTTGCTGGGCGCATGGGTCTGGCTGGCGGATCGCCAGGTCAGGGCCAGCATCCGTCAGGCCGAACGAGATGCCAGGTGGTTCAACACGTTGAGTTCGACGTCAACGGACGAGGCGGGGTGCCATTAGGCCTGCGGGGGGATTATGCAAGCGGAGCACTATGTAAACGAAAAGATCCGAGAGACCCGGCGCAAGGTTCGTGCCGCGATCATGCGTGGGCCACTGGTTCTGTCGCTCGCGGTTGTTCTGGGAGCCTTGCTTGCGGTCGGCCTGAAGCGCGGTTGGCTTCTGCCTGCACCTGTACCCACTCCCATGCCCACTTCGACTCCCACCGTCGCGCCCACCTTCACTCCTACCGCCACGTCTACTGCGACTCCCACCGCCACGCCCACCTTCACCCCTACTGCCACGTCCACTTCGATTCCCACCGCCACGCCCATCTTCACCCCTACTGCCACGTCCACTTCGATTCCCACCGCCACGCCCACTTTCACCCCTACTGCCACGTCCACTTCGATTCCCACCACCACGCCCATCTTCACCCCTACTGCCACGTCCACTTCGACTCCCGCTGCAACGCCCACCTTCACCCCTACCAATCCCTCTCCTACTTCAGTTTGAGGAGGATGATGAGACACTATGCCCATTGAAGATGCCAGGACTCTACGCACAGAAGGCCAGGACGCTCTCCGGGCGGGTGATTACAGTGAGGCGCGCCGCAAGTTCGGGCGCGTGCTCGACCTCGCCTCGTCCAGTTCTAACGTGTACAGGGACGCCGAAAAGTACATGCGGCACCTGGGCGACGACGACGAGGCAGAGCCGTTCCGCCTGTTGATGCAGATCCGCCAGGAGAGGGATGCTCGCCAGCGGGTGGACCTGTTGACCCAGGCTCTAGCCCGCGGCCTCGAGTTCGCGCTGCCCGACGAGCAGAATCTGGTGGAGTTGCTGGAGCAGGCGAAAGCCACACTGCGCGATGAACAGGGACGAAAGGCACTTGACCTGATGGAGCAGGGCGACACCGCCCGGGAGCGGGGTGACCTGGAAAGAGCACACGAACTGTACCGGCAGGCGCGCGACGTCCCCGACGTCGAATCCGACTTGCGGAAGACGATCAGAAAGCGGCTCGAGAAAATCGAATCGGCAATCCAACAGGAAGCACAACTGGTCGCTCTGCTTCGCCAGGCCGGAGAGGCATTGAGCGAATCCCGTTACGCCGGTGCGTTGGACAAACTGGAACAGGCAAGCCAACTGCGCCCCGGCGACCAGCGCCTGGAAGCACCCACGCGGCGCGCGCGGGAAGGCGTGAAGGTGGTCGAGACCATCGAGAGGCTGCTGGCACAGGCACAGGAGAAAGAGGACGGCGAACCCTGGCAGGCCGTTGAGTTGTACGATCAGGCGCACACACAGGCCCAGATGTTTGTGCTGCAACCCCTGGGTGAGAAGGCGGAAGCGGGGAAGACACGCGCCCAGGGCCGGGTAGAGGAGAGGGCGACCCAGGCAGACGGCCTGGTCCAGCAAGCACTGGAGGCATTCGCGCAGAAAAACCTGAGCCACGCGCTTCAGTGCTACGAGGATGCGCTGACCACCGATCGGCGCAACGAAGTTGCCCAACAGGGAAAAGCGCAGGTGGAACGGCGCTTGAAGGACATTGAGGAGGCCGAGGCACTCAAAGGGGAAGGCCAGAGACTGGGGACACGCAACAAGGATTGGGCGGCCGCGATACAAAGCCTTCGGCAAGCGCAGGAGAAGAACCCGGGCGATCCAGAACTGGAGCGCCTGCTCAGAGATGCCGAACGCGCCAGGGCCGATATCGAGTCGGTGCTGGACACCGTCAAGCTGCAGCGACTTCCGTACTTGACGCCTTCAGAGATGCAGAGCGCTCTGGGGAAGATCGCCCCAGATATGAAAACAGAGGTATGGGACGACATTTCCCGACGGACACGCCAGCTTTTTCGACTGGAGGCCACACTCAAGTTGCAGGAATATTATGTAAAGCCGACCGCGGCCTTGGTCGAGGCAGGCGATTTTGCTGCAGCGGCGGAAAGGTGCCAACAGAGCGACGAGGAGTGGCAGGCATATCTCGACAAAGAGGCTAAGGATATTCTGGCGCTGCGCAGCCGCCTGACAATTTTGAGGGCCTACCGGTCCGACCTTGAACTGGCAAGCCAGGCCTGGGACAGGCTCCAGAGCGCGAACGCGCGCGCAGAACAGGCACAGGCAGATGGCAGATACGAGGAAGCGGCCAATGCCATCCGTGAGGTCTTGCTTGGGCTGGAAGCCAGTTCTCCTAAAGCCCATTACCTGCTGGGCAGGCAAGACAGCCCGGACGGGGTCACCTTCACCGGTGTGTGGGAGAGCAGCCGCATGCGCTTCCTGGAGGCCGCGCGTCGCCTGGCACGCCAATGGGAAACTCCTCTGCACCAGACACTCCGGCGTGCGGAGACCGGTTTGAATACGGGGGACCCGGAAGGGGTACTGGCGATCATCGAAGAGGCCAGGAAGCAAGCGGATGAACTCAGGCGTGTGAAAGTGGAACACGATAACATCCAGGCGGTTGGGTGGCCGCTGGCCGAACCACTGTGGGAGACGGTGGCCGCGTTGAAAAAACAGGTGGATGATGCCGTCAGGGTCAATAGACTCGTGGCTGCAGCGCGCGAACATCTGAGCAAAGGTGAGCTCGACGAGGCCGAAGCGTGTTACACAGAGGCCAAGGACATCCAACCGGGATCACGGCGGGTGGCGGCAGGGCTGCAGGGGGTTGCTCACCTGCGTGCCTTGGTGGTCCAGTACGAGGAGGCCGCCAGGAAACGCGACCTGGATGTGCAGCGGGACACGCTGGCCGAAATCGTCCGCCTGGCCTCACGATGGGAGTGGGCCGACGCGCGCTTGAGAGAAGTGAAGGGTGAACTGGAACAGGAGCGCCAGCTCGACGCCCTGCGCAGCAACGCCAGACTGGCCATGGATCACAGGGACCCCGACATGGCCAGGAAACTGGCTCAGCAGGTCCTGGAGGTGCGACCTGACGACGACGAGATGCAGCAGATCTCTGCCTGGGCGGACGTTTACAAAACCCAGAAGGACGAGCGGAAGGAATGGAAGGAACAGGCCCGCTCGGCGATGAGGGCATGTGAGTTCCACGACGTGTTGGACCACGTGGCGAAGGTGTTGGAGCAAGATAAGGGTGACGTAGAGGCCAAGCGCCTGGGCGAGCGTGCGCAGGGCGCACTTGACTGTATGGAGGAGGCTCGTCGCCTGATGCAGGCTGCGCCACCCAACTACGCCGATGCGGTGAACCAGTTGAACAGGGTTCTGGACATCACTGGCGGCGCGCAGGCAGGGGAACTGGCGGACCTGCTGGACGAGGCCCAGCAAGAGCTCGACCTCGTTCAGAAGATGGAAGAACTGCTGGAGGAGGTGCGGGCCGCCACGAACGAGAAACGCTGGGTGGACGTGCTGCGGAAGACGTCCAGGCTTCAAAGAAGGGAGGTGCATGCTCGCCGCTATTTCCGCAAGGCGGAGGCCGCCATCCGCGAACTGGCCGCCTCAGCCGTGGAACAGGCGGATTGGAGCACGGCGAATCGGAGCATCCAGGCCCTGCAGGCGGCAGGGATTGACGACAACGAAATCCGCGAATGGGCGCTCCGGTGTGAACGGAGCGACCTGTTGCGCCGGACGAGCCTGCTCATCGAACAGGGCACGTTGGATGAACTGGAGAGCGCCATTGCCGAGTTGGACCAATTCCTGGCCGATCATCCTCACGACCGCGAGGCGACTCAAAGTCGCCGGAAAGCACGTACCGTGCTGCTCCACCAGCAGGCTGAACTGGCCACCGGGGCGCGCGATTTCGAGGCGGCGCGAGGGCGGCTGCGCGAGGCGCTGAGCCTGAGACCGGACCCGGACGTCAGCAAGACCTTGCAGGCTCACCTGGATCGGGTGTCGGTGGAGCTGGCTTTGGGCGAAGCGGACACCCGACTGCGGGCCGGCGATGCCCAGGCCGCGGGCGAAGCGCTGGAGCAAGTGCTGGCCAGGGGTGACCCACGCGTGAGGGCACGTCTCGAGGACGTCAACGCAGTCAAGGCCGCGCTGGCCGAGGCGATGATTCTGGAGCAGCGCGGAGACATGATCGGCGCCGCGCGGGCGCTGGACGAGGTCTTGAAGCGGCAGAGCGATTTTCCACCCGCGCTCGCGCGGCGCAAGCAACTGGTCACCGGCTTGCTGGACCGCGGCCGGCAGGCCGAAGCCACGGGCAACCTGTGGGCCGCGCGCGAAGCGTACGAGATGCTGCGCGAGATCGCACCTCAGGAGCACACCAATCTTGACGACATGCGGCGCCAGTTGGATGGCCAGATGAATGACCTGGTCTACCGGGCACGCCAGGCTCTGGAGAATCCCGACCTGGAGCAGGCCGAGATCGAGGGCTTGCTGGAGTCGCTGGAGGCTGTTCCCCAGACCGTCCGGCAGGCCCGCACAACCCTCAACGCCTACGTTCCGGCCCTGCACAAGTTGTCCGACCAGGTGCGTACTGTGGACAACATGTACCAGCAGGCCAGGTCCGCCTTCGACCAGGCGCACCGCATCGGAGAGGACGAGTATGCCCGTATCCAACACCTGCTCGACGCCGTTCGCGGTGTGAACGGTCTGTTCGCGCGCCGCACCAGGATACGCGAACTTCAGCGCAGCCTGGACGAACACCGGATGCGCCGCGGCCGGGTGGCGGAGTGTATCGAGGAATACCGTAAGTGGTGGGTGACGTGGTCGTCCCCTGTGGCACCTGTGGGGGCGGATTTTGCCGCGCCTGTGCAGGCCATGCTGGACGAAGGGACCCGATCCATTGACCAGGCGATGGGGCTGAACCGCGAGATCAAGTCCGAAGATGAAAAGAACATGTATGGCTTGCGTCCCTGGACGGACCTGTCGGTGCGCGATCCCCTGGACGACGAGTACGATGGGTTGGCGAAACAAAAGGCCAACCTGGAAAACATCGCCAGCCTGCTGCTGGACGGCATCAAGCAGCGCGAGGTGGGGGACGGCCAATCCCGCCAGGCGCAGAAACTTTATGAAGAGAGCACCCGGGACCAGGATTACAGGGATGCCAAAGCGCTGGGGGAGCAGGCGGCCCAGGTCTACGCTCTGGCGCTGACCAGCCTGCAAGCGGCCGCGACGCAGCACGCACCTCTTTCGACGCGGGCGCGGGCATTGGTGCAGGATGCGGCCGGCCTGGCCGAAAAGGTCGTGCGACGCAGGAAGGAAGTGGAGAAGGGTATCGAAGAGGCGGCAAAAAAAGTAGCAACAATGGCAGAACTCCGTACCAGGGCGGGGGAGTCTTACGGCCGCCGCGAGTGGTTCTCGGCCCTGGCGGACTATGAGGAGATTCTGAAGGTCAACCCGCGCGACTCGGAGGCGCAGAAGAAACGTGTCGAACTGGAGCGCAGGCTGCGAGAGGAGGATTTGAACCGTGCTCGCCGGCAGCGATACGTTGTGCTGGGCATTGTGACAGGCCTGGTTGTCGTTGCACTGTCGGTAACAGGGTGGTATTTCGTCGCTGGCCCTGGCCGCCCAGTGCCGACTGCCACGCCCACGCCCACACTGGCGATCACCCCTGGTTCGATTACACCGCCGGTGGAAGTGACGGATATGCCTACCAGCACGGGAACAACGACCACGCTGCCGCCTCCGATAGAGCATATATTCTACTCAACACCCAAACCATGTATCGCCGCGCGTGACACGCGGGTCTACCAACAACCGGACGAGGTGGGAAGCGTGAGCCAGAGCCTGGGTGCGGGCAAAGGGTTTTCGGCTATCGGCGAGACCGGCGACGGCCGGTGGTTGATCGTCCAGTTGCCGGGGTATACCGATCCGGTGTACATCCCGGCTGCCGACGCGCAGTGTACGCCTTAGGCCGGCGTGGACTTGTTGATAAGTGAGGCAACCATGTCCCGTTATGCGATTCTATCTGACGTCCACGGCAATCTGGAAGCCTTGCAGGCCGCATTAGACGACCTGAAGGGAAGGGACGTGAAGGAAATCTGGTTCCTGGGCGACCTGGTAGGCTACGGCCCTGACCCGGTTGAATGTGTCCAGGTGCTCCTGGGGCAGCAGGACTGGCAGGTGCGCGGCGTGCGAGGGAACAACGACCAGGCTGTCATTGAGGGGGCTGCAGCCACCTTATCTCGCCTGGTGAACGACCTGGTGACCCATCACAGGGTCGTGATGGACGCCCAACGCCGGATGCTCATTGAAGCCACGGAGCGGAGCCACGAATGGACGTTGCAGATGTTGGCAGGCACAGAAGAACATGAACTGCTGAAGAATCTGACGGAACTGCAGAGTGGGCCGGTGTCGGTTGATGGTGCTGTGTTGATGCACGCCAGCCCGTGTGACCCGGGGGGGCGCGAGGGCAACTACCTGCGGACGCCTGCGGACGCCGAGGAGGCGTTCGTCTGCGATGAGGGATTCCGCATCGGCTTCTTCGGGCACACGCATCACGCCGGTGTGTTCCGGCAATTTACGACCGCCCGTATGTACGACAATGTGCAGTATTGCTCTGCCAGGGAAACGCAAGAATTCTCCCTGGGAGACCAGCGCGTGTTAATTAACCCTGGGAGCGTGGGGCAGCCGCGCGACGGTGACTGGCGTGCCGCTTATGCTGTGTATGACACCGACGGCCAAAGGAGGGTTGAATTCTACCGTGTCGAGTATGATAGAGACAGGACGATAGGCAAGTTACGAGCGCTGTGCGATCCGCAACAGGGTGGGGATGGCAGCTTGACCTCAATGATAGATGTGCTCGTCCAGCGCTTGCAGGAGGCAGGCTGAAATGGCGACCAGGCGACGTGGGAGGCGAACAGTGCGTACGCGACCAGGCTTCGGCCCACGCAAGCGCGGCGGAGGCTTTCCGAGATGGTTTGGAGGAGTAGGTATTGGGCTAATCGTCCTCGTAATGATTGTAGTTGTCGCGCTCCTGCTGCGCAGCGACGGGCTGCCATCTGCCGTCACTCCCTCACCCGCGGCAGCGACGGCCACGGCGACCGTGCAGGCTACTGACGCCCGTTTGCCGGCGGCTACGCCCACGCTGGCCACGCGCCCCTGTACGGTAGTTCGGGACAGCCTTGCCTATCGTGAGCCGGATGAGAGTAGCGTCGGTCAAAGTCTGGCGGGGGGCAAAACGGTCCACGTGATAGACACGATCGAAGCGGGCGGGCGCACCTGGTACCGGGTGCTGCTGCCGGGGTATAGCGAAGTGCTGTATGTGCCGGTTGAGGCGGTGGAATGCAAACCATGAATCTGAGCAGTAGGTGGACAAATATGCGAACATACTACAGGGTCTCTCGATGCGTTCTAGCCTGCTTAGCCACGATCATAGCCCTGCTCCTCGTCGCATCCGTCAACCATGCGTTGGCCCAGAACCCGCCTCCCACGCGGTACGTGATGTTGGTTGTGGATAGGAGCCTCAGCGTCCATCGCCTGGGACCAGAGACCCAGGCTGGGTCACAGGTGATGCAGCGGTTCTTAGAAAGGGCGCGAGTTGACTGTCGGGGTTGTTGGATGGGAGCCATAGTATTTGCCGAGGAGATAACTCAGGTCGTCAAACTGCAGTCCCTGAGCCAGTGGGACGAAGGCAGTGTTGATGCTCTTATGTCTCCCCCGGAACTTGGGTCGGGTACTAACTTTGCCGGAGCCATCGAATGGGCGTCTGATGTGCTCCAGAACGTTCCGGTCGAGGGCAACGCTGAGCAGCGGATTGTCCTTCTCACCGATACTCAACTGGACGAGGAGACATACCAGAACCAGGCTGAGGACCTGGAGCGTGTGATCGGTACTGCATTGATGCCGGCCGGGATTCAGCTCGTGGTTGTGGATTATGCCCGAAGCGGTGGGAGCGAAGAGTGGTGGGACAAAATCCTCATCAGCCGGACAGGCGGATGGTACATGAAGAATGACCTTATAGGAGCGGATGAGTCTGCAGCCAAGACGCTGTGCTGGGCAGTGAGCAAGCCTCCTGAGCCGGTTACTCTCGAAGGGGAGAGTGTTCAGTATCTGTTTAGCGTCGCTCCGTACCAGCGGCAGATTAAGCCGTGGCTGACCTACAACGGCGAGATATCCGCAACTATTCACCCTCCAATCGGACAGGCAGGTGATATAACAACAAAGGATCCGGGAAACGGGCAGATTGACCTGGTTGTAGACAGCCCTGTGGAAGGCAGGTGGTCCATAACTGTAGGCGGTACTGGTACATTCAAGTTGTTTCTACCTCCCATCTCGACGCCACGGAACATTGAGTTGGCTTTGAGCGACTCGCGCCAGAGCCACCAGGCACTGCCGGTTGGCACACCTGTCCAGGTAGAGCTCATCCTGCGCGATGTGGACGACAGGGCGTTTGTCATTGCTGACGACAGGTTTCAGGTATCCTCCCAACTGGTAGACGATAAGGGCTCAAGCCGGGGAGCATTGGACGTATTGTTCGACCGATTGTGCAGTTGCTACAGAGTCACAGGGCGGAACGTGACCGGACTGGAAGGCCAGTATTACATTGACGCTCAGGCAATCGCCACCTGGCTCTCCAAACCGATTGTGGCGAACCGTATCAGCGCGTATTGGGGGCGTGTGCCGCGGTTTGCTGACACGCTGCAGGTGAACTCACCCGATCTCAAGATCGGCCAGGGATTTTCGGTGACGGTCAATCTTGCTGACCTCGACGCAATTTCCTACCCACCACATATTCAGCTGCTTGTTAATGGGCTGAACAATTCGCTGATTGCATCAGACGAGATGTCGTGTCGCCAGAGCACCTGCTACGCGGATGTACCTGCGTTGGGTCTTCCGGGGACGTATACTCTCACTGCGGTGCTCTATGCAGGGAGTACCAAAGACCACGTAGACTATGCCAACACGGTTTCCTCCTTTACTGTCGTGGTGAGCGACTTGACGTTCTGGGAACTGGTCAATCAAAACAGATGGAAAGTTCTGACTGTTGCTGTATTGGTTGCGGTACTCCTGTTTTTCTTGACACGCGTGTTCCAGCAATTTCAGGTGGTGGCTGAAGCGATTGGTAGTCAAAGGGTGCAGGATCCTGCACAACGGCGTGCCATCTACACTCGCATTCGCCGGGAAGCACGCAATCGCGGAGGGCGCGGAAAATGAGAGAGTCTGGCGATCTGCTCAAATGGCTGAGACACGACTACAGAGATGAGTGGGCCTGGAGGCGTGCCTGGAAGTGGCAGGTTCGAGACGCTGTGGCGGACAGGAGGATGGAGGATTCACTCGTCAAAGATATGCGTGACTCATTGGAGGATGGTTCCCTTCTTCCCGAAGAGTGTGCTCAGTTATTGATCGAATGGGAGAGTAAACGCTTCAGGCTCGTTGAACAACGGCTATTGGTTGACCTCTATGAACTGCTCAAAATATGCACGATAGAGCAGGCAAGAAAGTTGTTGGGTACCCTGGCGTCTGATCCAGACTTCAAGCAGGGCGACAACCGGAATCCAATATTCTCTGAGTTGTGTCAGGAAATGGCTAATATCTTGGCAAATCCGGATATCTCTATCAACTCACTGATGGAATCGGTCCGCAGGGCAACCAGTATTGCCAATAGCCTGGGTGATCCCAAGATAGGCATCGTTGGAGCAGCTGAGCTGTATGCTTTTTACCTCCGCCTGGACGAGTTGTACCGTGCCTTGAGAAAAGCGTCACCAGGCTCACTGAATCACATATTCGTAGCCCCGCGCGAGCGGGCGACATGCAAAATCCCGTATGTGGAAGCAGCAGAGCAATGGCTTGACCGGTTTGTCGTGGATAGGGCCAGAAAAGATGTGAAGAACCCCAGTCCTGCTCTGCTATGGTTCTACGTGCAACAGGCAAAGAAAGTCTTAGCCGAGCAGGAGTTTGGCGGCACGGTGATAGAACATCGGTTATGTAGCAGACTGGCTGGTGAAGTACAGACCACCTGCCTGCGCCTCGTGCCAAGAAGCGATCCCGTCGCCTGGTTAGATGTCGAGATGGGCGACCTTGTCTTTTGCCTGGCCAACCGGGGGGGCAACTTGCTCAAGGGGTCTGTGTGGATTAAGAGTGGCAACGTGGAGATTTACCGCAATGAAGATATAGAGATTCCTCCCTTCGGCACGTATGGAGACAGATTAGAGTTGTCATCTTTGAGACATGGCAAGCATTCCATTTCGATAAATCTCTGTGGAGACGGCCGAGACAACGTTCTCAGCAAGACGGATCTCTATCTTCGTCCTGGTGATGGAGCAGGAAAGGGGTTCCATGTAAGGCGTATACGTATTCGCCCGAAATATGACGAGGATCCGGAGGTTCAGGAATGGACAGTTGAGCCGGCCTGGTGGAGGCAATTGAAAGATTCCTTGGGTGATCAGGGATCAGTTAAGATCGTGTATGGCCTGCCACGAGTAGGCAAGACCACTGGATTAAAGTATGTTCAGAAGTGGCTGAATGACCAAGAAGATGTAATCCCAGTTTATGTCAACTTGGGGACACTCTTGCCAGGTGATGATGCTCATCGAGACCTATCCATGTTGCGGCGAGACATTCTGGACCAGATTGAGTCTATTCTCGTTAAGAAATTCGGCAAGAAAGAAGAAGTTGATTTTGTGGGCAAGACGTCAGGTGAGGAGGCATCTGCTAACTTCTTCGAAAGATATATCTCTGAACTTTCTGAGAACACTGCTTATTCAGCAAAGCTTGTGGTGATGATGGATGAGTGGTCAAGGTTGCAGAAGTTCGACCTTGATCTGGCAAAGCGGGTGGTGGATATTTTCGTGGCAATGATGCATACTAGTCCCGCACCTGAATTTGTGGTGTGTGCAAGCGGCATAGTGGATCGGGACTTGCTGAACGAGTATCAATTCGCGGCTGAGGCGAGTTCTTCTTTGATAGCAGCTGCTCCTTTCCCGAGGGAGAAAGTCAAGGAGATACTGACTTTCTGGTTGCGCCCTGAGAACCCAGAGGTCGTGGTACCTGAGTTCTGCTACGATGATCTGGCCGTGCAGCTGACAGCGAACTACACCGGAGGGCATCCCTTGCTGCTCCTGGTGTTTGCACATCACATTGCCAGAGCGCTATTCGATGACATCCTTACTTTGCCCATCTCCTGGCGTGATGTGGAACGAATGTGGAAACCTCTGTTGTCCGAGTCAACTGATATGAAACACGACGATGGATTTGCCCGCTTTCGGATAGATATGTACGACGCTCTGGAGACGATCTGGTTAGGGCTTTCAGATTCGGGCAGAGGAACGAGCGATAGATGGAAGCTCAGGTATGTGCTTGAGGGAGAACACTGGGCGCAGTTGTGGCAAATGCTCGAATGCGGGTTGGTGCGTCTTGATGAGCGGCAACACCCGATACTCGGGATTCAAGCGCTGGAGCCGTGGTACAGGCGTTGGATCTCGGGAAGAGAGTAGTTCCATCAACTAGACATCCATGACTGATCAGGTTTTCGGCGTCGCTACAATAGCATTCGCATGCTCAATTGTGTTGTTGAGTGTTGTCATACTGCGATTCCCTGGGCAGTCGGCACGTCGGCATACATATTCCACATCGGATGGAGGTAAAGCTCCCACATCCGTTACTTTACAACCGAGGTCCATTGTAGTACTCGCGGCACTGGCTACGATTTTCTGCAGGTCAATCGATGAGGACCAGGGTATTCGTGAGAAATACTTGAAGGCGAAGGATGGTGCATTTCTGCATCAAGAGCTATTGGAGGCCCTCAAGAGACACCAGTTGACAGGCCGTATAGTGAGTATGAGTGAACACAGATGCCAGACCCTGGATAAGCTTGTAAGGGCAATTCAGGGTAACGCGGATCTGCAGGGAATGCTTGCCGGCTTATGTAGCAAGTATTCCTTCCATCAATTAGTCAATGATCATACAAGAGAGGATGAGTTTTTCGGAAAGCTGCTGCAGAAGTTTCCTACGGGCCTTGGGCCTGCAGGCCTCAAGGAGCTTTATGGGAGACTGCCGCCGCGCACACAAGTCCAGTTGCCGAAACCTGAACATGATGCGGTGGGCTTCTGGGCGGGTCTTGTTTGGAAGGCAGCCTACACCGACAAAAAGGGCGATTTTCGTCTGCAACTCTTGAATGACATAGATGAGATTACAGATCACATATTCTTCGCATGAGAGTCACAGAATAGAAGGAGGAAAGACATGGATGTTCAGGCAATAATCATAGCGGTCACAGCGTTGACGGTCTTCCAGCCGTTTATCGACCATCTTCAAGAACGGCTTGCAGATGAAGTATTCGATATGGCCAAGGGAGTTGCAGCTGGACTGAGAAGACTGCTCCTTAACGACGGACATAGTCGTGAGGTTCTAAGCAACTGCAGACCTATTGACCAGATGAAGAATTTGGCCGAAGTCTTGCCAAGGCGGTATGAGCAAGATACCTCATTCGCACAAAGGTTTGACCTGGTTGCACAAGAATGGGAGTACAAGAAGTTCTTGAAACGGACACTGGTAGAACTACTGAGAGATTTGGATGGAGACGATCTGGAAGCAATAGCAGGATTTTGGGTAGTGCCGGCTGGCTATCCCAGCCCTCGTTTCGATCCTGTCGGTTTCAAGAATCGCCTTGTCCATGATGTGGTTGATCTTGACCGAACGGGAGGAAGGTTGATAGAGTTGATTGAGGCACTGCATTCCTGGCGACCTGATTTCATCTGATTCTGGGGAGGCCCTGTATGTCACGTTATACATCATCCCGCCGTCGCCAGACCCGCCCGCCGGGGTTCTGGCACGGCATTCCCCCGTGGATTCGTGGGGCATTCATCTCGTTCGTCATGGTGCTGGTCCTGTTCTTCATCAACGGCATCGGCGTAGCCATCTTCAGCGGCACCGGCTTCACGCCCGCCCTCATCTGCTACCCGCTCCAGGTGATTTTTTACGCCGTCAACGGCATGCTTACCGGTTGGCAGGCCGATGAAACCCGCGCCATCCAGGTGCGGCGCGTCGGCTTCCGGGGTGAGACGGTGCGCCTGAACTTGGCCAACTATGTGGGCAACGGTGCGCTGGCTGGGCTGGTCCTCGCCATCCTGGCGGCCATCACCTATTTCCTGGCCCAACAGGCCATCGCGCAGATCATCCCCGGCCTCCAGATCCTGGCCCTGATCGGCGTGTTCGGCGGATTGTGGTTGTTCATCCTGGTGGACACACTGGTAGCCATCGCCTTCGGGATGCTTGGCGGCGTCATCTACGACCGGATGTTTGCTGCACCGGGCCGCAGGTAGCCGGCCGCACAAGGCCAAGGCAAGCATCTCTCTCGGCTGACGGGCGCTGTTCCCAGCACGCGGGTTGGAGGTAGAAGGTGATGTGTTCCAGAACCCGTTTCCTGGCAATCGGTTTGATGGCCACCCTGGCGTTGCTGCTGGTTGCCTGTTCCTCGGAGACGACCGTCACACTTTACGATGGCGAAGAGTGGGTGGTGGAGAACGTCTCGCGGGTGGACCTGGCCATGCTGCCCGAGGTCAGCGTGGGAGGGGACCTGATCCCCGAACTCGGGATAGGATTGAGCGTGGACGTGGACACCGGTGCCTGGAGCAAAGACCTGCTGGAAAGCCAGTTGGACCAGTTGGCCGGCTACTACCGCAGCCAGGGCGTCGAGGTCACCTGGAGCAGCCGCCCGGCCGGCAGCGGCGAGACGGCCTACACGATCCACCTGGAAGGGACCGGTTGGGAGCGGCTGTGCACAGTCGCGCTAACCGGCACCCACGCCAGCGTGGTCAACCTGGGCGACGACCAGGTGCGCTTTACGATGGACGTGCCGGTGGACCAGTCGGGATTTGGCTATATGGTGGACAACACCGTCCACCTGCGCGGCCGCCAGATCGTGGATGGTAACGCTCACCAGGTGCGCGGCGGTCAGGCCACCTGGCAGAACCCTCAAGGTACCATGTGGGCCACGGTGGCGCTCGCCCGGCCGTTCGATCTGGGCAGTCCGTGGGTCGTCGGGGGCGCGGTGGCAGCCGGGGTGGTAGCCGTCACGACGGCCGTCATCCTGGCGGTTCGCTCGTCCGTCCCGGTCAGGTACAGGCCAAGGCGTCCAGGTCCCCCGCGCAGACCGTTGCCGCGTCGTTCTGCCGTGCGCCGCCGTCCCCGACCACCGCGCCGCCCTTGAAAAGAGCACTCGGGCACAGATTTTCACGGATGAACACAGATAAAATTACAAATCTGCGTTCATCTGCGTTTATCTGCGTCCAAAGAATCTGATAAATCCGCGTCCAATAAATCTGGCTGAGGTGATCTATGCCATCGCTTGCTACCTGCGTTCGCGCTCTGATCGCCGGAACCATCGTTGGCCTTGCAGCAGCGTGCGTTCCGCGCACGCCGCCCACTCCGTCGCCCACGGTCGCCACTGAGCTATCCGCCCAGATCACGGCCACCGTGGCCCCGACGCCCATCCTGTCCACCCCCGTAGCCTGGGAGCGGTTCGACGGCGACGGCTACACGCTGGCCTATCCATCCACCTGGTATGCATATCCATTTTCGGCCAGCACCGCTCCGTCGGGCGTACGCTATGACCTGATCCTCTCCGATGCGCCCGGCAATCAGGACCCACAAAGCGCCACGCCCGACGAAAGGGCCCGCGTCACAATATGGTACGTGCCCCGGGCGGAGCAGCCGCTGGCTGCGTGGGTGGCCCAACGGTGGGCCTGGCTGAACACCGAACTGGCTTCCACCACGTCGGGCGGCGCGCCAGCGCTGAGGGCCGAGCGGACGGTCACAAGCCCTCCGCTGTACCAGGGCTTCCGTTGGATTGAGTACAACGGCAACTTTTACGTTGTCGAGGCTTATGGCCGGACTGACGTTCCAGGGCTGGTGGGAATGGTTCGAGACATCCTCGGCAGCCTGAAATTCCAGGGTGGGGAGGCGACGCCGTGAGGATATGCAAACGCTCGTGGATGACGCTGACGGTCCTTCTGCTCGTGATGGTCGGGAGCGCGCCCGTCGCGGTGGCCCAGACCCCCAATCCCTACGAACCGCGTTTTCACGGCCAATGCACGTGGTGGGCGGCCGAGAAGCGGCCTGACCTGCGCTTCAACACGGGCAACGCCTCGTCGTGGGCGAGCGTCTCGGCCAACCACGGCTATACGGTGGACGATACTCCGGAGGTCGGGGCCATTGCCGTGTGGGGACCGAACGTTGGCGGCGCATACTCCGCCGGTCACGTCGCCTACGTCACCAGCGTAACGGATGCGACGCACTTTCGTGTTTCCGAGTACAACTGGGGAGGCAGCGCCCTTGCCTACGGCGAGCGGGGCGTCACCTGGGTGACCGGTATCCAGTTCATCCATACGGCCGGCTACAACCAGCCAGGCGCGGCGACCCCTACACCGCCCCCCGTACCAGCGCCAAGCGTGAACTATGTGTACAGTTTCAGTCCGGCCACGGCATCCAGCGGAGAGCAGGTGCAGGTGACCGTTGGCGCAGCAGACGTAGCCGGGTATCGCCCGGTGAGCGGGATTAACGTGGAGGTCAATGGTAATCGCATCGGGACCATCTTGGGCAATGGCGGATCGGTAAGGTGGGACACGGGCGGCCGGCCAGCGGGGACGTATACCGTGCGCTTTCGGGCAGCGCTGTCGCAATGGACAGGCGCTGTGAACGCGTACGAATCTACGTATGTGTTACAGGCAGCCGTATCCAGTACTGCCACGCCGCCTGCCCCATCACCCACGCCGCCTGCCCCCACCGCGGCTGCCTCGTCGGGCGCCGGCCGGTGTTCTGCCACCGCAATTGACGATTACCTGCGCAGCAAGTCCTCCCCACTCGCCGGCCAGGGCCAGGAGTTTGTGAGCGCAGGGCAACAATACAACGTGGACCCGCGCTTCGTCGTCGCCATCAGCAACGCTGAATCCATCTTCGGCACGAACGGCTCCTGCGCCACCCAGCGCCACAACGCCTGGGGTTACGGTGGGGGCTGGCCGAATTGCTGGAACTTTAGCTCGTGGAGCGCTGCCATCTGGCAGGTCACGCGCGACATTGGCAACAACTATTTCGGGCGCTACCATCAAACGACCATCCCCTCGTTCGTCAAGTCGCCGGCGGGCACGTGTGCCAGCCATTGCTGGTGCGCGAGTGCATGTACGCACTGGGTACAGAACGTCGGCCAGGCCTATGCCGACCTGGGAGGCGGTCCAAATACGGCCGACCTGTCCTTGGCCGCGTGCAGTGGGGGTCCCGGTGTAACGATAACGCCGACGCCGACACCTGGCCCGACGGTCGTGGTGACTGTTTCACCTACACCTGGAGCCGCACCCTCCAGGCCGATGCTATCGGGCCCGGCGAACGGGGCTACCCTGGCGCAGAACGCCGACGTGACGCTGTCGTGGAATGCTTCGTCGAACGCGACGCAGTACAAGGTAGAACTGTGGGGCGGGGCATACAGCCTGATGACGCCGTGCGACTGGCAAAGCACCACCGCGTGCCACGTTGGGCAGATGTGGCCGGGTACAGTCTCGTGGCACGTCGTCGCGCGCAATGCCAGCGGACAGGAGAGCGGCTGGAGCGACACCTGGACGTTCACTGTCCTGGAGCGCACGGCCACGCCGACCCCGGCGCCCCCAACGTCCACGCCGGTGCCACCGACGCCCACGCCGGCGTCTCCAACACCCACTTCACCGCCGGCCTCGGCAGGCCGGCCGTTGCTGTCCAGCCCGGCGAACGGGTCGAGCATGCCGCAGAGCACCGGCGTGACGTTGGTGTGGAACGCTTCGTCGAACGCGGTGCAGTACAAGGTAGAACTGTGGGGCGGACCCTACAGCCTGATGACGCCGTGCGACTGGCAGAGCGGCACCTCGTGCCGCATCGGGCAGATGTGGCCGGGCACGATGGCGTGGCACGTCATCGCGCGCAGCGCCAGTGGGCAGGAGAGCAACTGGAGCGATACCTGGACGTTCACCATCCAGGAGACGATAGCCACGCCTACTCCAGTGCCTCCGACGTCCACGCCAGTGCCCCCGACACCCACTCCACCCCCCGCCTCAGCAGGTCGGCCGGTGTTGTCCAGCCCGGCGAACGGGTCGAGCATGCCGCAGAGCACCGACGTGACGTTGGTGTGGAACGCTTCGTCGAACGCGGTGCAGTACAAGGTAGAACTGTGGGGCGGACCCTACAGCCTGATGACGCCGTGCGACTGGCAGGGCAGCACCTCGTGTCACATCGGCCAGATGTGGCCGGGCACCATGTCGTGGCACGTCAGGGCGCGCAACGCCAGCGGGCAGGAGAGCGACTGGAGCGACACCTGGACGTTCACCATTCAAGAGCCTCCAGCCACGCCCACGCCAGTGCCCCCGACGCCGACGCCGACAGCGACACCTTCAGGGCCAGGCAATGCGCAATTGATCGAGGGGCTGGCAATTTCGCCCAATAACCCCCGCGTGGGCCAATCGGTCAATGCGCGCTTCAGGGTGTGCAACAACGGTGGGCAGACCTTTTACGCGCGCTACTTTGGCGTGAAAGGGCGAGATGCCAACGACCGTGACTATAGTTTCTTCTGGTTCGAGAACTTTACGCTCGCTCCTGGCCAGGAATTCACCTACGACACAAACCGTACCTTCGACCATGCGGGCAATTTCTGGTTCACGCCCAATTATAGCCCGGACGGGAGCGACTGGACCGACGCCAAGTGGCCTAACGG
>Ga0315274_10001732_pt1 | contig 33400 bp, 14 predicted proteins | sample YL17G02_20_MG_FD_203700 | JGI IMG/M metagenome (GOLD analysis project Ga0315274, IMG submission 203700) | Sediment microbial communities from Yellowstone Lake, YNP, Wyoming, USA - YL17G02_20 | ecosystem: Environmental > Aquatic > Freshwater > Lake > Sediment | place: USA: Wyoming | collected...
CGGAGAAGCTCGCCGTCGTCGTGCAGAACCCTCCGCCGGTCCCGAACCTCGCCCTCTCCGACGACGCCCCGCACGCCGGGGACGAGGTCGACTTCGACGCCACCGCCTCGTACGACCCGAACGGCACCATCGGTTCCTTCGCCTGGGACTTCGGGGATGGGGAGAGCGGATCCGGGGTGAAGGTCTCCCACACCTACGCCGTGGAAGGGAGCTACGTCGTCGCCCTCACCGTGACCGACGACGAGGGCATGACCGCGACGGCCCACCACGGCATCACCGTGCAGAAGGACAGCGGCTGCGGTGGGGGCGGCGGGTGCGGCGGCGGGGGGGACGTCCCCCTCGCCGTCATCACGGGCCTTCCTTCCTGCTCCGGGGGGAGGGTCGGCCAGCCGATCCACTTCGACGGGAGCGCCTCCCGCGCCGCGGTCGGACGGATCGTCCTCTACCACTGGGACTTCGGGGACGGCAACACGGGGAGCGGGGCCACCGTCGACTACGCGTACAGCCGATCCGGCCTGTTCGTCGTCCGCCTCACCGTCACCGACGAGGGGGGGCGAAGCTCCTCGGCCATCGGCGGCTGCCCGATCGGCGGATGCACGCAACCGTAGGCTGTTCAACCTCGAATGGGACTGACAGTTCAGACCTCCTCGCCTGCAGGGACGCCAGACGTTCTCCAGAGAGCTTTGGCCGGGGCACGCCGCGGTGCCCCACGTTGCGGTCGCGCGGAGCTGTAGAACCGCAGAGACCCGTCCAGCGAAGCCTGGAACTGACGTGCCGTGCGCCGAGGCGCGGCTGCTTCTCCAGGTCGAGACCGTACCACGCCCCGGCGTGCCTACGTGGCCAGGTGCAAGACGCGCCCTTGACAGAGGCTGGCCGTCTGAGTAGCATGCCCACTGCCATGGGCCGAAACGCTCAGATGAAGCTTCTGCTCGGTATGTGTTGTCTGTTTGTTCTCTTTGCCCTGCCATCATGCTTGAACCCTACGCAGAACCTCCCGCCGGTCGCTTCCTTTGAGTTCACCACGACGGGCGTGTACGCTCCTGTGGATGCTACCTTCTACGCGGACGCCTCACTCGACCCGGACGGGAGCATCATTGAGTACGGCTGGGAGTTTGGAGACGGGGCTGTCGCCGTAGGGAGCACGACAGTTCACCGGTACACCACTCCTGGGACCTATGAGGTCGTGCTGCGCGTGACCGATGACCGGGGCGCGTCGAACGAGACCTCCGAGGACGTCGAAGTGCTTTCCCCTCCACCACCCGACGTCGTGCCGCCTACGGCGAGGTTCACGGTCACGCCGGCCTCGCCGGAGGTCGACGAAGTAGTGCTGTTCGACGCCTCCGGAAGCACTGACCCCGCAGCGATTGGCCCCCGGGCGATTGTGTCTTATGCATGGACGTTCGGAGATGGAGAAACGGGAACAGGGAGAACGGTAGAACATGCGTACACGCACTCGGGAACCTTCCGCGTATCCCTTCGGGTTGTAGATGACGACGCAGCTCAGGCGATCGCCTACGCGACGGTTGTGGTCCACGAGGGCGCAAATGAGCCCCCGATTGCCCTATTCACCTTCACTCCGGCGATGCCCGATGTGGGCGAGCAGGTTACCTTCGTGGCGACTCAGAGCCACGACCCCCAGTCTGTCCAGGCGAAGTCCATCGTCTCCTATACCTGGAGCTTCGGCGATGGACAGGCGGGAATTGGAGAGACCGTCACCCACGCCTACGGAGCGGCCGGGACCTACACGGTCACACTCACCGTGACCGATGATGACGGCGCACAAGGGACAGCGAGCCACACGATCCAAGCTGGCTCCATCATTCCTCCCCCTCCACCGCCCCCTGGCTGAGCAGCCGACCTGTCCCCCAGGGATCGACCCGAATAGCGCGGGGAAAATGGAAGCCACGCTAGCGGACGACTGCTAGCTTCCTCACCCCAAGACCGTACCAGAGTCCACGAACGTTGACTAAGGGGACGACGAGGTAGACCCCATTGGCCACTGCCGCGCCGTCTGCACCGGTCAGGTCCCACAGAAGAGTGGGAGCGCTGCTCTCCCCCTGAAACACCGCCCTGCCAGAGACATCGTAGACCTGTATCCTCAAGCCTTGGACTGCGCACCAACAGACGCCTCGGACGATGAACGTCATCTCATCCCCCGCGGCGTTCGCGTCGACCCACATCCCCTGCGGGTCTCCTGCCGGCGCATCGCCGTCAGAATCCCCTGCTTCGTCCGCCTCCCCGGGCAAGGCTCCCAGAGGGTACTGGGCGAAGAGCCCGTGCCCGATCGGCTGTCGGAGCTCCCAGGAGCGCTCGTCCGCCGAAGAGTTGGGCACCGTAGTCCGTCCCGCAAGCTCGTCGAGGTCCTGCGGATGGAAACCCTCTTTGCGAGCTCTCTCCAGGTCGCGCACGAGGCCGTCCTGCAAAGTGCCGAGTTCAACGTCAACGTCATCGTCGTCGGTGTAGGCGAGGTCGTTGATCGAACCCGGTTGGTCAGCGATCTCAACGATGAGCACGTAGCAAGCGACGCCAAGCGCAGAAGAGGCCAAGACGACGACCGCGGCGCAGATGAGCGCCAGAACCCAACTGCATCCGCTCCATCTCGCCGCCACAGGCATCTCCCCCCCGAACCGCCGCCAGCCGCCGCCGCGTCTAGGCATAGCAGCGGATCGTCACAGCGAGGTCTACCTCTACTCTAGCGTACCACTGCCAGCTTCCGAATCCCAAACGGGTACCAGGCCTCGCCGATTCTCACCCACACCTGGTAGAAGTAGACGCCGTTGGCGAGCAGCTCTCCGGCGTCATTCACCGTGTGCCAGACCAGTTCTTTCGCCGCAATCCGTTGCGTGAACACCCGCGTCCCGTTCTGGTCGTAGATGTCGACGCGGATCTCCTCTACCAGATCGGCGGTCGACCCTTCCACTCGGAACACCGTCGTGCGCTCATCGCGGATCGGGTTCGGCACGTTGCGCACGTCAAGCTGCGACAGCACCTCTTCGATCGCCTTCGCGCTCGCGGCCGGCGGGGCTGGCGGACTCGGCAGGCCGGGCGTCTTCGGGAGTTGGAGTGGCAGAGCGGGCGAAAGCGGAGGCGCGGGGATCGGAGCGAACGTCAGCACGCAGTCCACGTAGGCCAGGATCCAGTACCCCGTCCACGCGTCCAGTCTTCCACACGCAAGGTCCTGCACGATGTAGTCTCTCAAGCCGGGGTTGTAGCCGTAGAAGCTCGCGCTCACCCAACCGCTCGCCTGAGCTTGCTCGAGCGAGACGTCACTCCCCCCGTACGTCACCCGCAGGTCGGCGACCGCCACGGCGAAGTCATACGGGTTCCCGATCTGGTTCCAACCGGTTTCGAGAGCAACCTGTACCGCCTCAGTCATCAGCGCGACGTCAGCGCACAGATCCGTGACGTCGCCGCAGGCATTGACCCACACCCCGACCCCGGGTTGATGGCGAATGACCTCTCCCGGCGCTTCGAGGTAGCGGCGCCCGGCAGGTGAGTAGCGGTACAGGCGGCACACGTCCAAGTCGTCGCACAGGGCGCAGCTTAGGTCATTGGCGTCCCCTTCACATGGTCCGCGCAGTTCCCCAGGGATCGAGACCATGTGCCATCCCTCACCAAGGAGCGTCGCGCACTCCAACACAGACGACACGCAGTCGACGGTGATCGTGAATCCACTGTGGTCGAACGAGCCCGCCTTCGCGTACTCGTACAATCCTCTCGTCAGCATGTCGATTCGGTCTAGCGGAGCCCCCGCAGTGACCAGTTCGTACTCGCCCCTCGTGACGTTGAACTCCGTCGGCCAGCGAGCCAGCCAGACGTGGTTCATGCACTCTGGAATCGGATCGAAGAGTGGATCCTGCCAGCTGAGGACCACACGGCTCCCGGAGCCTTGATCTTCCACATGCAAGGTCCACGTTCGCTCCTGTTCACAGTCCACCGCCGTGCGAATGTCCTCCCGCAGCATCGGCCGGCTCGCGCATTCAGTTCCCAGCGCGAACCACGCCTTTGTGTACGCGATCCCCGGCGGCGGTGGAACGACCTCTTTGTCTACCCCAAGGTCATAGCACTCCGTTCCGTCTTCGGAAACCCCAAGCCTCACCAACGTGTTCGTCGTGCCCGAGACGTCGATCGTACGAACGCCTTCCCCCCAGCACGCCTCGCTTCGCTGTGGAAGCGCACAAACGAGAGCCCCGCGCGCCTCGAGAGCCGCGACCGCTGCGGCGTCTGCCGATCCCGGGGCCATGTCGAGCAGGTTCGTGCGCAAATCGACCGCATCGCCTCCACCGAGCCCCGGGTTCGCCACCAGCGATCCAATCTCCGAGATGCGGTTCTCCGACAGGTCGAGATGCGGCGAATCACAGTCAGCGCGTGCTCCAAGCTCCGCTCGTGGTGCGCTGGAGTCCTCGCGCAGGCTCTCTTCCCACGTTCCGAGCTCCGTGTTCTCCGACGGCGTGGCCACAAACCCCTGGAGCTCCAGGCTCAGTGACGTGAGCGAGTCCCCGAGCGCTGTCAGTCCAGCGAGGGGGGCTAGGTCCTGAATCATGTTGCCCGCGAGATGCAGCTGTTTCAGGCCCACGAGCGCTGCAAGCGGGGAGAGGTCGCCAATCTGGTTGCTCGGGAGGAAGAGTGCTTGCAGGCTCGTCAGCCCCGCCAGCGGGGCAAGATCGCTGATCTGGTTGCCGGCGAGGTCAAGCACCTCAAGACTCGTGCAGTGCTGCATCCCCTCAAGAGCGGCGATCCCCCGCCCGCTTGCGTCCAAGAATGTCAATGCCCCGAGATCCGAAACGAGGATGTCGCCCGTCGGCTTGGCAATCGCCTCCCGAATGGCCGCCTCCAGGTTCGGATCGGCAAACAGCACGATCGGCGCGTTCGCCTGCAGGAACGACACCCCGCCTGGACACCCATCGTAGACTTGGGGATGTTGGCCCAGACCGTAGAGATCGGACACGGATTGCACGCGGGGCGCCAGGTACTCATGGCACTCGACGGCCATCGTACACCCGTCTCCATCGAGGTCGCCCCCGCCACGCATCGCCTCCAGAAGGAAGTACGTAAACAACCCATGATTATAGGGATGCCCAAACTCGTAGGCGAGTTCATGATCGTCGGCAGCCGCAAGCACCACCAAGCATCGGGTGAGGTTATTGACGTCGCGTACGGTGGCCTTCGCGTCGGCGCGAACCAGGTCAGCCGTGAATCCGTCCCCTTCCCGCGGAGCAGGACCTGCGCCGAGGCCACGTACGCCCTTCGCCGCGCCGCCCGAGAAACACGCGTCGAGAGCAATGACAATCCGCCCCACGGGCAGCTCGGCGAGCCACGTCTCGAGTTCGTCGTCCCGCACGAAGTCTGTGAGGGTGTTCCCGTATGTGCACAGATACTCGTCCCGCCCATCTGCCTCATCAAGCGGCGGAAGGTCGGTCCCCGTCGTACCATGGCCAGAGAAGTAGAAGAAGAGGAGATCATCGGCGTCCGCGCCCTGCGTGAGCTCTTGCATCGACTGCCGGACATTCGCCTTCGTCCCTGCCGAGTCGATGAGCAGCGCAATTCGCTCGGGCGACCACGCGGGGAACGATAGCAGCGTCTGATACACGCCGAGCGCATCGTCATCCGTGAAGGAGAGATCATTCCCCGTCCCCGGGTAGTCAGCGATCCCCACGATGACGGCGTAGAACTCACCCATGGCCGCACCCGCCCACGCCGCCGTGATTCCGAGCGTCAGCAGTGCAAGCGCGGCAAACCGATGCAGTCCTTCTCGCATACTCCTCCGCCCTTCCTCTGCGCTCGGAGGCCAAACGCAGAGCCTTCTGCAGGCCTCTAGGCGAGAGACTCGACCTTCCGCCAAGGCCCCCTGCTCCCAGTCCGTCGAGGCGGCGCTCAGGCTACCGCACGACCGCGAGTTTCTGGATCTCCATCGGGTACCAGATCTCGCCGACCCTCACCCAGATCTGGTACAGATAGACGCCATTCGCGAGAAGCTCTCCCACGTCGTTCACCGTGTGCCAGGTGAGCTCCTTCGCCGCGATCCGTTGCGTGAACACCCGCGTCCCGTTCTGGTCGTAGACCTCCACGCGGATCTCCCCCACGAAATCGGCGGTTGACCCTTCCACTCGGAACACCGTCGTGTACTCGCTACGGATCGGGTTCGGCACGTTGCGCACCGACAGCCCAGCAAGGACCTCCTTGACATCCACTGCCCGCGGGTCGAACGGTGGCGGAGGCGGCAGCTCGAGCGCACTCGCTTCTGCTGCGCTCAAAGGCCGGGCTTGGGAGGCGCTCAACGCGCATCCCACCGGTTGAAAGACGAGCGTGCAGTCGTCGCGCAGTGTTTGGATCCAACAGCCCGCCCAGGCTGGGAGGCAACCCGTCGACGGATCAATCTCCGTGTACGCGCGGGCTATCGTGTCGTACCCGTAGAGCGTCGCCGAGATCCATCCCTGGGCCTGGGCATCCAGGAGCGAGAGCTCTTGCCCGCCGCACTCAACTCGAATTGAGCCGGCTCCGATGGCAAACGTGTACGGATTCCCGATCTGGTTCCAGCCGTTCTGGAGCAGAAGCTCGACGTTCCCGGTCGGAGTCACCACCTCGGCGTCGATCTCGGTGCTATCATCCCGTGTGCAGATCCACATCCCCATCCCAGCCTGGTGGCAGATCTGATCGGCTGGCGGAATGGACACGTACCCGCGCAGCGCCGCGTCGTACCGGAACGCCTCGATGGGATTGAGGTCGTCGCCCAAGGCGCAGCATAGGTCGCCACACTCGCCGCTCATCCACGTGCATGGCTCGCACAGCTGCCCGGGGATGGAGATCATGCGCCAGCCGACCCCGACCGCCACCTGTCCAACCCAGGAGCAGGAACCAGGGTGCACAACCTGAAAAGAGGAGATGCCTTCAAGCTCACCCGCGTGCGTCTCCTGGGTGACGTGGATGCTGTAGGGGCCAAGCTCGGCATCTGCCCTCAGGTCTATCCACCGTGTACACCCTAGGCAAGTCTCACCATCGACCAGCTTCGCTAGGCTGGGGGCAGTCACGACCATCCACGGTGGGAGGTTCTCCCATGTCTTCGGAATCGCCGCACCGTTTCGCTGAAGGGCCTCCAGCCCTACGTCCGGCCCCAACCGGTAGACCGACAGCGGCGTCTCCAGCGGCGTGTCGTCGGACCGCGAGACCCACGCGATTGGATTCCCAAACCCATCCTTCATCTGGGTCGAGACCTGAGCCCATGTGCCCGGCTCGTAGCTTCCCAGATCGGGTGCTACGAAGAGAGACAGCGCACCGCCACCTTCTACTGCAACGATCTGTCCGGCATCGAGGGTGGTTCCCCCGCCAGCTCCCTGATAGTACCACCGGATCCACTCGCCTTCCTCTTGAATGAGGGTCATGTACGTCCAGCAGTTGCCGGGCGAACAGATGATGCTGTCGCCCTCCTTCAGCCTCGCGCCGAGGCCCCAGCCGCCTTCCGTGCCGACGACCAGCTCAAGCGCCGAGAAACCCAGGAGCGTCTGGAGCACGAACCGACCGGTGGGCAGGGTACGCGCATCGATCGAGATCGAGGTCGAAGAGGTCAGATCGACGTCCTGGAGGGACAGGTTGTATCTGTCGCTCCGCGTCGAGTCCCACCAGCTCATGGCTTGGAGGTCATAGACGCCGGGGGTGACGTAGAACCACCCGGTTCCGCCATAGGTATGCTCGGGACACCATTGCTGCCCTTCGCTAGTCCGCACGTACAGCCCCACATCCAAGGGAGAACCGTCCAGTCCCGTGGCTGTCGCGGTGACGAACGACGCATCGCGGCAGTCGAGTGTGACGGCTCCCGGGGCAACAACCTCCTGGACCAGCACGAAGTGATGTGCGAAGCCGAGCGCCAGGATCTCGTAGCTCATCCCCTCAATCAAATCGACCGACAGCGTCCCCGCTCGCGACGTTACGCCATACCCGCTTCCATTGACAAAGACCTCTGTTCCTTCGACTGGCCGCCCCAGACCATCCAAGACCGTAACGGTGACGACTCCCGCCGGCCAACTCGTCAATGTAGCCATGAGCACGTAGTCGTTGATTCCGCAGTTGCCCCACTTGATGCGGAACCACCCGCCATTTCCCGCGCCGGGCGGATACGGATCGCCGTTGGGTGTCTCACCCCACTCTGTTCCCCAGCTATTCTTGCAGATCCAGGCCTGGTCAGCGTCGTCCCATCCCGCAATGCTGATCGCGTGGCCGCCCACTGCATTCCCTGCCACGTGCTCGTACACGCCGCTCGTGTAGTAGAAGAAGTCCTCGTACACCGTGAAACACGCCGACAGAGGGCCGTACTGGTAGATCGCCCGCTTGATGGACTCCACGTCGTTGTAGATGTAGGACCAGGCGCCAATCCGCTGCGGGATGTTCCCGCAAGCGCTCTCGCAGGGAATGACGTCGCTCGCTTCGTAGGGGAGACACGCCTCCGTCACAGCCCCCACCTCTTGCAGAAACTGAAAGGCACTCCCTGTGCCTCCGCCCCCACAACTGCCGCAGTAGATGCAACAGGAGAGGACGTACTGCTCGGAGAGATCCTCGTCAGGAGTGTCCGCGGGATTGCCGCTGGCAATGTCGAGAAGCGCTTCAAGAACGCCAATGGCAGAGAAGTCCCAACAAGAGCCACAACTCCCCTGGTCCCGAATCGGCGTCGTCCAGTTGTCCCCAGCGACATCCCGCCAATCAAAGTGCGCGGGAAGTAGTATCTTACTGACGGGGACGGCCATCCTCTCGCCATCCGGCACTGCCTCCAGGAACGCGCCACACCGCTTCGCTTGCTCTTCGGGCGAGAGTCTCGAAACCGACGTCTCCCCGACTGTCCAGTGGACACCCCGATTCCTGATGGCTTGATTGATGGCCTGCGCGTCCTGGTTGGCTCCCTCCCCTCCCGGTGCCGACATGCCAAGGATCGCCATGAACAGCAACGTGCTCCCCAAGGTGCGCCAGCTCACTTGGCCTCCTTGCCTTCAGCCCAAGAGACGGGATCCACCCAGTTGACCGGTTTCTATCGCACCACCGCCAGCTTCTGGATCTCCATCGGGTACCAGATCTCGCCGATCCGCACCCAGACCTGGTACAGATAGACGCCGTTCGCGAGCAGCTCGCCCGCGTCGTTCACCGTGTGCCAGGTGAGCTCCTTCGCCGCGATCCGCTGGGTGAACACCCGCGCGCCGTTCTGGTCGTAGATCTCGACGCGCATCTCCCCCACCAAATCGGCGGTCAACCCTTCCACTCGGAACACCGTCGTGTGCTCGCTACGGACCGGGTTCGGCACGTTGCGCGCCGACAGTCCGGCTAGGATCCCCTTGATATCCAGTACCCGCGGGTCGAACGGTGGCGGAGGTGGAAGCCTAAGCGCGCTCACTTCCGCTGCGCTCAAGGGCCGGGCTTGGGAGGCGCTCGCCGAGCATCCCACCGGTTGAAAGACGAGCGTGCAGTCGTCGCGCAGTGTTTGGATCCAGCAGCCCGTCCACACCGGAAGGCAACCCGTCGCCGGGTCGATCTCCGTGTACGCGCGAGCTGCTGTGTCGTAACCGTACAGCGCCGCCGAGATCCATCCCTGTGCCTGGGCATCCAAGAGCGAGAGCTCTTGCGCGTCACAGCGGACCCGGATCGAGCCGGTGCCGATCGGGAAGGTGTACGGGTTCCCCACCTGGTTCCACCCGTTCTGCAATGGGATCTCGACGTTCCCCGCAAGCGTCGTCACATCGGCATCGAGCTGCGTATTCGGCTCCCACGTGTACGTCCAGATCCCCATACCGGGCTGGTAGCAGATCTGATCGGCAGGTGGTACACGCACGTAAGTGCCAACGTTAGGGTCGTAGCGGTAGGCAAAGAACGGATCGAGATCGTCATCCAGCGCGCACAGCAAGTCGCCACACTCACCACTCATCCACATGCACGGATCACAGAGCTGCCCGGGAATCGAGATCATGTGCCAACCAGCTGGACCCACCTGCTGGCCGGCCGCCAGGCAAGTGGACTCCTCGGCAATCCGCACAGTCACGGCGGCTGCCGCCGTCGGGTCGAGAGCGGATGTGGCATGCACTGTGATCGTTCTATCGGATTCACCCGCCCGACCAGCTGAGATCCCTGGCTGCGGTCCTCGCAGAGTCACAACCATCCGCAGTTCTTGACTCGAATTCGGCGGAATGGTGACGGGACCCGAGATGATCGGGATCTCGCCGTCGTAGATGCTGTAGGCAATCTCCGGACTCGAGCCGTGGGTCTCAATGAAGACTGTGTCGCTCGTATTGCAGTTCGAGGTGATCGTGAGAACCGTTTCGGCCAGATCTGTCCCGAGGACGAGTGTCTCAGGGACGGCCACGATTCCGATCTCGTGGCCAACACCGACAACCGTCAGAACAGCCGAATCACTGAGCCCCGCGGCCCTGTCGCCAGCACCCCTCGTGTAGCCCACCTGGACCTCAATGGAGAAGGTCCCGGCCTCGGATGTCCGCACCCGCCACGAGGTGGAGACCTCTGAGTTCGCACCAATGTCCCCTAGGCCTCGGACAAGGCTGTCGCCGGTCGCTAGTACCGCAGGCAGCAGCAGCTCAATTTGGACTCCGAGTGCTGGTCTGTCCCCGGTGTTGGCAATCCTGCACAGCAGGTCGAACTCGCTTCCTGCTGCAACCTGAGCTGGCATGTCTAGCATTACGTCGATTGCCGCGTCCGTACGGACTCGGACGCTCACCATCTTCGTGCTGGAACCAGCGTCGGGTGAGTTCGTCGCTCCGAGTATCGAGTAGCTTCCCGAGCGCTGCGCGGTGACCTGCACGGACAGGGTGCGGTCACCTCCAGGAGCGAGCTCGCCAATGGTGGTCTCCACGTCTCCGGTCACAGCCAACCCCACGGGAACAGACAAGTGGCATTCCACCTGACGCACGGTCGTCCCAAGCGGGTTGTGGACGGTCAGGTCCAGGGTGGCTGTCTCGCCGACCTCCAGAGTCGCGGGGCAGGCCAACGAGATCGGCAAGCCCGCAACGTACGCACTAGTCTCGGCGACTACACTCTCCCCATCAGACGCCCTAGCCAGAATGGTGGCCACATAAGCACCGCCTCTGACATACTCCGCAAGTGTCACGACTCTCTCTTGGGTCCAGGTTCCGCCCGCGTCTAGAGCAACCGTAGCCGTTTCTGTCACGACCTTCCTGCCCGGAGGAACCGCCCCATCCCCCGCACCGCCAGTGGCCGCGTCGGGTAGGCCCGTGACCTCCAGCGTGACCTGCAGCTGAAGCGGAACGCTAGTTGTGTTCGTCACGCTCTCGTGGAGAACGATTCCCTGCCCCAGGGCAACGTTCCTGTCTGATAGAATGCTGATGGTAACCCCAGATGCCGTCTCACTGCGGGTCGACGGAGTGCCGCCTGACCGATACGCGTCGACTACGTTGATTCCGGCGTTGACATCAGGGTTGTAGGTCTCCACATGCTGCACCGTAGGATCGCCACTCGCCGTTCCCACTGGGAGATTGACTTCCTCCCAGACGAATCTCGCCGATCCGGCCCCGTCGGAAGGCGTGGACCGGATAGTCGGCCGAGGGACAAGTTGAGCGAGATCATACGTCGCGTCCGTGACGGCCCACCCATCTTCCGCATTGAGACTCGGCAAGTAGGCCTCGTTCCAAACATGGAACCCCCATCTCTCAAGTTGAGTCCCCTCATGCTCAGGGTCACTGTATCGACTCACCGAGCCAAGCCCGAACCACGTGACATAACCAATGATGTTATTGCCGTTCCAGTCATGCGCTGAGTCCATCGCTGTCACTGGCCTATTCGGTATCCCCACAGAGCGCAGCAAGGACGTCAAGAGCATTCCGAACGTGAAGCACTGACCGTACTTGACGGGGCTTTCACCGTTCTCCTGCCACTTTCGCACAATAGCAGAGACGTCCGTGCTCCAGTCCCAGGGCGCCACCCCGTCGCCGACATCGTCGCTCCAGTTGCCCCAGATCATCGAATGACTCTTCTGCTGCAAAGCCAAACAAGCCTGAGCTGCGTCCGTCTTGCCGGAGACTAAGTCCATAGCAAACGAGAAGAGCGTATTGTCCATGTAGTTCAGCGTACAGCTCTGCTCGTTGAAATACGGATACATGTACGCTTCGTTGCTTGTGCCGTAGCGCTCGACCTGCTTTGCCGTGAGTGACACAGATGGCGACCAGACGTCCCCGTCGTGCCAGGGGTTGAAGATGACGCAGAACGGTGATGCCGCGCGTGTGTCGAGTACCGTCGACGCATTGCCGTCGTAACTATCGAGCTCCACGAGGAGACCGTATCGCCCTACCTGTGCTTTGTCGCCGATGTACAGCTGGAAGGTCTTGTACTTCGCCGACCCCAGCAACCCCGAGAGCCCGGGCGTCTCACGGATCGCCCCCTCAACGAAGTACCAATCGCCGGGCTGAGTGCTTGCGCTCTTCTTCGAAATGCGGCGCTGCTGTCCGTTTGGCAAGGTGAGTACGAAGCCAAAGGCATTCCGCCCTTCATCGTACGCCCCGCCGATGCCGACCTGTAGCTTGAATTCCTGAGCACGCCGGAATACGGTATCGGGGTACGGTGCGGTATGGTGTGCCGTCGCGTTGCTCGCAACGTAGGCTGTCCCAGTGATGCTGGCTTGTTCTTCCTCTGAGGGTTCTCCAAACCAGATGGTGAGCGTGATGTTGCGGCTCTGCCCGACTCCAAGGGAGCCGAGGTTGAACTGCTTTCCGATTCCCGGATCGCCGGGCCCATACTCGTTCTGGTTGTTCAGCTCCCCGTCGTCCCAGTCGGAGAACAGCTCGGTCCAATAGTCCGCGATGCCGTGGCGAGACGACCGCACGCTGCTCGCTATGCCATTCTGGAAGGTACCTTCGTCCCAGATGTAGATGAAGTCCGTCTCTTCGACGTACCTCGCGAAATCATCACTATGGTCTCCGGTGCGTGGGACGTCGAAGTCGATTGTCTCGAAGAAGCGCACATCTGCGAGCGCGTTGCTCCCAGCGTTCCGTATCGTGTAGATCATCTGGAAGTAGCGGGAGTCGCCTGGGGGGAGAGTGATTCGCCTCCGGACTTCTACATCTCCACTTGTGAGCACCGCCGAGACGCTGCCTGCCCCCCCGCCTGGGTTGGAGAACGGCACCGCTACCGCGAAGTCCTCGGACTCAACAGTTCCAGTGGTGCTCGTATAGACGGCGAAATGCTCGTGCCAGCAGCTCTCACCCCACGTACCAGGAGCGTACATGTAGTGCCAAAGCTCCGAGTTCCGCTCTGTGAAGTACAAGTTCAAGACCGTATTCGAGAGGTTGGCTGTCGCGCGTGCCTCGCGCGTTGAAACCGGGACTACGGGCTTCTCTGGTGATGCATGCGCCATTCCCAGGCCAAGGCATAGCCATGCGCCGACACCAACGACGAGGAGTCTTCTCGCACGCGCACCGTGTCTCATCGCAGCCCTCCGTGTGGCCGGTTCAACATCGCAAGGCCAGCCGTGACCATCTCTCTCCTCCAACTAGCGACACAGGCCAGTTCCGTATGCCGTTCTTGGTCGCCTCGCCTTCTCCCGTAGTGACCCTATCCGCGTAGAAGCGACGCCGTCGGCGATCCTCTTGCTCGATTCCGGATGCAACTCACTCCACCCATCATCTGGTACAGGCCTTCTCGCGCCATTCCGTACGACGACCGCTGTTCAGGAGAGCACGGGCCCGACGCGCGGACCAGGTGCTTCCGAACCCTAGCATCCTTAGCGATACACCGCCAGCTTCTGGATCTCCATCGGGTACCAGATCTCACCGATCCGAACCCACACCTGGTACAGATACACCCCGTTCGCCAGCAGCTCGCCGGCGTCGTTCACCGTGTGCCAGGCAAGCTCCTTCGCCGCGATCCGTTGGGTGAACACCCGCGTCCCGTTCTGATCGTAGATGTCAACGCGCATCTCCTCCACCAGATGGGCCGCTAGCCCTTCCACTCGGAACACCGTCGTGTGCTCGCTGCGGATCGGATTCGGCACGTTGCGTACTGACAGTCCCGCCAGGATCTCCTTGATGTCTAGTGCCTGCGGGTCGAACGGTGGCGGAGGCGGCAGCCTAAGCGCGCTCACTTCTGCTGCGCTCAAAGGCCGGGCTTGGGAGGTGCTCACCGCGCATCCCACCGGTTGAAAGACGAGCGTACAGCCATCGCGAAGCGTGAGGATCCAACAACCCGTCCACGACTCGATACACCCCGATAGCGGATCGATCTCCACGTACGTCCGCGCTGCTGTGTCGTACCCGTAGAGCGTCGCCAAGACCCACCCCTGGGCCTGAGCGGCTGCAAGTGACAGCTCGTCTTCATCACACTGAACTCGGATCGAACTGGCTCCTACCGAGAACGTGTATGGGTTCCCGACCTGGTTCCAGCCGTTCTGGAGGGGAAGCTCGACGTTCCCCGTGGGAGTGGTCACCGTCGCATCAATCCCGGTGCTATCGTCCCACGTGTAGATCCAAATCCCCATCCCCGGCTGATGGCAGATCTGATCGGCTGGGGGAACGCAAGCATAGGCCTTGAGTTCTGGATCGTAGCGGTACGCGCTGAATGGATCGACATCGTCGGCCAAAGCGCAGCACAAGTCGCCACACTCACCACTCATCCACGTGCACGGCTCACACAGCTGCCCGGGAATTGAGGTCATATGCCAGCCTGCCGGTGCAATCGTGACACTGAGTTGCTGACAGGCGGAAGCGAACATGAACGAGACCTCGCCTGATAGACCGCTCCGATTCCCAACTTGATCATAGGCCGTTAGCACGGCGTAGTACGTCCTCCCCACAACAAAATCGGTTGACCTCCACTCGGTGACGTTCCCGATGTCTCTGACGAAGTAGTACGTCCCCGGGCTTTCACCCAGGTGCAAGATGTATCCAGCGAGGTCCTGCTCGGGATTCGCAGGCCACGTCAACACCTCAGATCCGCCGATCTGTGTTGCCGCCAGGCCAGTTGGGGGGCTGGGAGGCGTTGTGTCCCGGACGACGGTCACGACAACGGAGTCAGTGCTTGTAGCTCCTTGGCTATCCGTGGCCGTCAGGGTGATGGTGTGCTGCCCCTCAGACAGCGTGGTGATGTACAGGGTTTCGCCGGTGCCCAGCTGTCCGTCCAGATCAGATATCCAGTTGAGGCTTTGCTCCGTCAAGTCCCCATCTTCGAGATCGAAGCCGCAGCCAACCAGAGCCAGAGCGTCGCCTTCCCTGGCAAAGTGTCCCTCTGACGGGGCGAGTATGATCGCCACCGGGTTCTTGCGCCGAACCGTGAAGGAGGCATCAGATTCGTCCCACGACGTATTGACTCCATCAGTGGCCAGTATCCTGATCCGGCAATCGGCTCCACCAGGCGACGCCTCTGTGTCCCACTCGAAGCGACCCTCTTCAAGACCCTCGGCCAACGGGATCCACTGCTGCCCATCTACCGAGAACAGAACCGAGTACTCGAGCATGTCACCGTCCACATCAAAGCCCGTCCAACTGACCGTCACAGCCCCTGACAGGGATTCACCACCATTCGGATACGTGACCTCCACCTGCGGTGCATTGGCCGAAACCGCCAGCTCGGCCAGAATCTCTCTCGCCGCGAGGTCGACACGTCGCGCAATTGTGACGAACTTCGTGTTCTCGGGATACGCTACAACGAACGAGAACGGAGCGCGTTCGAGTTCTTCTCCAGTTCCGCGCTCTGTGAAGACCGGGTCGAATGGGTACGAAGCCAGTATGGAATGGCCTTCGTCCAATAGCTGGAGTTCAAGTTGTCCAGCGAAGAACTCAGATGGCGCAGCGTTACTATCAACCACGTAGGCAGCATGCAGGATAGCATTATAGGATCTGTCTACACTTCCGGACACAAGGATCATTGGCTGAACGGAGCGCGGCGACAAGCTACGACTCGGCACGAGCCCATCGAACAGATAGGTGTAGGTCTCTCGTGATACCCACGAATCCGAGAGTGGTTCGTTGTTCATGAAGTTCCAGCTATCTGCGGGAACTACCTGGCGCGAAGGAACATCAAACCCGCCCTCTCCTATCTCTTCTGCGTTTGGATCATCGTACTCCTCTGCGTATGCGCCAAGGGGCAGGCCGAACTGGTGGCCAACCTCGTGCGACATCGCATTCGAGTAGTAGTTCGTTGCGTCATAGACGAATGCGACAGGCGTGGAGGTCAGTGTTATGCCAACCCAGGTACCATCCCTCTCCGCGTCCGGCAGCCAACCGACGACGACGTCCGCCTTTGGTAGGCCTACCAGACCGCCCAGCAAGTTGTACAGCCCAAGGGCAGTCGAGAAGTCCTCGTACGCAGCCAGTCTGGTCTCTTTCGTGTCCAAGTCTCCGTAGTCATCGAATCTTCCGATGGGGAGGTACCAGACATCATGGGTCGGCCACGTCTTCTCCATCCAGTGATGCGCTGTCAGGTAGAGGTTCGGGTCAGGCCAGTTGTCGCCCTGCTTGATTATGCAGCAGAGGATCCCTGGTCGGGCTCTCTCCTGCATGTTGAAACTGAAGGAACCGTCGCGCGGATAGCGGTTGTTCTCTTCGTTTGATTCGAAGACTTCGTTCTCGGGATCAAGTACCACAAATCCCTCGTACACGCCCTCCTCAAGCGTTCCGATGTAGAAGTTGAGCGTGTCGTTGATGTTCTGTCGTTTTGGATTCTTCGGAGCGCCAATCGTCCCCGGCGTGGGAACAAAGGGGGAGCCCGGGATCTCCGAACCTCCCTTGAGCAGGTGGAGCTCACCGCTGACGGGGGAAACAGGTCCCTCCACGGGGCCAATGTCAACGAAAGCCCTCACAACCGTGCGCTTCCCGGCAACCAGGGGCACCGCGTCATCATCGTAGACATCCCTGTCCTGAAAGGCCTGGTTGACCTCTACCTTCTCAATCTGCAGGTCAGCCGCAGCAGCGACATCGCATGAGACCTTGATCACAATAGTCCGTTGACCGCCCGGTGCAAGGTCTCCCAGGTTGAACTGCAGCCCGACGGCAGGATCCCCCGGGCCGAAGAAGCTCTGGCCATTGAGCTCCCCGTCATCCCAGTCCTCGTAGATCTCCGTGAACCAGTAGTCCACGCCATGCTGGTCGGCAACTGGAAGGCTAGTGACGGTATCGCGGAAGAACTCGTAATCTACCACCGAGACGCTGTGGGAACCAGCGTCGTATCTTCCGTAGTCGTCGGTGCAATCGCTCGTGAACGGGATGTCGAAGTCGATCGTTTGGAAGAACCGCACGTCCCGCTCCGTCGAACTGGCCGTGTTCCGGATCGTGTAGGTTATAGTGAAGAAGGGATCTGCACCTGGACCGAGGAAGATGGCGCGGGTGATCTCGAAAGGCCGAGCCTGGAGCGTTGCCGAGACCCTCCCCTCTGTGGGGGCTCCGAAACCCTCTGTGACGGCGAAGTCCTCGGATTCCCGGATTCCACTCGCTGGCGTCCACACTCCGAAATGCTCGTGATAGCAGCTCTCTCCTCTCTGACCAGGGGCGTACTCGAACCACCAGACGTTCGAGTTCCTCTCGGTGAAGTAGAGATCCAGAACATCGTTCGTCAGCTGCGCTGTGGCGCGCGCTTGCCGTTCCCCAACCGGGAGCCGCTCCTTACCCTGCCCAGCAACGCCCAAGCTAAGGAGGAGCAGGGCAACCGGAACAAAGACCAACGCGGTCCTCATATTCATCTGCCCTCCCTGATGAAAAGAGCGGCCTGTAGAGCTCTACCTGTAAATCGCCAGCTTCTTCACCTCTGTGACGCTCGTCTCTCCTCCGTAGCCCATGACCGTAACGAGGTACAGGTAGATCCCATTCGCCAGGGTCTCCCCGTCGTTCGTCTGCAGGTGCCAGTCGTATCCGTTCGGTTGCCAGCCGCTGTCGAACACCGGTCGGCCGGAGAGGTCGAAGATCTGGACCATGATCTGGTCGATCCCCACTCCCATGACCTCGAAGCGTGTGGTCTGGACGTCGGTCACCGGGTTCGGCGTATTCCGCACGGAGAGGGCCTCAAGCGTCTCCTCCTCCGCTGGCGCGGTCGCGCACCCGGAAACCGGTGGCTCCGAAAGGGCTGCTGCCCCGGGCCAGATCCCCACGTCGTCGACGCACCAGCACGCCGGTCCCGACTTCGTGGCGCTTGAGAAGTAGAACCGCACTCGCATCTTCTTGGCCCTGGCAGGCACGTCGATCCGGATCGGACCTGTCTCGATCCATGCCCCCCCGGTGTCGCTGGCGCTACTCCAAACCACGATCCACCTAGCGCCGAAGGTAACCTCGACCCGAGTCGTCACGCGACCAGCGGCCCCAACCAACAGCGACTGCCAGAAACGGACGGCAACGACGTTCTGACCGGTGACGTTCACCCACGGAGTGATGACCGAGCTCGTCTTCTTCTTCGCTCCAGGGTGGCTGTAGCTCCAGTTGTGCGTCGGTGACGGCATCCCGGAACAACAGCCCCCCGTCGCAAGCTTCCAGATGCCCGACTTCGACCAGCCTTTCGTCCCGTTCTCGAGATTCGAGAAGAAGAGGGGCGGAATGTCGATGACGATGACGGTGACGACGATCGTAGCGCTGTCTCTTGCTCCAGCCGAGTCTCGGATGACGTACGTCAGTGTGACGCTGCCCTCGAAATCTGGACAGGGCCTAAAGAGGATCCTGTTACCCTCAACTCCCACCGTCGGGCAGTCCGACGGGGGAGGAGGGGGGCCTACCTCGACGATGGTCAGGACATCACCGGCATCGTCGTCCGTGTCATTCGCCAGAACATCGAGGCTGCTGAATAGGTCGCCGTGTCCGTCCACAGTGACAATGAATGCGTCGTCAACGGCTCTCGGTGCATCGTTGACGCACGTGACGGTGATGCTCACCAGTCCGACGTCCGTGCGTCCTGTGTCGTCCCTGACTGTGTAGGAGAATGAGTCGGCTCCGCAGTAGTTCGGGTCCGGCGTGTAGAGCACAGATGTGTCGCCAATAAGGGCTGTCCCGTGTGCGGGGGCACCCACGGAGGCAATGGCGAGGACGGCGCCGGGATCTGGGTCGTGGTCGTTCGCGAGAACGGGGATCTGCACTTCGCTGTCCTCGTCAACGGTCGCCGCGTCATCTACAGCAACGGGGGGATCGGGCTGGCAGACGACGGTGACGTTCACCTGCGCTTCGTCTGTGCTCCCGTGGCTATCGCTGATGGTGTACAGGAAGCTGTCCGCCCCGCAGTAGTCGGCATCCGGGGTATAGCGTACGCCACCACCGGCGAGCGCGGCCGTCCCGTGCGCGGGGTCAGTGACACCGACGATAGACAGCGTGTCCTCCGGGTTCGGATCGCTGTCATTGGCGAGCACGTCGATCGTCGTCGGGGTGTCCTCGTCCGTGCTCGCCGCGTCGTCGTTCGCTACCGGAGGGAGTTGGGGCGTTTCGCACTCGAGGGTGATCGTGAACCCGCTGTGGTTGAACACCCCGCCCTTGTCGTAGTCGAAGTCCCCGAATGCAAGCATATCGACTCGGTCCAGCGGCACACCCGTTGTGTCGACATCGTAGTCGCCCGTTCCGGGGTTGTAGGTCGCCGGCCATCGTTCGAGCCAAAGGCCTACAGCGCAGCTTCCGGCAGGAAGTGCCGGAGGGCTCCAGGCGAGCGTCACGCGCGTCACGGGTCCCCTGTCCTCGATCTCGAACAGCCAGGAGCGTTCCTGCCCGCAACTCGCGCTGGCGCGAATGTCTCTCGAGAGCGCTTCTCCAGCATTCGGACACCCAGCCGACGTGACGAACCAGGCGTTCGTGTACTCTGATCCAGGCGGAGGAGGTGGCGGATACTGGTCAAGCCCGATGTCGTAGCAGTCGCTCCCCCCCGGATCGACTCCGAACGTGATGCGGGGGTTCGCCGTCCCGCTGATGCGGATCTCCACGGTGCCCGCCGTCCAACACTCCGTCTGACCCGCTGCCACGACTGAGCACAGGGCGCTCAGTATGCCCAACAGAACTACTACGCAACTGGGTCTCGTCACGGTTATCACCTGAAGTCATCATAGCGCGAAGAACGCTCCACTCCAAGTGCCACAGGGCTGTCACTGCCTTGGGGAGGGAAGGCCATCTGCATTGCAGCGTCCCCCCTCCTGCTTCAAGAGGCGGCTTCCCGCGACCATGTCCCGTGAGCCTCCGGCGAGATCGCCGTCTGATGCAGGCTACGCGCGGAAAAGAAAAGCCCCGAACCTGCCCTCTCGGGAGCAGGTTCGGGGCCCCTACGGACCTCTATCGGTAGACGGCTAGCTTGTTGACCTCTGTGACGACCGTCTGTCCTCCATAGCCCATGACCGTGACGACGTACAGGTAGATCCCGTTCGCTAGGGTCTCCCCGTCGTTCGTCTCCAGGTGCCAGTCGTATCCGTTCGGTTGCCAACCGCTGTCGAAGACCACTCGGCCAGAGAGGTCGAAGATCTGGACCATGATCTGGTCGATCCCCACTCCCATGGCCTCGAAGCGCGTCGTGTCGACGTCGGTCACCGGGTTCGGCGTGTTGCGCACGGAGAGGACCTCAAACGGCTCCTCCACCGCCGCCGGTTCGGCCAGCGAGTCCATCGCGCCCAGCGCGGCAAGCGGTCCCACCCACGGCCCAACCGCCACATTGTCGATGCACCACTGAGCTGCTCCCGAGGCTGTCGCAGCCGAGAAGTAGAATCGCACCCGCATCTTCTTAGCGTTGGCCGGCACGTTCACGTGGATGGGACCGACTTTCTGCCAGATCCCCCCCGTGTCACCAGCACCGTTCCAGACCGTGGTCCACTTGCTGCTGAAGGCGACGTCGACCCGAGTCGTCACGCGACCAGCAGCCCCAATCAACAGCGACTGCCAGAAATAGACGGCAACGACGTTCTGACCGGTGACGTTCACCCACGGAGTGATGACCGAACTCGTCTTCTTCTTCGCTCCAGGGTGGCTGTAGCTCCAGTTGTGCGTCGGTGACGGCATCCCGGAACAACAGCCTCCGCCCGTCACGAGCGTCCAGGCACCCGACCTCGACCACCCGCTCGTTCCGTTCTCGAGATTCCACAGGACCAGGTACGGGGGAGTCGCAAGGACGGTGACCACGACGTCATCGCTCTGCCAACACGTGCCATCTCTCACCCAGAGCCTGAGCGTGTAGGCCCCGAGCTGGGTGGGCTGGAACCTGGGCGCGGAAACGGTGTCGCTCGGCAGAAGGGCCGGAACCGCAGATCCGGCCGGCACACTCAGGAACTCCCACCAGTAGAGCGACGCTCCGGTAGACGCAGTCCCATTCAAGTAGACCGGATCCGCGAGAACCGAAGTCTGGTCGGGTCCAGCGTCCGGGGTAGGGCACGTCCCTCCGCCACACGCAGGCGTGGCGGTCGTCGGTGCCCTTGCCGGCGCCGACTCGCCGCACGAGTTGAAGGCCGTCACGGAGTAGCGATAGAGTTGCCCGCATGCAGCCGTCGTGTCCGAGAACCCGCTCGCATTGAGAGGCGCCTGACCTACCAGCGCTGGCGCGCCACCCGCTATCGCCCTGTAGATCCTGTACCCATCTTCCGTCGTGATCGCCCCGTCCTGCCAGGTGAGATCGACCTGCGTCCCCGATACTGCCGTCGCCGTCAGGTTCGTCGGCGCCGGTGGGGCAACCGTGCAGGTGTTGCGCACGGTCACGGTCACCTGGTCGGGATCGGACGCCACCTTCACACCCTTCCCGTCATTCACGGTCAGCGTGAAGATGAAGTCCGTGTTGGAGGGGACGAACGGAGCGACGAAAGTGGGCGAGACGGCATGGGAATCAGAAAGAGTCACCGCCGGGCCAGCTGTCTGCGCCCACTCGTAGGTCAACGGGTCGTTGTCGACGTCGAAGCTCCCCGCTCCGGTGAGGGTAACAAGCGTGCCCTCATCGACTGCCTGATCCGGACCTGCGTTCGCGACCGGCTTGTCGTTTACCGACGCCACCGTCACGGTGACCGTGGCCCAGTCGCCGTTCAGCTCGTCACACGCACGATAGGTGAACGTGTCGACGCCGAACCAATTCGGGTCCGGCGTGTACCGGACGCTGTTCCCGATGATCACCGCGACTCCATTCGCTGGTTGCGTGATCTGACAGATGGTCAACGCGGAGTCGACGTCCGTGTCGTTGCCGAGTACCGGGATCACGACAGCGTTGTCCTCGTCCGTGTTCGCCGCGTCATCGTTCGCCACCGGAAGGTCGTTGACTCCCGTGACCTCCACCGTGACCACCGCGGTATCGGTGCCGCCGTGTCCATCCGATACGGTGTACTGGAACGTCGCGAACTGCGAAGCCTTCAGCCCTTCGTACAGCCCACAGGGATCGAAGTGAACCGTGTTGTTGGGGTTGATGCTCACGCAGCCGACGGTGTTGTACGGCGCTCCCGTGTTGAGGAGCGTCACCTGAAGGACGTCTAGGTGGTCGACATCGGCGTCGTTGTTCAGGACGTTGATGTCGATCGCGGTGTCTTCATCCGTCACCGCCGCGTCGTCATTGGCGATCGGAGCGTCGTTCACTCCAGTCACCGCCACGGTAACGGTCGCCTGGACAGCGCCGCACGAGCCATCGCCGTCGGCAATTCGGTAGTCAAAGGTGACGTTCTCCACCTCGCCCGCCGAGAGATACTCAAGCTGTCCGTTCGGGTTGTACGTAATCGCCTGTCCCGGGCCGATCGTCGCCGTCCCCTTCGCCGGCACACCGACCCACGACGTCGTCAGCGGGTCCCCATCGGCATCATTGTCGTTCCCCTGCACGGCGATCCAAATCGGCGTCCCCTCATTCGTCGCCGCGGCATCGTCGTTCGCCACAGGGCAGCTGTTGATCGTCGTCGCCGTCGTGTCCGCGGCAACCCTTTGAAAAGGCACGATAAAACCGAGGGCCCCCTCGCCATGCTGGATCGTGACCTGCGTCCGGATGGTGCGACGCCCCACCGCCCCGGCAGCGACTGTGCACCGCACCTGGAGCGTGTCGGAGCTATCATCGGGGATCACATAGCCCGCGATCGCGATCGTGACGGGGAATCCCCCGGGAGCCACGCTCCCCCGAACAGCGCCAGAGCCATCGAGGATCTCGATGAGGGCAAAGTCCCCCGCTGCCGCTGTCCCGAGGTTCGTCACGACGACTCCCGTCACCGTGATGTCGTCCGTGTCGGTAGCATCGTTATCCGTAAGCGTGACCTTCTGAGTGACCGCCACGTCTCCCGGCCGTACAAACCCATTCCCAAAACCTTGATCGGCTACGAATTCCAGCCCAGTCGGGGGCTGAGGGGTAGGCGGCGCGTCCGCGGAGAGACAGTGGCTGACCCCCAGCCCGATCATGAGCACAAGGAGCAGAGCCCTTTTCGCTCTTCCGTCCTTGCTCCTCAACATGAGAGACCTCCTTCCTCGTCTTCCGCGGCCCTCACAAGCCTTCCTGTTCAATCTCATCTTCGCTACCGCGCTCCCACCACCCCGGGAAGTGGAACTCGACGGAGAGGATGTGGCTCGCGCCCAAGGCAGGGTGCGGCACGTAGGCGTAGTCAAACGAGAATCCCTGCCAGCGGAGGGTTCCCCCTCCTGAGAACTGCCGCGATCCGTCAGCTCCTACGATGAGACCAGCGCGCGCTCCCAACGCAGGCACGAGCCAGTACTCCGCACCCAGATGCAGGCGGTTCAACTGGGATCGCCCGAAGGCCAGATCTACATCGGCGACTAGACCTAGTCTCCCGTCGAGAAGCCAGATCGATCCGCCCAGCTTGTTGATCCACGGCACGTAGTTCACGGGGTCATGATCGGTCCCTGTCCATTGGAGCGCCGTGTTTCCGATGTCGAGCGACGCCACGCCCACGCGCACCTTGCCCCAGGCGGTGTCGAACTCCGCGAGGGCGCTCAGGTCTACCCCCACGCCAGAGCCAGTCCCTTCCAGCAACTGGTGGGTATAGACCTTCACGTTGCCGCCGATCAGCAGTGCTCCGGACTCGAGTGCCCCGCTTAGGTTGTAGGCCACCGATCCGAGAAGGAGCGTCTGGGTCTCGGAGAACACCTCGCCTTCACCGTCCCCGTAGTAGGGGATGTCATCGATCGACGAACGAACGAGCGTCAATCCCACGCCGAACTCGCCCAGGCGCGCGCACCCGCCCACAAACTGGAAGTCGATGTCCTGGCCAAACTTGTTGGTGTACATCGCCTCCAAGCTCAGCCCATCGAGCTGAGCGAGGCCGGCAGGGTTCCATACGGTGGCAGAGGCATCGTCGGCGATCGACACGAAGGCGCCACCAAGACCGAACGCGCGGCCCCCAACGCCGTCGCGAGCGAAGCTCCCCGCGTCCACTCCATCAGCGAACGCCGCAGCTCCCAGAAAACAGCCAAGGGCTAAGGCGGCACCACCGATCCCTAGAACCATTCTCCGCAATAGCATGAGGACCTCAGTTCGAGAACGAAGCCTGGGGCCCGCGCGCGCGGGCCCCAGGCAAGAAGAGGCTATCGGTAGATCGCAAGCTTCCTTACTTCGGTGACGACCCACGTCCCGTCAAGCTTCACGGAGACCCGGTACAGGTAGATACCGTTAGCAAGGTACTCCCCGTGAGTATTGTCCGCATGCCAGACCAACTCGTCCCCGGGTTGTTCCTCCTCGAAGACGAGCTTGCCGGCCTGATCGAAGATCTGAACACGGATCGCCTCGATCTCGGCCGCGCCCTTCACGCGGAAGGTGGTCGTATTAACGTCCCGAATCGGGTTTGGCTCGTTGTAGACCACAAGCCCTGTCGCCTCATCGACGGCCGCCTTGATGCTTTGCGGAACGGCCGGCGGTGCCGGGGGCGTGCGGCCCTGCGTGTCGACGCTCATCGGGTGGAAGTTGAGCGGCTGAGTCCAAGGGTTCGCAATCCAGTATGCAACCGGAACGCGCACCCGGACATTGGGCACCAACGTCTGGATCCAGTAGCCGAGCCACGGATCGAGAACCGCGTCGGCGCTCATCGCCGGGGCGTACTGGCCGGAACTGGCACCCGGACAACAACTACCGCAGGTGTCGTAGCGGAAGATCCCGTCCAGAATGAGCCCATTGATCACCGCGCCGGCGTAGGTGTACCAGGTGATGCCGTCGGCGGAGAACTCGATGTCCGGATCGTTCCGGCCATTCTCGTCTGGGCCGGTGACCGGAATGTCGACCGCCGGCACGCTGAACTGCTGCCAGCCCGCGGCGCCAAGCTGGAAGGTCTGGTCGGTCGTGACCGCGGCGCCTGCAACGGTGACCGTCTCGTCGCCCATCAGCCACAACCAGTATCCGTCGCTCCAGTTGATGTTCTGGCCCGTGAGATCGTCATACACCCCCGTACCCGGGTTCCACTTATAGGCCCCGAAGACCGGAAGCTCATCGTAGACGTGCTCGGCGATCGGATCCGCCGGAACGAGCGGGATGCTCGTCAGGTACCAGCCGGCGCCACAGGCGAGTGTGATCGTCGCGTCGGCAAGGCCTCCCGCGCAGGTGATCGCCCACGGATCGATCAGGACGAAGTCACTCACGCGGTTGTTCATGTCGCCCGACGCGTTGCGCATCGCATGGAACGGACCGGCTGCCGAGCCCCAGTAGTTGTGCGTCGCATTGACGTTCTCGCCCGTGTTCTGGTTCTGCATCTGCTCGTGGTTGCACGAACCATCCGAGTCATTGTCGAAGATGCAGTTCGTTCCTGCCGTGTTCTTGGCCAGGTTGAACACGTTGCCTCTCGCCGCCGCCGTCAACCGTACTCCCTGAGCGGCGTTACTGGTGATCGTGTTCCCGTTGAAGACGTTGGTGTCCCCGGTGATGAGGATCCCCCGGTCGCCGTTGGCGTGGATCGTGTTTCCGGTCACGGTGTTGCTGTTGCTGTCGATCTCGAGCCCGTTCCCGGCGTTGTTCAGGATCGTGTTCCCGCTTCCGCCGATCGCGTTCCCGTTCGCGCTAGGCCCGATGTAGATACCACGCGCGTTGAACTGGATCGTGTTGTTCGTGATCGTGTTCGGACCGTCGGCAATCCTGATTCCGTCGCCACCGTTCGTGATCGTGTTGTTGTCGACGGTGAACCCGGCCCCTACGTTCTCGAGCCAGATGCCCGCCTCATCGCAATTGTCGATCACGTTGCGCTCGATCGATCCGCTCGCCGAGGCACCATTCACGTGGATCCCCGAGGTGAGTGTCGCGAGAATCGTGCAGTCGTACACCTCGAGGTTGCCTCCCTGATGCAGGATCTTGTCCGCCGTTGGAGTAGGGACCGCGGCTGCGTCGAAGTAGATCGTGAAGCCACGACCTAGCACGGCAGGATCACCGATTACCAGACTCTGCAAAGCGTCTGTCATGATGATGCTGGCGTTCGCACCGGCTTCGATGTTCGTCGCACCAGCGCCGTTGAGCGATTGAATCACGGCCGTCCCGATGTTCGCGTAGGCGGTGAGATCGATCTCTTCAGCGTAGGTTCCGTTGCCCGTCGTGACCGACACCGCTCGGCAGTGGTTGCCGGTCCCGCAGCCCAGTGCGTGGGTTGCCGCGAGGGCCTGGTTGATCGTCCAGTACCAAGAACTTGACTCGACGGTCTTGTTGCCCTGCACTGCGGCGTTGGTGTTGTCCGCCAACGTCACACCGACTCCGGCAAACGGCGCGCCGTTCAGCCACGGGCGATAGTCCACGTTGGCTGTCGACGGATCGCCGGCGCCGTTCGCGTTGGCCGCCGCATCCGTCGGTCCCGTCGTGCTTCCCCACCAGTTGAGTTCGGCGTTGAGAACCCCACCCGCATCGGTGTCGTTGATGCCGGTCGTGTTGCCGACGATGTGGTTGTAGCGGACCGTGAAGTTGGCCGTGTCGAGCGCGGCCCCTCCATCGCTCACACGAATCGCGTTCGTGTTCCCGGTCAGGACGTTCCCCTCGATCGTGACGCTCGTCACAATCGGGCCGTACGTCCCGCTCGAGTAGAACCGGATGCCGTTCGCCGAGTTAGTGATCGTGTTCCGCGTGATCGTCACGTTCGTCGAGGCTTGAGCGCTCGGGGCGCCGCCGTTGTCGGCCAACAGCAGGATTCCGCCGGCGGCCGTGTTATTGATCGTGTTGTTGTCGATCAGTCCGTTCGTCCAGCCAAGACCCTGGATGCAGTACCCTGAGGCCGTTCCCCCGCCGTTGAACGTGTTGTTCGTGACGGTGATGTTCGGGTTCGGGCCTTCGGTCCAGATGGCACCGTCACCCGAATCCATGGCTCTCCACACGTTATTGTCGATCGTCAACCGCGTCGAGCCAGCGGCGCCCACGTTGATTCCCATCGAGGCGTTGCCGACGGTGCTGAACGTGCAGTTCTTGATCGTCACGTCTTGCGGGCCGTTCGTCAGCTGGATCAAACGCGTCGTCGCCGCCGTGTGGCTGCGGATGTCTAGGTTATCGATCGTGGTGAAGTGACCGCCCGCCTGGATGTCGAACCCCAGACCGCTTCCGTTGTCGATCACGACGATCGGCTGCGATCCACCGATGATCGTCAGGTGGTTCCACGTGCCGATGTTGATCGGGAAGGTGTCGAACGTGTAGTCATAGGCGGGAACCGCCGGTGCACCGTGAACGCCGATTGTCCAGTTGTTCCCTGCCACCGCCGCGTTCGCGGCGTGGATCGTCATGTAGTCGCGCACGAATCCGATCGAGCCGTTGTCCGGCGCCACCGTGATGGTCGTGTACGTGTTGTTCGCTACATCAACCGGCTGATTAACGATCGCCGTGCTTAGCATGGCTGTCGACGAGCAGCCCGCAGGCGGGGTCAAACCAGGATGCCAATACACATCAACTTGGTCCCCGATGACCGTTCCCGGAGCCGTGATCTCCAAGTACCGGTCCGGGTAGGCACCGCCAAGCGCCCCGGTCACGTCCGTCCACACGCCGCCGTTCTGCCACGTGCCGCCGTTGATTCGATAGTAGAGGTCTCCGCTCGCGTTCCCCCAGCTGTTCGCGGCGTGCGCGGTCAGCTTCACGACGATGTCGTCAAGTGCACCATACGAACCCGCGTTCCCCGGATCCGGGGTCGTGACGGAATCCCACCAACCGAGAAGCTGCGCCTGAACGTAGGCCTTGTCCTGATCGTTGGTGGTCAGTCCGACCGTCACCATGTCACCACCGAGGACCGTTACAGGCGTCGTGCCAACATCGCCGATGAATTGGCCGCTGTTGAGCCCTAGCTCGACCAGCACGAGAATGGCCGCGTTCGGCCCAGCCCCTGCGAGCGTGTGGGTGTCCGTCGGCGTGTCGCCAGGGACGGTGCCCACATCCGGCCCATCGGTCATCGTCCCGCTCACGGCGTCGGCTGCCCAGGCCGCGCCGGCGATGTTCTCGGTACTCTGCGAGTCGATCGAGACGTACATCGTATCGACCGCGCTGACGTGTTTATTGTAGTTGTTCGTCGTGTCGAAGTACGAGACGTAGATCGGCTCGTTTAGGATGAAGCAGCCTTTCGGCACTCCGAACGCGTCGCTGAAATAGGGTACGTTGTCCGGGCCACCGGAGGGATTCGTCTGTCCCACTGCGAAGACGCTCCCCAATGCGATGGCCATCAGGACCATCCACACCGCCGACTTGGTTCTCATCCTCGGCCTCCTCCTCTCCTATTCGATGCTTCCTTTGTCCAGCACACTACTATCCTGGAAGCGGTTTCTTGCACGCCGCTAGCGCAAGACATCTCAGCCTGTAGGGCCGTCCGTCTCGCCTCGAACGGCGAGCGGACTCCCAACCGCTCGATCAGCCAGTCCGCCCTGCGGCGGACGATGAATACCGCACTTCTCGCGTTGACGACCTGGATTCCGCGAAACGAAGGCCCCTTCGCCTGCGCCCTACCCAGTGTGGACGTCACTCTGCGATCCCGACCCCTTTCCCACCCAACCACAGGACCGTCCCGCAGTGGAGGTTCGCTCTTCCACTCCACCTCCTGATGCACCCTTAAGCCCAACCCCGACCTTCGCACGACCCGCCTGTCGCACGCTAGGAACGACTCTCCTCGTGCGCACTATGCCGGCCTGCGAAGGCCTCCCGGCCTCCTCCGTTTCTGGGACTCCTCCCCGCTCGCTATTGCGAAGTGAAGCCACAATGAGGCTTCGCCACCTTATCACACAACCTCCCTCCAGTCAAGGTGCCGTGCAGCAACTGTTACAGGCGCCGCCCGGTACGGCAGGGATCTGCGGGCGCCTTGGGGCGCGGCTTCCCCGCTTTCCCACTGCGAACGCTGGTCAAGCAGCAGCTGGGTGCGCTGGGCTGGGCGCGTCGTTCGACAAGGCGCCGCAAAGGTCCCTGCCGCCTTCGGGCGGTGAGAGTGAACGCAGGGAACGGCCAGCCCGACCGGCGCCGTATGAGGTCCCGGCAGCGTTCTTCCCCTCTTCCTTCCGCGCCTTGAGGATCACCGCGCGAGATGGCTCAAGGCAATCCATATCACCTCCCGCTGGACGGGAGTGGCCATAATGCTACGCACCCTGACGAGCTCCTTGGCCCTTTCCTTGCGCCTTTCTCGTCAGGCCGTTCCACCGCCGCACCTCAGCCCCCAACATGCGCGGACGACCGTTTCTCACCGCAGATAGACCCGCCAGCGAAGAGCCAAGGCGGGTCGGACCCAGCAAACCCCGGCAAGGCACTTCGCAGACGTGTGGCAGGCCCTCCCACGAGAAGCCCGCCGCTCCGCGATTCCCTGCTCTCGACCGGCTAGCCGCCGCAGGTGTTGCAGCCGGTGATCGTGACAGCCCTCTCCACCGTGTCGCTCACGCCATCGTCGTCGACGACCGTGAGGCGCACCGTGTACTTCATCGCCACCGTGAAGATGTGCTCGACCACGACCCCCACGTCCGCCGAGCCGTCGCCGAAACTCCAGATGTAGTCGACGATCTCCCCATCCGGATCCGCGGACAGGGACGCATCGAACGTCACGGCCATGTCCTTGGTCGCCATGTACGGGCTGTAGGTGAACTCCGCCGCCGGCGGCAGGCTGAGCGCCTGGACGTTGTGCGTCACCTGGGCCACGGCGTTCGATGCGTCCGTGACCGTCAGGGTCACCGGGTAAACCCCCTTCTCGTCGAAGGTGTGATTCACGGTCCGGCCCTCGTCGGTTGCCCCGTCGCCGAAGTTCCAGTCGTAGGCGACGATCGCCCCGTTCGGGCTCGTCGACGCCGAGGCGTCGAAGGCGACCTCGAGCGGCGGGTAGTCGAACCACGGGCTCGCCGTGAACTCCGCCCGCGGGCCCGTGAAGACGCAGCCCGTCATCGCCACGAGAGACAGAGCAAGCACAAGCAGAATCGCGACTCGACTTCGCATTCGGGGCACCTTCCTCGCACGTTTGGCGTGATTCTAAGCCCGAAGCGGGCCGAGGCACAAGGGCCGAGTGCCCGGCGTCCTGTCAGTCGGCGGGCTGGACGATGGTCACGTTGCGCGTCGCCGTGTCCGTCAGCCCCTGCGAGTCGGCGATCGTCAAGCTGACGACGAAGGTATGGCTCGGGGCGCCCGAGGTGTAGAGGTGGGTGAACGGCTCGTTGTCGGCGAAGGTCGCCGCCTCCCCGTCTCCGAGGTTCCAGATGTAGGAGACGATCAGTTCGCCGGGCGCAGCCCAGCACCCCTCCGGGTTCAGCTCCACCTCGAAGATCGAGGGCGGGTTCGGCGGCGACGGGGACTCGTAGATCACGTTCGGCTCGGAGGCGGTGAACTCCGCGTGCGGCTCTTCCTCCGCCCCTGCCTCGGGAACGAGCACCGTGACCACGACCGACGCTATCCCCTGCCGGCCCTCGTCGTCGACGACCGTGAGTTGGACCGTGAAGTAGCTCGTGAAGTCCGGGTCGAAGACGTGCGTCACGACCTCGCCGGTCGCCGAGTCGCCGTCGCCGAAGTCCCACCGGTAGAGCTCGATCGGCCGGCCGATCCCGGTCGAGTCCGAGCCGTCGAACGTCACCTCGAACGGGGCCGGCCCGAGCGTGTCTCCCGCTCTGATCCGCGCCGTGAGCGGCCGCTCGTCCGGGGTCAGGCCAGCTTGTACCTCGACCGTCTGCCGCGCCTCGTCCGTCCTCCCGTCCTCGTCCGTGACGGTGAGGACGACCGTGTACGTCCTTGCCTCCCCCACGGCGAGGAAGGTATGGGTCACGACGGATCCGAAGGCGCTCGCCCCGTCGCCGAAGTCCCACTGGTAGTTGAAGATCCTCCCGTCATCCGTCGACCGGGAGGCGTCGAAGCGGACCCCCAGCGGAGAGGTCCCCGAGGTCGCGCTCGCCGAGATCCGCGCCGTCGGCGCCTGGTTCCAGAAGAGGCAGCTCGCCCCGAGGAGGAGGGAGGCCGCGAGGGCGGCCACCGCGACCGCCCGCGCCGCGAGGAGCACCCGGCGAGTCGTCATCTCGTCACCCTCCTCCGAAGCCCACCGGCTACGCCGCCTCGCTCATCGTGATCGTTCGCTGGAACGGGGCGCTCTCGGCACCCAGGTAGTCGATCGCCGTCACCGTGATCGTCCAGGAGGCCACGGTGCCGCCGAAGTTGTAGACGTGGCTCGCCGTCGTGTCGGCGCCGTCTTGGAAGGCCACGAACTCGGTGTTCCCGTCGCCCCACTGGATCTTGAGCTGGCGGATGCCCCAGGCGCGATTCGGGAACCAGTCCGGCTTCCCTCCTGCCTTCCAGGTCTGACCCTCGGGGTCGAAGCACATGTTGTTCCCGTCCGTGCTGCTGAACTCGGGGGACGGCTTGGCGTTGGCGCCGTTGGGAGTGGGATCGTCGCGGTCCTTGAGCAGCCACGCCGCATTGACGATCTCCTGCGACCGGATCCACACCGTGTGGTTGGCGACAAGCACACCCTTGTACGTCACGCGGTTGTCGTTCACCAAATCCTCGTCGTCGGTCCACCAGTCCAGGACCGCACCAGCGTTGGCGTAGTCCAAGTCGTCGGCGACCTCAAACCCCGCCACCGGCTGATAGTTCTTGACGCTCACGGTCTTGGTGATCGAGTTGTTCGCTCCCTTGTCATCGATGACGACGAGCGTCACCGAGAACACCTTCGACGTCTGACCCGTGCTGTACGTGTGCTCTTGGATGTCCGGCCCGATCGACGACGTCGCCGCCCCATCGCCGAAGCTCCAGGCGTAGCTCGCGATCGTTCGCCCCGTGGCCGCCTTGGAGTCGCCCGGGTCGAGCCACACGCGCACCGGCGCGACCTGCGTGTTGGTGTAGTCCACCACCGGCGGCCCTGGGTCGTCGAACAGGATGGCGAACCGCGCGCTCGGCGCGCCGGTCGGCGTGCCTCCCCCACCGGTGCCTGTGACGCTCACCGTCCCCGTGGCCGTCCCTGTCGTCCCGTCCGGCCCGCGCACGGTCAGGGTGACCGTGTACGTCCGCGCGGTCGAGCTGACGAAGAGGTGCGACGTCGTCGCGGCCACCCCGCTTCCTCCATCCCCAAACGACCAGGTGTAAGTGAGCGGAGTGAGGTGGTAGGTGGTCCCCGTCGCGTCGAACGTGACGGAGAGAGGAGACGTCCCCGACGATGGGGAGGCCGTGAACCGCGCCGCGGGGCCAGGCGGCTCCGGGGGTGCGACGTTGATCGTCTTCTGCGCCGTCGCCTGCGCGCCGTCGTTGTCGGTAATCCTCAGGACGACGGTGAACGTCCCTCCCGCCGTGTAGGTGTGGGAGGCTGCCTCGCCCGTCCCGTTCGCCCCGTCGCCGAAGTCCCACTCAAAGTCCGTGATCGTCCCGTCGGGGTCTGTGGACAGGACCGCGCTGAAGTTCACCACGAGCGGGGCCTGTCCGGTCGTCGCGCTCGCGGTGAACGCGGCGGTAGGGGCCTCGTTGATGAAGAGCCACCAACACCCCGTCAGCCCGCCGGCCAGGGCGACGAGGAGCGCGAGCCCTGCTCCCCAGCGGATGGGCCGCGCCTTCGTGTGCAGGTCTTTCACCGTACGCCTCCTTCGTCAAGAGACAAGAGCCGAAAGTCCGCTCATACACTAAGCGCGGGAAAGGGCCAAGTCAACCGATCGGCGCGGCCTCCCGGGCGTCCGCGTGTCTGCAACCCAGGAGACACGGGTCAGGAAGGCCGCCCCGGCCTCCAGACACGCCCTCCTCTCCGGAGAGAAGAAAGACAAGCGGGGGGCCGTCGCCCCCCGCCCGCCTGCGAAGCGAAAATCTAGAACCTGCTCTTGGTCCTACTCGACTCCCACGACCTCCTCACCACCACCGAGGAGGTCTCCCAGGGAGAACTCCGCCGACAGCAGCAGCGTGTTCCCCAGCGTCCCCTCCAGGATGTAGGCCGCGTCCACATACAGGCCCGCGACGTTGATCCCGGCGCCCACGCCAAAGTGGGAGTTCTGGAACGCGTCCGTCAGCACCACCCCGGCCCGCAGCGCCAGCGCGTCCACCACCTGGAACTCAATCCCCATGTGCGCGTCGCCAAGGTCGGTCCCCACAAAGTCCATGTCCGCCGCCAGGATGAGCTTCCCGTCGACGAGCTTCATCG
>Ga0315274_10001733_pt1 | contig 33399 bp, 31 predicted proteins | sample YL17G02_20_MG_FD_203700 | JGI IMG/M metagenome (GOLD analysis project Ga0315274, IMG submission 203700) | Sediment microbial communities from Yellowstone Lake, YNP, Wyoming, USA - YL17G02_20 | ecosystem: Environmental > Aquatic > Freshwater > Lake > Sediment | place: USA: Wyoming | collected...
CTGTCCAAGAAGCCCCATGCCTCAACTCATGGGGGGAGACAACCCACTTTTTCAGAAAACGCAATGTTCTCAGCGCTTTGATGACCCAAAGAACTGAGAACTTTTGACACTACGTGAAGGGGCGAAAGGAGAGCAACTATGCGAACGCAAGTGCGTGTCTTTGAAGGCATGTGGGAGGAAGTCCAGAAACACACCGAACAACTCGCGCGGCGGCGCGTTCGCGTGACCGTCTTGCCTAATCAGGCTCGCCCGGCTGTCCACAGAAAGCGCGTCCAATCAAAGCCGCAACCGTCGGCGAAATCTCTGGAGGAGTTCTTCGGTTCTTGGGTGGGTGATGATTTTGAGAGGTGCTTGCAGGAAGTTCACGCCACGCGCAGCAAGGCTCGATTCTAGCCATGTTTCTCCTGGACACAAATCACGCCAGCAGGATTCTCCAGGGACATCCAGTCTTGTGCCGCCGCTTCGCACGAGTGGGGAGCGAGAACATCTCGATCCCGTTCGTGGTGTGCGGAGAGCTTCTCTATATGGCGCACAAGTCGGAAAGGAAAGAAGAGAACATTCGGATTGTTCAGAGGTTTCTTGGGAGAATTCGTATTATCCATTCCGATTTGGAGACTTGCCGAGTGTACGGCGAGATGAAGGAAGCCATCATCCGCCATCTCGGCCCAAAGCAACTGAAGAAACGAAGGGCCGTTCGAATTCAGCAAATTGGAATAGACGACAATGACCTTTGGATAGCCGCAACGGCCATTCGCAATGGCCTCACACTCGTGTCGGCGGATAGCGATTTCCAGCGCATTCAAACCGTGCGCGGCCTATCGCTGGAAACTTGGTGGCAGCCGGAACGCGCAACCCCCGATTGACTCTGACTCCCGGCTGGTTCGCTTTCCACAGGTTCTATCGGGTAGTGCGCGATTGTCGTTTGTCGTTCTCCGGCTTTGGTCATCGCGAGCGCGGAACCTTTGTCAGCGGTGTCATTTGGAAAGCCGCTCCCGCCATGGCCAATTCACTGTCGTCCGGGAAAATTACTGTGCGAATCGCCATTGACGGCTCCTCGATCCTCCCCCGCCGAACCGGCGTCGGCCACTACACCCTTCAGCTGCTCCGCCACCTGGCCCAGATTGATTCGCGCAACGAATATGTCGTTCTGCTCAACTCCCTCCGCCACGCCCTGCCCGACGAACCCTGGATGAAACAGGCCAACTTCACCATCCGCCATTTTCGCCTTCCCGGCCCGGCCCTTCTCCTGGCCTGGCGCTATCTCGATCGCCCGGCCATCGAACAACTGGTCGGCAATGTGGATGTCTTCCATTCGCCGGCCTCTTACATCCCGCCCCAGCAGCGCGGCGCGCGGGTCACCACCGTCCACGATCTCTATTTCATGCGCGATCCCGAATCGTGCGACTTCCTGGGCGGCCAGTATCTTCGCGCCACATTGCCGCAACGCCTCGCGCGAATGGATCGCATCATCGCCATCTCCGAGAGCACCCGCGACGACCTGATCGAGTGGTTCAAAGTCCCTCCCGAAAAGATCACGGTCGTCTATGAGGGCGTGGATAGTCGCTTTGTAGGACAGGTTGGCAACCTGTCCGGCTCACAGACTAACAGTCTGCGCCACGACAACTCCGCCATCCGCGCTCGCCACGGCCTTCCCGACCACTACATCCTCTTTGTGGGAACCATCGAACCGCGCAAGAACGTCGAGCGCCTGATCGAGGCCTACTCGATCGTCCGCAACGCCCGCCCCGACGCTCCTCCGCTGGTCATCGTCGGCGGCTGGGGCAAGAACGCCCGTCGCGTGGACCGCACGACCGCCGCGTTGGGGCTGTCGGAATCCGTGCTTTTCATGGGCTATGTCGAGCACGACGAACTTCCCGCCATCTACCGCGGCGCCGACCTGTTTGTTCTTCCGTCGCTATGCGAAGGCTTCGGCCTGCCCGTGCTCGAAGCGATGGCCAGCGGCGTCATGGTCGTCGCCGGCGACGCTTCGTCGCTGCGCGAACTGGTGGGCAAAGACCGCGGCCTGTTAGTTGACCCGATGCGCCCCTCGCAAATCGCGACGGGCATCCTGCGCGCTCTTTCCGACAAGCCCTTGCGCGCCGCGTGCATCCGCCGCGGCCTCGACTTCGCCCGCGAAATGACCTGGGAACGCTGCGCCCGCCAAACCCTGGCGGTGTATGAAGCGGTGATGAAATAGGCTGGACTTGTCTGCGGTGGTGCGCTGCGACTTGAGCGCCATAAGATTCGCCAAGAGAATGGTAAACTACCGAACAAGTACCTACTTTACCACCCACATCACGGCTTTTTGCCTCTCCTGAAACCTGAAATCCGCAACTTCTTCGCATCTTCGCGTCTTCGCGCCTTTGCGCGAGAATATCTTCTTGGAGAGCCCTGCTTGGACCTCGCCGAACTCAACGACCGCTACGACCGTCTGTGGACCAAAGCCGAGCGCCTCGTCGAAGCCTTTCTCGACCAGCAACTCGCGGCCATCGAAACCCCACCGGCCACGCCCGCCGCAACCGCTTCGCAACAAGCCGACGGCCCCAAGCCTTCGCGCCCGCGCCGCGCCAAGCCGCGCTCGGCCGCCTCCGCACCCGACAGCCCCAAAACGCCTCCCCAGAATGGAAGCAACATCTCCCATGCGCCCGCTCCCCCGCTCACCCATTCTTCCACTCCCCCGCTCTCCCATTCGCCCATTCACCCACTCGCCCCCGTCCCACCCTTGCCCGCCGTCTCGCCCATGCGCGAAGTCTTTATCGCCGTCCAGTGCCTCAAACGCATTCACGAAGGCCGCTTCGCCGTCCAAACCGGAGGTTCCCATGATCTTCAGTCCGTCGGACCGACTGGCCCTGCAAACGCTGTCGCCGAAGAGATTTCTCGACGAATACGCGCACTGTGCGAACCCGGCCGTCCAAACGGAGATGATGAAGATTCGGTGTGAGACTGACCTGCCTCTGTTCTGCCGCGTCTTCTTCCCCCACCACTGCCGCGAGCCGTTCTCGGCCCTGCATCGCCATCTGTTTCGCCAATACCGCCGCCAGCAGCACCAGCCGCTGCTGAAGCGCCGCGGGCGCAACTTCGCCGTGGCCGCCCCGCGCGGCTATGCCAAATCCACTCTCGCCACGCTTCTCCTGCCCCTCCACGACATCGTCTATCGAAGTGAAGGCTACATCGTCATTATTTCGGCCACTCTCCCTCAGTCGGTCGGCAAACTGAAGAACCTTCGTGCCGAGCTGGCCGGCAACCGCGCGCTCCGCCAATGCTTCGCTCCCGAAATCGGCCGCGTCGCCTCGCGCCAACTGGTCGCCAACGACATCGCCCTCGAGGCGTTCAGCGTCGGCACCCAACTGCGCGGCATCACCCATCGCCAGTATCGCCCGACCAAGGTCGTCCTCGACGACGCCGAGGATTCCGAGGCGGTCGAGTCGCCCGAACAGCGCGAAAAACTCGCCGTCTGGTTCAACGAAGTCCTCGAAAACATCGGCAACGGCTATACCAACGTCGTCGCGGTCGGCACGCTGCTGCATTCCGACAGCCTGCTGGCCAACATTCTCAAGCGTCCCGACTTCGAATCGCGCGTTTTCCGCGCCATCGAGTCGTTCGCCGAAAACGCGGCCCTGTGGGACCAGTGGCGCGAGCGCTTCAACGATCTTTCCGATCCTCGCCGCCTCGAAACGGCGCGCGGCTTTTTCGAAGCCCGCCGCGACGCCATGCTCAAGGGCGCGCGCGTCCTGTGGCCCGAGAAAGAAGACTACTACGACCTGATGACCCAGCTCGCCACGCGCGGCCGCAAAGCCTTCTTCAAGGAAAAGCAAAACGACCCGCGCCACCACGAGGCGCAGTTGTTCGACCCGGAAATGTTCCACTATTTCACTGTGGGGCCGATTGACGTGGGGCAAACTGGCAATCTGCCTTCTGCGCAGGTTGACAACCTGCGCCACGTCGCACCCGACCAACTCGTTCGCTTCGGGTTCCTCGACTCGGCCCTCGGCGGGGCCGGCAGCGACTTCGCCGCCGTGGCCACGGTCGGCCGCGATGAACACGGCTATCTCTATCTTCTCGACGTCTGGATGGAGCGCGCCTCGCCCACGCGCCAGATCGAAAAAATCTTCGACCTTCACGAACTCTGGAACTATCGCCTCTTCGGCTTCGAGGCCAACTGCTTCCAGTCGCTTCTGGCCGCGCCGATCGAAGACGAGCGCCGGCGACGCCGCCAGGCCGGACGCCCCTGGGACCTTCCGATCGAACAAGTCACCCACCGCGAGAACAAGCTCCGCCGCATCGCCTCGCTCGAAATCCTGATCGCCAACGGCTGGCTCCTGTTCTCGCGCAACCTCAGCGAGGAGTTCATCCAGCAGTGCGAGCAATTCCCGCGCGCGGCCCACGACGACGGGTTGGACGCCGTGGAAGCGGCCGTCGCGTTGGCCCGCCGTGCCGCCACCGAACGCGCGACGGTGGCCGGCCCCAAGCGCTCAACCCGCCAAATGCGGACATTCTAATCCCTTGCGCGAGCCGGAGCCGGGTCCAAAGATGGAATAACGCCTTGCACGTTCACACTCTTCTCACGTTCACACTCTTCTCACTTTCACACGTTCACACTCTCCCGGCGCAGCCCTCGGCCAACTGTTGGCTTTCCATACCATTGTGTGTCTGCCCAAACCACACACCGGCCTCGCGAAAGAACGCTGAAAGACTATCACTACATAGCTTAGGCGCGGTCCCTCCATTGGCACATCTTGTGCTCTCTTTTGCCGCTGCCGTAGTTCATTAGGATGCGATGGACCCCGTTGTGGGGAGCGAACAGCCTATTGCATCCACAGACGGCAGATTCCATACGGGAGGCAATAGAGTGGCAAGAGAACTGATGGCGGCGGCGTTGTGTGCAGTGGTGGTAGTTGGATTCTCAGGTTGCGGGCACGTCCGAGTCTTTGGCGTGGGTGAGGGCTTGGTGGCCGGGACGGGCAACGCAGTCAGTGAAGTTGTCGGCGGAGCCGTCAAAGGCGCAACCAAGGTGACGGAAGGCACCTTCAAGGGCGCGGGCAAGGTGACCGAGGGCGCTTTTCGGGGAGTGAGCAAGGTCGGCGAGGGGGCGGGCAAAGCCGTCTCGCACGTCTTCTCGCCGTTCCACGTCGTACCCGACGTATTGCAGGGGGCATTCGGCGGCGTCACCGCGGTCATCGGCGGCTCGTTCCGAGGCGTCGGAACGGTCATCCGCGGGTCTGTCGAGGGCAGCGTGGAGATCGTCAAAGGAACGGCGAAGGCGGCTGTGGCTCCGGCAAAAGGCGTTTTCGAGAGCGTTCATCCGCGCGGCGAGAAACCCGAAAAGTCCGCCGAGGAATGCGAAAAGTTGGTGGGCGAAGAGAAGAAACAAGACAACGAGAAGCAGCCCGAGACGATCAAAGCCCCCAGCGAGGAAAAGGCTTCCACCGAGGAGAAGAAATCCCGCGACTGACCCTCTACAACCACCCCCCCAATCGCAGGACAAGCCGGAGCCGAACGTCTCGACTCCGGCTTCGTCGTTTCGGCCCGGCGTCCAACGCTCGGAGTCCCCACGTCAGCGGGTCAGTGCTTGTTACGGATGTTCCCCCTTGGGGATGCTATAGGGGAACTTGTACTGGCTGGCCGACCAGCAGGAGGGGATCGAGAGGCGGTTGTTCCCGATGCGACAGCACGGCGAGTCGGGCGTGACGCCGCGCTTTTCTCAACACCATCTTCCGTTGTCTATGCGCCTGAATCTGCTTGAAATCGCCGCTATTGCCGGGCAAGATCCTGGCAGTGTTGCCAAATACAGAGGTCGCGCGGATGGTCATCAAGGGACATGTTCAAAACGGTGTGGTGGTTCTCGATGAGCGGACGTCGTTGCCGGAAGGCAGCGAGGTTCGGATTGAACTCGTGGATGTCGAAGAGCAGTTAGCCTCTCTGAGAGAAGGGCTGCGCAGGTTTTCGGGGATTCTGAAGGATTTGCCGGAAGACATGGCCGAGCACCACGACTACTACGCCCATGGGAAACCGCGCGAATGATCGCCCGATTTGCCGATTCATCTTTTCTCATCGCGTTGCTTTCCGAGAAGGACGTTCTTCATCGGGAAGCCGATGCTTTCTTGGCCGGCCTGTACTACCCATTGATCACAACGGAGTGGGTGCTTGCGGAGGTCGTGGATGCTCTATCCCAACCACAGGTTCGTTCACGGTTGCGGCCGTTCTATGATTTCCTGACAGATCATCCTCTTGTCACCATAATCTGGGCTACGCATTCTCAATTCGAAAAGGGACTGGACCTGTTCGACGCGCGGCGTGACAAGAGCTGGTCTCTGACGGATTGCATCTCGTTTGAAGTCATGAAGGAACAGGGACTTTCCGAGGCGCTGACCTGTGATCACCATTTCGAGCAGGCCGGATTCAAAGCACTTCTTGGCGAGTAGATGGAGTTCAGGAGCAGGTACAGCACAAGTCCGCGAAGACGACAGTGGAGGAAAGAACTCGGGCGGCACCGATAAGTTGCATCAGCGAACAGCGGGTCAGTGGTACAAAAGGTAGGGCCGCCGCAACCGGGCGAAGTCATCGAGACCGGGCGCGAAGCGTCTCACGATCTCTTTCACGTCCATCCCGCTTTCCAATGCCTTCCGGACGGCGGCAGTGCCGATGGCGTTGTCGAAGTAGCTCGCGTGAAACTCGAACTGAGCCGGGTACTGGTCCCGTATTGTTTTAACAATGAACAACGTTGTGGCAACGGGCCGGTAGCGGCGCCGGTCGGTAACGTGAAGCTGGCAGCCTCCGCAGAGCCGGCCCTGGTGTTTCGAGAACGTCGGCGTGAACCAGGCTTCGCGGAACTTCACCCCGGGCAGGTTGAGCGCGTTGAGTTGCCTCGCCAGATCGTAGCCGTCAATCCACGGCGCGCCGAATTGCTCGAAAGGTCGCGTCGTGCCTCGTCCTTCGGAGAGATTTGTTCCTTCCAGCAGGACCTGCCCCGGATACACCGTGGCCGCTTCGAGCGAGGGCAGATTGGGCGACGGGATGACCCACGGCAGCCCGGTCTCATCGAACCATTGCGCCCGATGCCATCCCTCCATCGGCACCACCGTGAGGTTGGCTTTGCGCGGCAGGAAGCGGTCGTTGAACAGCAAGGCCAGCTCGCCGACCGTCATCCCGTGCCGCAGGGGAATCGGATAAAGTCCGATGAACGAACTGTGCCTGGGATAGTCCAGAATCGGGCCTTCCATCGCGACGCCGTTGATCGGGTTGGGCCGGTCGAGGACAACGAAGGGGATGCCGCTGTCGGCGCAAGCCTGCATCGCATAGGCCATCGTTGCGACGTAGGTGTAAACTCGCGCGCCGGCGTCCTGCAGGTCGAAAACCATGACATCCACGGATTCCAACATCGGACGTTCGGGCAACTTACCCTCTGCGCTGGTGCTGGTGTCGAGGGAACGCATGTACTCGTCAATGTTCTTGAGCATGCCGGGAGCGGGTTTTCGCGATTGCCCGTAGAGGCTGAAGACCGGCAACTGCAGGTGGTCGTCCCAGTAGAACGGCACATACTCGCCGGCTTGCGCGTTGCCTCGGACGCCATGTTCGGGGCCGTAGAGGGCCGCGAGCTTGATCGCCGGGCATTGCCGGAAACGATCGGCGGTGCTCGCCAGGCGGCTGTCCACGGCGGTGGGGTTGGCGATGAGTCCGACCCGTTTTCCGCGGACAAGGTCGAGCCGTTTCTCCAGGAGGACTTCGACGCCCGGTTTGACCTTGTGGGCGCGGTCCAGAGTGATCTTCGTCGGGGCTGTCCGGCATCCTGCAAGGAGGGCAAGCGCCAGGAGCCAGCAGGCGATGGTCAAGGTCCGGAGATTGATGGATGTGCGCGTCTTCATGGTCATTTGTCTGCCTCGTCTTTCCGCCGGCCAGATTGCTCTGACGCAGGCCCTTGTCAACACGCAATTGCTTCCAATTCCGGGAGACCACAATCCTTCCGGAACCGCCGATGGACGCCGATGGACGCCGATAAGCGCCAACAGCAACAGGGAGGGACTTGAACTTTGGGCGGTTGCGCCACGTTGGTGACCGTCGGTTCCGTCTCAGAGCGCACGGAAGCCGTCTCTTTTTCAAGCAAATCGGCGTTCATCGGCGCCCATCGGCGGTTCCTTGCTTTTCGTTCTGAAGGATCAAGATGAATGACATTTGCGGTAGGGATAGCTTGACAGCACACGGCCTGACAAGAGACTCATCCGCCGTGAGCCGGACGAGAAACAGTTCTCTGCCTACCGCATAGAGGAGGTGCGCGCGTGTATCCCAAGTTATGGATCCGATGGCTGTTCCTTGCTGCCCTGCTTGCCGTTTTCGCCGGGCCGGGCTGGACGGCCGAAACGAAGAAGATCTACGTCAACACCGACTTGGAGGGGATCAGCGGGGTCTATAAGTGGGCACAGACGTACGACACCACCACCCCGCTGGCCCTGCAGGCCAGAGAGTTTTTCATGGGCGACCTGGCCGCCGTGGTCCGCGGGCTTCGCGACGGCGGCGCGACCGAGGTTGTGGTGCTCGATGGCCACGGCAACCAGGCGGTCATCCCCCATCTCATGGCGCCGGGGGCGAAGTACATCACCGGCAAGCCCCGGCCCCGAGGTCTTTACGGCCTCGACGAAACCTACGCCGGTACGGTGCTGCTGGGCTTTCATGCCATGATGGGCACGCCCGACGGGGTGCTCTGCCACACACAGTCGTCGAAGACCGAGAACCGCTATTGGTACAACGGCGTCGAATCGGGCGAACTGGCCCAGGACGCCGCCGTGGCCGGACATTTCGGCGTGCCGCCGATCATGGTCGCCGGCGACGAGGCGACCTGTCGCGAGGCGGAGAAATTCTTCGGCAAGGCGTGCGTGACCGTAGCCCTCAAGAAGGGCATCGCGCGCGAGTCGGCTATGCTCTATCCCTTGGAGGAGACGCGCAAGGCGCTCTATGAGGGCGCGAAGCGAGCCATGAAGGCTATCCCGGACTGCAAGCCCTACAAGCTCGACCTGCCGATCAAAGCAAAAAAGCAGTATCTGGTCTTTGACGGCTCGCCGAAACCCAAGCTGGTGACCAAGGAAGGGACGATCCCCGACCAGCTGCACCTTCTGGATTTCTGAGGGTGCCGAGGCGGCTGCCGCTGAATCTGAGGGTTCTGTTCATTCCCTGCTTCGCCAGTAGCCTGGACGGCGCCGGAGATCCGCAACGGCGATGACTTGAATGTGGTCTGACTTGACCCTGTAGATGATCCCATAGGGAAACCGATTAACCAGACATCGCCGGGTGTTCTTGGACATCGGCGACCCTGCCTCGGGGAACTGGGTGATGCGTGCAATCGCAGCGTAAACCTCTTTGGCGAACTCCAAGCCAAGACCCCTTCGGCAGTCCTCATAATACTCAACCGCCTTGTCGAACTCGGTTTCCGCATCCTCGTGGAAGTAGAATCTCATTTCCCGTACTTCGCTTGGATTTTCGAGAAAACTTCCTCACCGGCAATGAGCTTCGCTTCGCCGGCGTCGAGCTGACAAACGCGGCGTTCGGCCTCTTCCGCCCAAAGGCGCTCGATCTCTTCGTCAAGGGGCAGGTTGAGACTGGTCAAGAGCTTCTCGACCAGGTTCAAACGGGCGTCGGCGGGCAGGGAAAGGGCCTCTTCGAGAACTCGGTCAGTCGCTGTCGTCATACCACGCCTCCTTCTGCGAACCGAGCAAGCACACGGAAGACGACCACTCGAACCAGCGCCGGTCCTCGGCGAGAACGTCCGGAAGAACGTTGCTGTCCACCAGCGTATCCGGCATCAAGCGCCTCGCGTCAGAGCCATGATCTGGTCCGTGGTCATCCGGACGGTTCCGCGACCCCGAAGATGGGCGATGATCCTGCGGCCTCGGCTGCGAGCATTCCTGATGGGTCTTATCTTCGCGGCCTTCCCTTCCACCTCGAACTCCACCTCCGCTCCCGGCAGAATCCCGAGCTGCTCGCGGACCGCCTGCGGGATGGTGACTTGACCTTTGGTTGTGACCTTCATGGTTGCCTCCTCAATTCCTACCGGTAAGAGTAATACTCTTGCGCAGCGCGGTCAACCCAGAAAGCGCCGGATTTCCCGCGCGGGCAGAGACTCACAAATGCTGCGCTCTCGGTAGCCGCCCCGATAGTGTGAAGACAGGCATCGCTCGCCGGTCGGCCATGCTCTGTCCCTTCGAGGAGACGCGCAAGGCGCTATACGACGGCGCCAAGCGAGCGATGAAGGCGATTCCCGACTGCAAGCTCTACCGGCTCGACCTGCCGATCAAAGCCAAGAAGCAGTACCTCGTTTTTGACGGCTCGCCGAAACCCAAGCTGGTGACCAAGGAAGGCACGATCCCGGACCAGCTTCACCTCCTGGATTTCTGAGGGAAGAATGTGTGTCCCCTGAAGTTCAGATTGTAGAACGTTGCCGCAAATCGTCGAACTCGCTGCCGAGCACGCGGCGAAGCGATGCTATCGTCGCCGTCAGCTTCTTAGACACCTCTTTCGATTTCTCCGTACTTCTCGGGACTTCGTAAGAGGCATCTTTTCCATATGTCTCCACTATCATAGCGATTTGAGGGAGAAGGGCGCCTAGCGAGACTTCCCATGCTTTCTGCATGGAAACGTTGTTGCCGGAAATGACATTGGGTTTGCATTTCCACTCGAAGAGGTCTGCAACACGCGTTGCCATTATCTCTTCCGCGAGAGAGCCTATCAGGTAGAAGATGAAGTGCTTTGAACCAGAGTACTTGAGGGCGTCGTATTGCTGCGCCTCAAGCTTTGTTGCGGTCTCGTTGGAGACTTTAGCCTTTAGCTCCGCCTTCACCTTGTCGATCGCGCTTGAAAGCGCCTTCACAAGGAATATATGTTCCACTGAGATGTTCTGTGCGAACACCTTCTCGTAGACGTCGTCTTTGAGGAGTATCTCTTTCGCATTGCGGTAAGCGGTCTGAGGATCGCCATGGAATGCGCACAGAGCTGGGGCGATTGCCGCTGAGGTGAGCGCATTTCGCGGCATCCTCGTAAACGAACGCCGATGTACGTAGGGGACATGATACTTTTCAAAATCCTTACACAGCCTTCTTTGGAGCGGATCGTTGCTGCGTCGATCAGCGGGCCTGATCTCGTTTTGCGTGTTGTTGTAACGGATTATCTTGTCGATAAGTTCTCGTGATGCGCATTCTACAAAGCGAATCGGGACTTTGGCGTTCCGAACGGATGTGGGAGTTGCGTCGCTTAAGGCGCCGGAGGTTTGGGCACCGTTAATAATGGAAATCCCGCGGATTCTTCTTCTCGGTTTAAGTTGTATCTCGTATGTCAGGGCCGTAATGCCGTTATTATAGATCCAGAAGTTTCGCGGTTCAGATTCGGCGGTTTGTGTTATCTCCCGGTTTATGTTTCCTGCGCGGTTTGTGGCCCCGAGGTAATCACGATAATTGGCACTAAAGAGTCGATCACCATGTTCCTTATGTAATCGCTGAATCCACTTCCCGGGAACGGTGGTAAGCACTGCCCGCCAACCTTTGCCACGCTCCTGAACGTAGCCCCTGACCGGAACCTTGATCCAACCGTCAACAAGGATTTCGCTTTCGCGTGCTCTGTAGATTTCCTCAATAGCGGCTAAGCCGAATTCTCTATATGTGATTACTGGAGGCTCAGACTCTCCTATGAGGGCGCTGACCTTGTCTCGCGTGGCCTCTGAAGCCGCCTTCAACTCGTTTTCAACATTGACGCTTTCATGGCAATTATGGATATAAAGGATTTCGATGCGCCGGATGTCGCCATCAGAAAGCGCCCGCCTAAGTTCAGTAGCCGTGGCCCTCAAATGCCGAGGAATCCGATTCGCGGAGATGAGCCAGGACATGGCTGTGTTTAGATCGCTGGCCTTGTTTGCCGGAGCGGCGGCTTTTCCCCACGATTCGGCCATGTAACTTTGGGCTATAACAGCTCGGCCCTTATTCAGATCGAGATAAGAAATGTCCACTTTCTTGTCATTGGGTCCTTCAGTGATGGCGTTCGCAGCGAAATCGCTGAGATCATCGAGGTTCAAATACAGGGACAAGGTGAATACCGATAAGGCGTTGCTCTTGTACTGGCGAAAAGAACGATCAGCATCGAAAGTCGCTTTGAACGTGAACGCTTTCTCGTCAAATGGTTTCTTCATGCTTGCCTCCTGATCCAGAGCGGGATTCATGCTCGGTTGACGTGCGGTGATTGCCGATATCCTCTGTCACGTTCTGAAACATTACAGCACTCTGCCGAAACGCGGCCCAAACACCTCTCGCGATTTCATCGAGCAGGTTGTCCAACGGCGCGGGAAACGTCAAGGGTTTTCTTGCTGAGACGTTTCGGGATCCCCGATCCTTTGGGAACCGCCGATGGACGCCGATGAACGCCGATAGGTGCGGGGAACAACAGGACTTGGACTTCGGGCGTTTGTGCCTCGCAGGTGACCGCTTGTTGCGTGTCAGACCGCGCGGAAGCCGTCTCTTTTTCGAACAAATCGGCGTTCATCGGCGTCCATCGGCGGTTCTTTGCTCTTCGTTCTGAAGGCTCAGGGTTCGGAATTTCGGCAATGGGCGTGCAGCGGGATTGCGGGGTCGCTATTTCAGGTCCACGCGCTTGACGTGCACAAGCCGGTGGCCCAGCATGTCCACGGCCGCGCCGGCCTGTTCCAGTGCGATGTAGCCGAGAAGCGGCTCGTATTCTCCATCTTCATCGGGCTGCATGTCCAGGAACAGGACTTCCGCCATGATCGGCCGGAACTCTCCGATCTTCACACGGAGCGGGCCACAGACTGAGCCGCTCTTGTGCGACGGGTCGGTCATCTCGTCAGGGTCCACGTGCCCGCCGGGCCCACCAACCAGGCGGCGCCGCTCTCCGGGGAAACCTCGATGGTTTGATCCTCCTGACCGCCCTCGCGCCGGGCGTGCCATTGGCCGGGCGTCAGGTCGGCGACCAAGATGCGGCACGCGCTGCGGCCGGGGATGGTTAGCTTCACAGTCTGGTCCGAGCGGCGGCTGTCCTGACGGAAGAGCGCCACCCATGCCGCGTCCGGTCCTTCGATGAGGCAACCCGCGCGACCGTCGGCTTCGAGGCTTCGCACCGGCCAGTGGGCGGGCGCGTTGCGGTCGGTCATTTGCATTACGTTCAGAAAGAGGTCTTCGCCCGCGGCGGCTTTGGGCGAAAGTTCGAGCCGCCATGCGCCCGGTTCCATCGAACTGCGCTCCAGCCGGGCCGGCTCGATGTCGTTTGCGAAGTTCTGGCCGAAAACCCAGAACTCCTTGCCCGGTCCGCCCACCTTGCTCAGGTCGGCGTTGTCGGCGCGCGGCAATACTACGTCGAGAATGAGGCGCCCGTTCGCCCCATGCTGCGTACAGTCCACGACCGCCGATACGCCCTCGATCTTTGGCTCTTTGAGCGCATGCAGCAGCCAGTATTTGCGGAAGGAGGGATTTGCGCTCACGACGTGGTCGAACATGACCACCGCGGCGGGCACCTGTTTGTTACGCAGATTGAAGAAGACGAACGAACGCGTCGCCTGGCGCGCCTTGCTGCCGTATGCCGCCGTGATGTCGCCCTGCAGAAGCGTGTAGTCGGGCGTCTGCGGGTCGGGGCCGAATCCGTGGGCGAGCACCTGGCCGGTGCGATAGCCGTTCTCGGGCTTCAGGAGCACGTCGAGCGTGCGGGGTTCCGAACGGCCGTTGGGCAGGCGCTGGCCCCCGTCGTTGCCGTAGTCGCCCTTGCGGCTGAACGTCTCGTCGGGATCGTGGATCAGAAGCGAGTTGTGCGCGATGGTGCGCCAATAGTAGTTGCGGCAGTGGGGGCTGCCGTATTCGCCGGAGGAGCCGGTGTAGAGGCCCGAGTCAACCGCCAGCGCACCGCGATAGTAGATTTGAAAGGCGCCGGCGTCGAGATGCTGGTGGTTGGCAAAGTAGTACTCGTTGATTTTCATCTCGGCGACGACGGCGTCCTCGCCCCAGCTCGTTCGCGCAACGGTCCAGCCAAACGGGAAGCCGAAATAGCGCGACAGCGGAAGCGATTCGATGGGCTTGGGCTGAAGGGATGGGTCGCGCCAAAGGAATTCGAACAGCAACTCGTTCCCGCCCCCGCCGCCCTGGCGCAGGTATTGGCTGAGGAGAACGCCGTCGCCGTAGTAGCTGGCCGTGAGGAGCGCGCCGATGTATTGGCCCCAGGGCCGGCCGCGCGAGGCGCTGCTCGCAAAGGTGTCGCCCGCGCGCAGCCGCTGGCCGTCGGGCCGCGTCGTATAAACCCACAGATAAGGCACGAATCGCTGCTCCGGATTATACACGTTGCTCGCGCCGAGCCGGTCGAAGATGAAAAGCGGGTAGGTGTCCCAACTGAAGCGATGCGGCCCGTAGGAATCGCCCTGGTGATAGGCGTGGCCGCCGTAGAACCAGTTGCGCGCGGGCAGATGCTCGCGGAAGACACGCCCCGCCGCCAACTGATACATCTCGGGGAACTCGTCGTAGATGGCGATGCCGGCGGACATCATGTCGCGCATGATCATCGCCTCCGAGGCATGCCCCGTGACCGAGCCCTGTCGCGCGGGCGGGTAGCCGCATTCCTGCGTCTTGGCCAGCCGCACCAGCTCCTGGATGAACGCCTGCTTCTCATCGGGCGTAAGCAAGCCGTAGAGCCAGTCATAGACAATCGCGCCGGTGACCATCATGCGCCCGGTGACGCGACAGGCGTCTTGCCGGTTGGGCAGCTCGCACTTCTTCAACAAATCCAGAGCCGTCTCGATGGTGGCGCGGCCCGACGCACGGTCGCGGCTGACCAGATATTGCAGCGCGTCCCACTCGACCTTGGACTGCGCGGACCTTGCGGCCTCCCGGCTCAGCCTCTCGGCAATCGGTTGCAGCACCGGGTCTTTCAGGCGGGCGGGCAATTGGGCCACTTGCTCGGCGCCGAGATAGAGGCGCGGGCGGGCGCGAGGCGGGATGGGTATCTTGACGCCGTCACTGGCTTGCCATTGAGAGGTCGCTATGGGTGCGCCGGACGAAGCCGTGGGTTGAGAAGGCAGATCGCGCGCCAGCTCGGCCGACAAGGCGCCCGCCTGCACCACCACAAACACGATACTGGTCATCCAACGGGATGCTCGCTTCATCGCCAACTCCTTTCTAAGCCGTTGCATGGTCTGGACGAAACCGCCCAGGCGTGCGCCGTTTCTCGATCACTGACAGTGCAGGCCCGTGGTACACCCGAACACAACAAAGGGACCGAAATGACGAAAAGGACGAAAGAGACAACGAAGAAGCCAGAGCAGTTGATCAATTTGGTCCCCTAATTGTGTTTTGCTGCACTCAGCCCGCCCGAGCAAAAGAAGCAAGACCGGGGACGTTACGCAATCTGTTTTTGCACGGTTGGCGGCAGCGTGTTTTTCTTCCTTGAGAACGGCTCCTTGCCCGCGCGATGCTCACGTTCGCGCGGAGAAAACCGGCCCAGGGTTGGGGAAGAAGGAGTCACCTCAATGTGCGACGGCAAAAAGCCCGGCCTGGCGTCCCAGAAGAGCGCTCTGCTCAATAGGTCGAAATTCATTGTCCTCCATCACGTAACACTCCTGGCGCTTGCGGGACTGTTTGCGTTCTTCAGCCCGCGGGGAGTTTCGGCAAGTGAGCCGCAAGAGAAGACTGCCGGCGCGCCGACCGTCCGTGTTGCGGGAATCGTGCTGAAATGGCTGCGGTGCGACAAGGAGGCGAACTATCGCCGCGCCGAACCGCTCATTCGCCAGGCCGCCGCCGGTGGGGCGCGGATCGTGTGCACGACCGAGTGCTTCCTCGACGGCTATGCAATCGCCGACAAGACGATTCCGTTGGACCGCTACCGGGCGCTGGGCGAGCCGATCCCGCAAGGCGAGTATTTCCGCAAACTCTCGAACTTGGCGCGCGAGTTGGGCATCTACCTGATCGCCGGGATGCTGGAGGCCGACGGCGAGGATCGCTACAATACCGCCGCGCTCATCGGCCCGGCCGGTGAACTGGTCGGCAAGTATCACAAACAGATGCTCGAACACGAGGCCGTTCGCAACACGCCAGGCCGCGAGTCGCCCGTGTTCGAAACGCCGTTCGGCAAGGTGGGGATCATCATCTGCGCCGACCGGCGCTTTGCCGACGTGGTGAAGCGCTTTTGCGATCAGGGGGCCGATTTTCTGATCTGTCCGTCGGGCGGGATGTTCGGCCCGAAGAACAATGATCCGCTCGTGCAGGCGCGATCGCGCGAGAACCGCAAGTACGTGGTCTTCGTGCATCCGGCCGAGTTTCTGGTGACCGCGCCCGATGGCACGATCGTGCAGCAAACCATCCTGGGCAACACGCTTCTGATCTCGCCGCAACAAATCGGCACGGACGCCGATTCGAAACGTGTCTTTTATTTCGATCTGCCGCTTGGATCGCGCGGCAAGAGTGCAAGGGCTGATCGGTAGAGGGAGCGACTTCGGCTGCGAAGGGGCAGGGTTGGGTGGGCGAAATGGACGGAATGGACGGGATGTACGGAATGGACGGGACAGGAGGAAATCACGCAGAGCAGAATGGTCCGAACGTGCAGCCAGGCGTGCGAAGTTGTCAAAAATGATCTTGACAATAGTTCGTGGCCGAACCATCATCCCCGCTGTTGATTTGGAGAAAAGGGCAGAAGGCTGAAATGCGGAAAAAGGACATGGACACCGGCGGGATCGTCGGTCTCATCGCTCGAATTCGCGAACGTGCAAATCTGCTGATCGAAAAAGAGCTGAAGACCCGCAAAGCCAGGGGGATTGTTCCGGCGCACGGCTCGATCCTGGCCGTGCTGTTCCGCGAAGACGGGCCCGTTCCCATCAAAGCCATTGTCGCACGGGTCGGTCGCGTCAAATCCACTGTGACGGGAATGCTCTACACGTTGGAGCGCTACGGGTACATTCGCAAGATGCCATGCCGGACGGACAGTCGCGTCACCCACATCGTGCTGACGGAAAAAGGCCGAGCATTTCGCGCGGACTTCGAGGCGATTTCCAGAAAGCTGCGGGAGACGGTCTATGGGTCCATGCCGGAGAGGGACCGGAGGACGTTGATGACGCGGCTGTTGCAGATCGAGCGGAATCTGAAGTCGGCGGCGGGGGGTGAGTGAGTTTTTTTTGGAGTGATGGTTCGTGGGCGAACTACTCGCCCGGTCGCCACAAACGCAGCGGCTTGCTGCAATCGAAAAGGAGAAGCGATCATGTCAAAGACGATCCTGGTTACCGGAGCCACAGGGAATCTGGGCCGCGCCGCAGTCGAGGCGCTGGCCGCGCGGGGGTTTCGCGTGAAGGCGGCAGCGCGGCATCCCGAGAAACTTGCGGCGAGAGAGGGCGTTGAGGCTGTGGCGCTCGATTATGAAGCCCCGAGCACATTCGATGGCGCGCTCGCAGGCGTTGACGGCCTGTTCCTCGTGGCCCCGCCGATGGACCCGGAAGCGCCGGCCAAGCTCCTGCCTTTGCTCGCAAAAGCGAAATCCACAGGGGTCAAACACATTGTATTCACTTCCGCCTTCGGGGTGGACCAGAACGAACAAGCACCTCTGCGCGTGATCGAGCGGGCACTAATGAATTCGGGTGTTCGCTACACCGTTCTGCGGCCGAACTTCTTCATGGAGAATTTCTCGACGGGTTTTGCTGCGCCGATGATCAAGCAGAACGCTGGAATCTTTCTGGCCGCCGCTGACGCCAAAACCAGTTTCATTACGACCCGGGACATCGCCGACGTGGCGGCTGTCGCGTTTGCAGCCCAGCACTACGGCAAAGAGTACAACCTCACCGGCCCCGAAGCCCTGGATCACACCCAAGTGGCCGCAATGATCACTCAGGCGATCGGAAGGGAAGTTGCTTACCACGCCCTGTCGGAGGAGGCCATGCTTCAGGGGGCGCGCGACAACGGCATGCCGGAGCCGGCCGTGCAGTACATGGCCGTTCTTTACGCGGTCGTGCGCGCGGGTTATATGGCGGTCGTGACAGATGGTGTGGAGAAGGTCACGGGCCATAAGCCGGTTTCCTTTGCCGAGTTTGTGAAAGACAACTCTGCATGCTGGAAATGAACTTGAGGATAACAAGGATCGTGTGCCGGTGAGGCGCCTGTTCCGCTCCCATTCGCAGCGCCGTGGCCGTCAACCACGATACGGACTGGGATACAGGCTCACCCACGGCGCCTATGGGCTGGTGAGCAACCTGACGGAATCATGGGCACGACCCTCTTTCGCTACAACAACTGAAAGAAGGCGGGGGCTGGCCGCGGCCAAGGAGCGGCCTGAAGCCAGTTCCCGCTTTTCCTTTCGCCGTTTTTTCTTTCGCCGCTCTTTTCGTTCGCGCTTGTTGTGTCCTTGCTTCTCCAATCCACTTCAGGCACGGAAATCGCATTCGCCCCGCAGGCCGTGCGCTTGTTCTTCTTGACACGGGAGCACGGCGTATAGAACTGGTGAATGCATCCTGTCGCGGAGGCGTAAGATGGTCCGAACGCAGATCCTTGTGACAAAGACAGAACATGGCGGGCTTGTGGCCTTTTCGGAGGCCGGCGGGAAAACGCAGAGCAATCCGATCCGAGGAGCGGTTGATCGTCGTCGTTTTTTCGCGCGCCTCGGCGCGCTCGGCGGCGGGGCGGCTCTCTCGGCATCGGCTCTGAACTTCGTTGTCGCGGCGGAACCGCCGCCGAACGTCGGACAGCCGGTCGGCAGCGCTCGACAAGCCAGCGCCCCAGAGTCCGCCGGCCGGGGCAAGACGTCGAACATCCGCGGCGAGATCAAGGAGTATAAGGACCCCAAGACGGGGGCGCGCGTCCGCCGGCTCACGGGCGACGGTTCCAGCAACGTGCATCCTTACTTCACGTCCTGGGCCTTCGTGGGCGACGGCGCCGACAACACCGTTTTCGCCTCGAATCGTTCCGGCGCCTATCAATGGTATCGGCTGGAGATTCCCGCCGCGCGCCTCGTGCAACTGACGGCCGGCGAGAAGCTGTCGCCCAACATGGCGTGCGTCGCGCGGAGCGGCCGGCTTTTTTACTTCGACGGCCCCGCGCTCCACTCGGTCAAAGTGGACACGCTCGAAGACCGCGAGTTGTATCGCGTGCCGGCCGGTTTCAAACCGGCGCTGCCGACCTGCTCCGCCGACGGCCGCTACGTCGCCTTTGCCTACTGCCAGGAGACGGCGTTGAGCACGGAGACCGGCCGCATCTACTCCACGATGCACGAGCGCTATTACCAATTCCCGCACTCGGTGGTCATGCGGATTGACGCGGAAAAAGGCGAGGCGGTGGCGGCGTGGGGCGAGCCGACCTGGATCAGCCATGTGCTGATTCACCTGACGCAGCCCAACCTCATCCTCTTTTGCCACGAGGGCGGCGGCACGTGCGTGGCGCAGCGGATGTGGATCGTCAATCTCGACGACAAGCAGATGCGGAAGGCGGCGCCGCTCTATCCGCAGAAACCCGGCGAGTCGTGCGTGCATGAGTATTTCACGCAACAGGGCGACGTGGGATTTCAATACTCGCTGGACCGCGAGGGCGGACGCCGCGAGGAGTACAACGCCTTCACCGGCCCGACGGCACGTGGGTCCGCCAGTATCTTTTCCCCGGCAATCGCCCCGGCCACATCCAGTCGAACTCTGACAACACTCTGGTGGTCGGCGACAGGGTTTACCTCGGTCCGGGCGACAAGGAGGACAGCAAGTACATCGGTCTGATGACTCACGTGAACGGTCGCGTGCAGCAACGCCGCCTCGCCTGGCACGGCAGCTCGGGACTCACGCAAGCCAGCCACGGCCATCCCAGCTTCAGCCCCGACGACCGATGGGTGATCTACAACTCGGACGCCGAGAAGTCCGACAATATGTATATGGCCGAGGTGGGGAGTGTGTAGAGGAATCCATGAAGAGCACCGATCCAACGGAGGAAGAGCGATGAGTCGAACATGGAAGAGTTCCGGAACCACAATCGCGCTCGCGGCGCTGCTGGTGGCTTGGCTCGCACCGGCCAATGTGCGCGCTCAGTCGGATAATTCCTATAGGTCATATACGTCCTATACGACCTATGGCACTATCCCAGACCTCATGGCGGGCGAGAATGCCCAGTATCCGAAGCCGGTTCGCGTTTCCGATCCGGGCACCAGCGGCGCCCCGAATTACACCGGGTTTTTCTTTTACCAATGTCCACAGTTCGATCCGACCGACCGCTATCTGCTGGGTATGAGGGTTCATGTTCAAAACCGCGACGTGCAACCAACCGACCGCGGCGAGATCGGCGTTATTGATCTGCAGAACAAATACAAATGGACTCAGCTCGGAGAGACCACCGCGTGGAACTGGCAGCAGGGCGCACGCCTTCAATGGCGGCCCCGATCGGATGAGATCCTCTGGAATGATCGCTCGGACGATCGCACCCACTATGTGTGCCGTGTGCATAATTTCAAGACCGGCGCAAAGCGTGTTTTGCCTCGCCCGATTTATATCGCGTCGCCTGACGGCGCGGTCGCGCTGACGCATGATTTCGAGCGGATGAAACACGGTGGAACCATGTATGTAGGTCTCAAGGACAAATATGAAGACCAGTATGCTCCCGAGGAGACCGGCATCTGGAAAATGGACTTAAACACCGGACGCGCGGCGCTCATCATGAGTCTGGACAAGATAGCCCGGCTTGCCTACCCGCAGGACCGCCCTGTGGCGGGCTGTCTCTACATCTTCCGCGAGGGCTGGAACCTTTCCGGCACGCGCTTCATGGCGTTTGTCAAAGATCCCAAAAACACATACGACGCCGCCTTTACCATGACGGGCGACGGCGCGGATGTTCGCTATTTCTATAACCGGCCCAGCCATCACGAGTGGCGCGACGATCGCTGCGTGCTCGAAGGCAGCGGCTACCGTTTCTATGAGGACGATGGAAGCGGCGAGGCAAAAGGCCGGCTGTTCGAGTCGCGCTACAACGGTCACGTCAGCTATGTTCTGAGTCCGGGCGGCGATTGGATTGTCTCCGACACTTATGCCATTGACGGATACCAGTATCTCTTTATGTATCATATTTCGACCCGGCGGTTCGTGCCGCTCGCCAAGCTGAAGTCCACCGCACTGCTCGGCGTTTATCGCGTTGACTTGCATCCGCGAGTGAGCCACAGTGGAAGAATCATATCTATTGATGCGACCCACGAGGGCCTGGGACGGCAAATGTATATCATGGACATTGGCCACATACTGGATCACCCGCCCGGCGGCGAGCCCATCGCGGGCCGGTAGCAAGGAACCCAGGCTTCAATGCGGTGGAGACAGACTATGACACACGGTCGTTCGATTCTGCCGGCATGCGGTGGGGAAAAATGCGGGCTAGTGTTTCTCTCTCGCGCTGAGTTCTCTCACTTTCGAAAGAAAGGCGTTGATATTCTGTGTGGGAACGCCCGGCGGCATTCCTCCGCCGCAGGAAAAGAGCACGCGCCGGGTGTCGGGCAGAGAATTAAACAGTTGCTCGACGGCAGCGTCCACGTCGTTCGCCGTGGCGGCGGCGAGAACGTCGCGCGGCGGAATGTTGCCCATGAGCGTCACGGCCCCGCCCGTCCAACCCCGAATGTCCCTGAGCGATGACTCGATCCCCATATTGTAGAGGTTGATTCCCGCCTTATGGAGATGACCCGCTGAACTGCGACAGGGAGCATCGTTGTGAAAAAAGCGAACGGCAAGATCAGTGCGAGTAAACAGCTCCTTCAAGTATGGTAGCGCGAACTCTCTGAAATCGTCTCCGCCGAGGAACCCTACGATGTCATCGAGAAGCATTACGCCCTCGATCGTTGGGAAGCATTCGCGTTGGTAGTCCAGCCAGTCGGCGATGAAATCCGTAATTCTTCGCAACAGGTGATGCATCTTTTCTGGATTGCCCTTCAACTCCATCAAGAATTCCGTGATCCCCATAAGGAACGAGGCGACATTCAGCGGGCCGCGCGAAACGGCGAAGCGAATCCTGTGTCCGGCTTCCTCCATCCTTGCGCGATAGTGTTGCAGACGTTTAACAACAAATGGAAGCAGCCCATCCTGTCGCGGATTGGGCTGCTTGAGACGGTCAATATCGTCCAGGGTGTAAATCATCTTCTCTGCATAGGGGAAGTCATTTTCCGGAAATATACACTTAGCGCCAAAAGCCGACGGTTCGGTACACATCCCGAACTCTGCCCAGAAGCCGGGGAGAAACATGCAGTCTGGGAATTCGTTCACCGCTCGGAGATTCGCCTGAAACCACAGCTCCTCGCCGGCACAGTAGTCCAGGATGGTCATCCCGGCCCAATTGGGCAGCCAGGGGCTGTCAATGATGAACGCCACGGGGAGAGGAGTTACCTTCTGGCCGTGAAGAACCGCCAACAACGTGTTCCACTGGGTGTCAGTCATCTTCGAATTCTCCTGTCGGACGCGTCGGAGCGGTCGGACCTGTCGGACGCGTCGGAGCAAGACCCCATACGCTACACCCGACACGCTGCTTTTATTCATCGGTGGGCAGTGGCTTGTCCTTGGTCTCGGGCGCCCAAATCAGCGCGACGAGACCCACGAAGTAGATTGTACACATGACAACCGCGACCGCGCGAAAGGGAGTGGGCGCTCCAATGGAGGCGAAGAACTTGGCGGTCACGCTCTGTGCATCGGCAAACAAATTGTTGAAGAAACTTTTCATCGGCGCCTGCGTGACGATGATCGCCGCCGTGAAAAGGCGCGCCACATTGTAGCAGATCGCCGTTCCCGTCGCCCGAAGCCGCGTGGGGAATATCTCCGGAAAATAGATCGAGTAGCCGCCGAATACGCTCAACGTCACGAACCCCACCATGGGCGTCATCCAGAAAGCCTGGCGCGCGGAATTCAACTGGAGGAAAACAAACACCACCACCGCAAACGCCAGCACGAAACAGATGGCGAATGCCGCGCGCCGCCCCATCCGCAACGCCAAAAACGTGAAGAAAAATATCCCGACAAATGCACCGCAATCCTGCAACATGGTGCCAAAGCCGCGCACGAAGTTGACCTCTTTGGGAGTGGCGTCTTTGAGCGCTTCGGAGATGAGTTCGGGCGTGTAAAACCCGACGCCCCACAGCCCCACGGCGCCGGCCACGCCCAGCAGAACGCCCACGATCGCGTTTCGTCTCCAGCGCGGGTGCGTAACCATGCTCTTGAGGTCGCCCATTTGACGATCCAATTGCTCCTTGGCCGTCCTTCGCGCCTGGTACCATTGCTCGGGTTCCCTGATGGTGCGCATGATGAGGACAATCAGAACCGAGGGAAGAATGCCAAAGCCGAAAATCAGCCGCCAGCCCGGGATGTGCCAGCCCAGATGGAGAAAATTGACCGGCTGGTTCGGAGGGAGGAGCCACGTGCTGACCGCCGAACCGGCGATATTGCCCAGCGCCGACAAGGCCTGGAACGACCCCAGCGCCAGCGCCCGAAGATGCGCGGGAAGGGTCTCCGCAATCAACGTGGCCGCCGTCGCAAAGGCCCCTCCGATTCCGCATCCCATCAGACATCGCCAGAGACAGAAATCATACCACGTCTGCGACAAACCCGACAGTCCCGTGAAGACCGAATAAACGAAAACGCTTGTGGAGAGCGTTCGCACCCGTCCCCACTTGTCGCCCACGATGCCGAAGAACAGTCCGCCGAACGCCCACCCGACCATCATCGCCGCCGTCGCGTAGTCGCCATGCTGCAGCACGACCAGATTGGCTTCGCCGGGCGTCATTCCCGCCGTGAAAGCGGCGAGCAATTGCGTCAGCGCCGGCTGGCGCGACAGTGCGAAAATCCGCGCGTCCATGCAGTCGAACAACCAGCACATCGAGCCGACAAACAAGACCCACCAATGATAGCCCGTCATTCGTTCGCGTGGGGGAGCGTTTGCTGAAAACGTCAGGTTGCTCATCGCCACCCTTTCAGCATGAAGTTGTCTGGCCGAAACACTCGGCCCGTCGGCCCGACGGTTTGCCCGTCACTTCAGAACAGCCGGAAGCGACATTCGCGCGTACCCTGGCACGGCGAATCCTCGGCTTCAAGTCAAAAGCCGGAGGCTTGGGGCAGGACCTCACTGGTTCACGTGCGGCCTCACGCGAACGTGGAAAGAGGCCAGGAGCAATCCGCTCAATGTGGTCGCGGTCAGCCAGTGGCGTGCCTGCGGCGGGGGCGGCGAAGTTTGTTGGCCAGAGACGCGACGCGGCAGAGCAGGCGGCCCTGCCAGGGCTTGCCGTAGCGGCGCGTGTTGGGATGGATGAAACAGAGATGCTTGCACTTGATCGCCTGGATGCGCTGGGCGAACGTCTTCTCGTCCACGTCGCCGTCGGCGAAATAGTGGGGATTGTAGTAGCCGAGGCGCGTGTAGGTTCCCTGCGTGCCGTCGCTGTGGGCTACGTAGAAGTCGCGGAAAGTCCGCAGCGAGGTGCGAATGCCGAAGCGTTCCGGGTCCCTCTGCCAGGGCGCGCCGGGTTCGAGTTCGATGCCGAGCGCGCGCATGCCCGTGACGTGCTTGAACCGGCGGGCGATCTCGCGGCGCAACTTGACCGTTTCCGGGATGTCGGCCTCGGTCTCGAAGGGAATCCCATAGGTAAAAAACACCTCTATGCTGATCCCCTTCTTGTCCATATAGCCGAGCGTGGACATGAGCTCGGCGTTGGAGAAATAGAAGCCGCGATTGGCGAACCGGACGCGCTCCGAGCCGGTTTCGGGTGAGACGGCGATGACCGAGCGCGGGCTGGGAAAGGTCAGGACGAACTCGTCTATCATTTCGTGCGAGGGCAGTGCGTTGGCTTCGAAGAACCATTCGACGCGGACGCCGCGTCGGCGAATTTCGCGCCAAAGCCGGGCATAGTACTTCTGCATGCGCGGTTCGGGATCGTAAGCCGTGTGCATTGTCTCGTAGCCATAGCGTTGGGCTTCGACGACCGACTCGATGACCTTGTCAATGCTGCGATAGAAGTAGTTGTCGCGGCCGTTGATCAGGCGCTGCGCGCTTCGGCTGCCGCCGCAATAGCTGCAATCCACGGGACAACCGCGCCCGATGCAGAGCGGGAACATTGGCGAGCGAATAGTGTATTTCCAAAAGTTAGCTTTGCGCGATTCGTTCTTGGCGTACGCGAACGGCAGACTGATGCAGCTTATGTAAGTTTGGTAATGTTCGAGCAACGGCATATTGGTGAAGCAAAGCTGATTGACCAATTCGCGCGTGCCGACGTAGTTCAAGGGATTGGCCACAACGTTACCGTTCCGTCTCCACGTGAGGTTTCGGATCTTGGCTAGATCGCGGCGGCCTGACGTGATCTGCTCGACCAATTCGAGCAGCGGCGCCTCTCCGTCGCCGCGAATCACGCCGTCCACACAGTCGTAGTCGCGCACAAGTTCTTCGTGGAAGAAGCTCGCCGTGAAACCGCCAAGGATAATGTAACTTTCGGGCGCAACAGCTTTGATTCGCCGCGCGGTCTCAATCACGTCGTAAGATTGCTGATGCCACTGAAGCGTCAGACCAATCACAGGCGCCGGATGGCAGAGGACGTAGTCCTCGATGGCGAAATCCGGGTTTTCGATCCACTCGATGCCGCAATGAACAATTCGGGTCGGATGGCCGTGGCGGTTGACCCAGTCGGCAATGGCGAGCAGCCCCATGGGCATATAGTTGATCCACATAAACTCGCCCAGGGGTTTGTAGAAATTATTCATTTTCGGCGTGTGGACTAGGAGACAGTCCAGCCGCCCGGCGGAATCGGCGCTGCTTGTCATATCCTTCCTACCTCAACCACCTGAGCCGCTCTGCAGACGAATGCGAAGGAGCGCGATGCGGGGCCGTTTGCGGCAGGAATCACAGGCGAGACGCCTGTGCCACCTTGAAAGGGAATCTACTGTTCCTTCAGCAGGCTGTCAATGGCCGACTCGATCGTGCGGAAAGCCGCTTGCTCAACGCCATAGACCGGGCCGCCGGTGCGAATCCGCGTGTAGTAGCGCTCGCCCTTTATGATCCCGCGAACCATCTGGGCGACCTCGGCGTTGTCCTTGTTGAACAAGACGACCTGGAGGGTGGGCGAAGTCAGGCCCATCTCCTTGTCGGTGAGTTTGCCCTTGTAGAGGTCGGCGTACTTGATCTCGCGGACGCCGCGGGCGACGTCTTCGGCCCAAAACGTGGAGGCGCGCCGCGGCTCCTTGTCTTTGGCGCTCTGGAGTTTCCACTCTTCGCCTTCGCGCGCGAGCGTGAAAGTCGTCGCCGCGCGCCGAACCTCCATGCGCGCGACGGCGCGCGGATCGAACGCAAACAGGGATTTCTCCACGAGTTTGTCTTTGGTCAATGCAAACTCGCTGGGCTGTCGGAAGTCGAGAAGGACGACCGACTTGCCGCCGCGCACGCGGGCGAACACCACGCTCTCGTTGTCGCGCGTGGCCAGGTCGCCGATCGAAAGCGTCTCGGTTGAGATTCGATCCTGGTTCGAGATGGTCAGCTTCACGAACGGTTTGTCGAGTTTATATTGGGAGAGATCGCCCGGTTCGTCGGTCTCAAAGTCCTTTGCGCGCAAATTGACCAGCGCCGAGATTTTGTCGGCGACGATCTGTTGATCCACCGAAGTGGCCGCATCGTCGCTGAACACCCATTTGCCGGCGTCGTTCTTGTCGAGGCGGACCGTGCTCTTGCCCGCCTCGATGTTGAAATGGGCGACCTCGCTCGACGTGAGCGTGAACAGCTGCTTGTCGCGCAGTTTCGTGGACTTCACGTTCAGGGCGTCAAAAGCCGCCTGGCCGACCGTGACGACCGGCCCTTCGCTGCGTTTGGCGTAGAAATCCTTGCCGGGGCTGGTTTCACGGTCGCCCACCAGGAGCGTGAGCGTTTGTGTGCGCGAGGTGCCGGTGGTGCCGCCGTCGCCGGCCTTGACGATTTGCTCGATCTGCACGTTGATTTGCGGTTTGTCGAAGCCGTAGCTGATGCCGGTGGTTGGGGCGTCGAGGAAGGCGCTGACTTTTTCGGTCTTGAGTTTGCGCAGGAAGTCCTCAATCTCGACCGAGTCGCCCTTCCACGCAACAGGTTCCTCGATCCGCCAGTCGTTGCCGGTTTTGGCCAGAATGATTTTCTCGGCAGGCTTGGTCTGAAATCCCGTCGTGGTGCGCGTGGTTTCGCCCTCGATCGTCTTGATCTCGATCGGCGCTTGCACCTCGCGCGCGAGGACGACGCGGCGCACACCATCCACTTCCACGGGCAGGACGGTGCGGTCGCGAAGATCGAACGGCTTCTTGTCGAGTTTGTCCTTGATGTATTCGTTGATCGAGAAAATCTTGTTCTCGCTTTCGATTTTGGCATAGAACTTGCCGCTTTCGGCCGCCTGTTTGCCCACCAGAAGCGTGGCCGTCTTTGCGTCTTTGGCCTTGAGGATCAGCTTGTAGGTCGGCGCGTCGAGACCGTAGTCTTCGAGCTTGATCGTCTCGTCGGCTTTGAATTCGCCGTAGCGAAGCGCCGGGATGAGGTTGCTCAGGATGACCTCGACGGCGTCCTTGTCGGCGGGCGACTGCATCGGCTGTGTCATCGTCCATCGGTCGCCCGACTCCTTTCTGACCGTGACGATTTCCTTGGGCGTGACCAGGGTCATCTCGACGACGTCTTCCTTTTTCACGGGAAACGCGCGCTCGCTGATCTCCTTGGTGGCGCGCCGCCGCTCGGTCCACCAGCGGTCGCCCACGTAGAGGCCCACGAGGAGCGCAAAGACAATCAGCGAGTTGAGCGTCTTTCTCCAAATCATCGCACCCGCCTCCGAACGAGAACATATCCAAGTCCCCCGAAGAAAATCACACCGGGGAAGGCCAGAACCAACACCGTGAAGACCATGCGCAGTTGGGCGCGCGACGGGAAGATCGGCGTGCTGGGCAGCTCCTTGGTCGGAATGTCAATGAGGTCTTCGCGCGCCACCAGCCAGTTGACGAGGTTGGCAAACAGCCGCACCGTGTTGGGGAGGAACCGGTCCTCGAAAACGTCGGAATCGCCGATCACGACCATGCGCATGCCCTTGGGCGTGGGCGATTCGCCGCCGCCCGACTCCATCGTCACGGCGACGGCCAGGGGCCGTTCCTTCATTCCGCCGGCTTCGGGCAGCGCGATGTCCTTCATCCCGCGCAGCTTCTCGAGGTCTTCCGACCAGCTGCGATCGCTCGAGAAGAGGAGTTCGGTGACGGTCAGCGACGAGGGGCGATTGTCGAGCGGCGCGACCGTTCGCGCGCGGGCCACTTGAATCATCTCGCCCAGATTGTTCACGGTCGGGTGGTTGCCGAAATGGCTGACCAGAAGCATCGAGGCGTCGCCCGTGAGCTGCGTCAGAGGGTTGCTTTCGAGGATCATGTCGTGCTGAATTTTAACGCCGAAATGGGCCATCAGTTGCTCCCACTGATCGAAGCGCACCTTGGGCCGCTCGTTCGGATCGAGCAGGAAGAGCGCCCGCCCGCCCGATTCGAGATAGCGGGCGACGGCGCGGGCCTCCAGCGGCAGGAGGTCGGCTTCGGGACCGGCGCAGACCAGCAGCGAACAATCGTCGGGAATGAAACCGAGGCGGCCGATTTCGAGCGGCTTGACGGCGAACGACATCTCGTCCTTGAGCACCTGCTCGACGCTGGAATAGCTCTGGCGGCTTTCGGTCGGGCCGCCCATCGGCCCGCCGCCGCCGGGTTCGAGCGGGGTCTCGCCGTGACCCTTGAGGAAATAGACGGTGATCTTTTCGGGGCGCACGACCTCGACGACGGCGTTGGTCATTTTCGATTCATTGAGGTCTCTCGCGCCCAGCGCGCTGATCTTCTTCTCGCGGAAGTCGGGCGAGTTGGGCTGGCCGCCTTCGCCGCGCGCGCCCGTCCAGATGAAGATGTCGCCGGGAGCGATGTTCTCGGCGTAGCTCTTGGCGATTTTGATGTCCTTATAGATGTTGCGAACTTCATAGGAGATGCGGGGACTGAAGCGCGTGTAGCGCTCGAGAAACGACTCCACGTCGCGTTTGTTGTCGGGCGAGGGAAACGCCGTGACGTGAATGTCTTTCTCGAGGTTGCGCAGATACTCGACCGTGCGGGGATGGAGCGAATACATTCGCTGCTCGGTCACGTCGAATTCCTTCGAGTGATTGCGGACGATCAGATAGACCGTTGCCAGGCAGCCAATGACGAAGATCGAGGTCAGCGAGTAGCTGAAATAGTAGCGCAGGTTGGGCCCAAAACCGTGGGTGCTGAATCCCAGCGCGGTCAGGAGGGCGCCGAACCCGCCGATCCCGAGGGCGATGAGAATCGTCCGGTCCTGCAGGTTGCCTTTCAGGCCCAGGGTTCCCGAATAGAAGATCCCGAAGATCGCCAGGCCGACGGCGATCAGCAGCAATCCGACGACCGGCAGCGCCTTGCGGATGCTTTCCATGGTTCACACCCTCCAACGCCGCGATTCGAGCACGTTGTTGGCCAGAAAGAGAAAGCCGACGGCGAACGCGACAAAGTAGGTGATGTCTTCGGGCAGGATTCTCCCGCGAATCAAGTTCTCGCTGTGCTGGCGGATCGAAAGGCCTTCAAACACCCGGCTGACGGCGCCCATGCCGCCGATCCCCATATCGCCGACCAGGTAGAACGCCAGCAGTCCAAAGAACGTCACGACCCCGGCGATAATCTGGTTCTCGGTCAGCGTCGAAGCGAACGTCCCGAACGCCACATAGGCCATGCCGACCAGGAGCAGGCCCAGATAGCAACTGCCGACAACCGGCCATTCGGGATCGCCCAGGCGGCTGAAGACCAGCGGGAAAATCCCCGAGAGCATCAGGAATGCCACGACGACCGAGAGGGCCGCCAGGTACTTGCCCAACACCAGTCCCCAGTCGGTCACGGGGCACGTGACGAGGAGCTCGAACGTCCCGGATTTCTTCTCTTCGGCGAACAGCCGCATCGTCAGCAGCGGAATGACGAAAAGAAACAGGAAGCTGATGATCCCGAACGTGTCCTTGACCACGAACTCGGTGAAATTGACCGGCCCGCTGCCCATTTGCATCTGCATCCGGCGGTCCATGCAGATGCGAACGAACCAGGCCAGTCCGGAATAGACGAACCAGCCCGCGACGGAGAGGAAGATCGCCAGCGTCACATAGACGCCGGGGTTCTGGAAATAGGCGCGCAGTTCGCGCTTGTAGATGGGAACGACACTAAGCCGCATGTTCCTGCACCCCTTTTTCGGAAACGACGACTTTCAGGAAGATTTCCTCGAGCGTCATTCCTTCGGTTCGCAATTCGAGCAGTTCCCAGCCGGCGCCGACGATGCCGGCGGCCGCGCGCGCGCGGATGTCTTCGCCTCGCCGCGACTTGACCTCGAACTCCGCCACGTTGCCGTCCAGCTTGCGCGCCACGGCGACGCTCGTCACCCCCGCCATCGCGTTCAGCTTGCGCCGCACGTCGTCGGCCGGCCCCTTGACCACAACGCGGGTGATCCCCTCGCGCTGCAACTCGCTCGTCAGCTTCTCGGGCGTGCCCTGCGCCACGATCTGCCCCTGGTTGATGATGATGACCTTGTCGCAGGTCATGCTCACTTCGGGGAGGATATGGGTGGAGAGAATCACCGTTCGTTTGTGGGCCATCCGCTTGATCAGATCGCGAATCTCGATGACCTGTTGCGGGTCCAGACCGATGGTCGGCTCGTCGAGGATCAGCACCTGCGGGTCGCCGAGAATTGCCTGCGCCAGGCCGACGCGCTGGCGAAAGCCCTTGGAGAGATGGCCGAGGAGCCGGCCCGCGACGCTTTGCAGGCCGGTGTGCTCCATGGCGTCGGCGATGTATTTCTTGCGCAGCGAGCGCGAGTGGCCCTTGGCGTCTCCGATGAAATCGAGGTAGCTGCGGACGGTCATGTCGTTGTACAGGGGAACGCCTTCGGGCAGGTAGCCGATGCGGCGGCGGACTTCGAGCGACTGCGTCGTGACGTCGAAGCCGGCGACCGTGGCATGGCCGCTGGTGGGCTGGATGAAACAGGTGAGAATCCGCATGGTGGTGGATTTGCCGGCGCCGTTGGGACCGAGGAAACCGAGCACCTCGCCGGCCGCCAGATCGAAACTCACGTCGGCAATGGCGGTGGTTGTCCCATAGACTTTCGTCAGCGACTCGGCCTTAATCATGGTTCTCCTCACCTCGGACGCAAAGGTCTCCCGCGGAAGATGGACGGAGACGGTCTGCCTGTGAACGAGTTTCCAAGCAAGAGAGATGCCGTGCGTGTAAGATTCTGCACAGGCCGACAGCCTGCGCCACAGCACTTCCGCAAAAACCTCGCTAAGAACGAATTCATGTGAACAAGACCACAACCGAACATTCGAGGCGTGATGGTTGGGGGCCCGCCATTGCCTGTCAAGCGTTTTTGACCGGAGGGCCGAGCGCTGCACGGCAAACGGCGATCCGCGAGTACCATGAGCGCACCGATGCCTATCGTCTCTTGACCAAGCCGACCCAGTCCAGCGTGACGCCGGATGGCGGCAGGCCGATGGTTTTCACTCCCGGGCCGGCGATTCTCGTGACCGTGCCGTCGCGCAAGGGGCCGCCCGCGCGCGGGTTGTACCATTGAATCGCGAACTCCCCGGCCGCCGAGCCGAGATCGAGGCCCGTCGTGCCGCCATTGGGCAAGTAGATCGCGTACACCTCGCCCACCTTCGCAAAGCAGGAGGCATCGGAGCCTGAGGTCAATGTCAATTCATCGTGATGCTTCATCTCGGTGAAGGGAAGATACTTCTGGAAGAAGTCGAGCGCGACGCGCGTCTGGTCCCATATCCGGTCGCGCGAGCGAAAATCGTCGCAGTTGAGGTCGTTGTTGGGAAACTTGTAGCCGAAATACCATTCGACCCCGCCGCCGCCGGCCATCAGGTTGCCCCACAAGGCCTGCTTGCGAACCGAATCGTGGCCCGGATCGTCGGCGTCGGGTTTGACGCCCGTGTCGGCCGGGCCGATCTCGTCGAGACAGACCACCCAAGGACGGCCCGCCTTGTCCGATCGGTCGAGCCACTGGATCGTCTCCGCGTGCGTCAGGTTCATGTTGCCCATCTGAAGCGACGGGCCTTCGAAATGCTCGTAGCCCAACAGCGGCGTATAGACCGCGTCGTACTGGCCGGGGAACGTGTGAACGACGACGAGGTGGTCGTAGGGGTCGAGATCGTGGATGAACTTGGCGAAATCTTTTCGCTGCGCGTCGGTGTTGGTGTTCTCTTCGCCGAGGTTCCACGTGACGGCCAGGTGGTGGCCGAAGCGGGCGATCAGCTCGCGGAAGTAGAGCTTGCGCTGGGTGCCCAGGTCGCCGCCGTCGAGAAACTGGTCGTTCTCCTGTTCCTCGAGAACCACGTGAAGCATCAGGCCGACGGCGTCCATGTGCGAGAAGACGATTTCCCACTGATCCAGTTTGCTGCAATCGAAGCGATAGCGCTCGGCGTCGGTTGTCCACGGCCAGACATCGCGGCCGTCGCCGCCGACGTTCATCGTCAGGAAGTAAACCGAATTGACGCCCTTGCTCGACAGGTAATTCAGCGCCCCGATGATGTTCTTGCCTTTGCCGCCCTGCCAGGTGGGATCGCCCGTTTTCCAGTCGGCGGCGTGGGGTTGGTATTTGTGGCGTTCGACCGGCGGCGCGGCTTCGCCCTGACGCAGCTTTCGGGCCTTGGGATCGGTTGTTTTGGCGACCTCCGCCGCGCCGTCGAACTCGAAATAGGCAAGGAAGTTTTCGGGGCTGTCGGCGCCGCCTTTGATGAAGTAGTCGCCCGTTTCGGCGAATCGCAGATAGTGCTTCCCGACGTATTGCAGCAGCCCCTTACGGCGAAGGTCGCGCCCGCTTTTGTCGGTCGGGCCAATCTCGATTGAACCACTGTCGCCGTCGAAGGCGGTTGCCGCGCCGGCGTTGGGATCGAGGCTGGCGGCCACGTCGGCGCCCGTTCGGAACGAGGCGCGATACGTCCACGCGCCTTCTTCGTCGGGGGTGAAATGGACGCGCCACCTGTTGCCGCCGGCGGCGCTCGTTTCGGCGGCGCTCCCGTCCGCGCAATAGAAACCGGGCGCGGTCACACTCCGGTTGCCCTTTGTGAAGACCACATTGAGCCGATAGTCGCGAAACGGATTGGGATCAGCCGTCTCGTTCGTGTTCGGCCCGTCGAACGCGATTGTAACGCAATGCCACTTCTTCAGATCGCCCGATGCAACGCCCGCCGTCGCGCGAAAGTGGGCCATGACCAACATGGCCGTTACGGCCAATGCCGCCGACAGCCACCGCAACTTCTCCATGTCTGTCCTCCTCGATCTGGGCTAAAAAGAACCCCACTGAAGCGGCAACTACCCTGAGAATGAGTTCGTAGTAGCGCCGCAAGGCGCGTTGAAACACGGGGCCTGAAGCAAGAATGCCGGTCACGCGAAAACGCGCCTTGCGGCGCACTACG
>Ga0315274_10001736_pt1 | contig 33373 bp, 34 predicted proteins | sample YL17G02_20_MG_FD_203700 | JGI IMG/M metagenome (GOLD analysis project Ga0315274, IMG submission 203700) | Sediment microbial communities from Yellowstone Lake, YNP, Wyoming, USA - YL17G02_20 | ecosystem: Environmental > Aquatic > Freshwater > Lake > Sediment | place: USA: Wyoming | collected...
AATGTTGACCTTTTCGCTGTTGGCTGTCATTAAGTAAAACTTTGAACCGTTAAAATGACCCCGAATGAGGTTGATGGCTGGTACGGAAACAATTGTGTCACCAATTGCGCCACTTCGAAAAATCAAAATTTTTTTAATTTTTTTTAGGTTATTTAATTTCAAAGTGAACCTATTGCTCTTACCGATCCTCGCCCTGTATATGAATGGTTCTTGTTATGATCTTATCCAAATGTTCAGAATTCATTTTAGTAATATTGATCAATTATTTCAATCATTTCTCTTATCCGGTCATGATATGAATATCCTGAAGTCAAGCAAGCTTGTCTGCCGGCATCAGCGATAAGCTTACGTTTCTCTTCATGGGCAAGATAGTAACGACATTTTTCGAGAAGCTCTTCTTGCCCATCAAAAAATTCCACCTCTTCACCTTCACGGAAATATTGCAAATGCTTCTGTGTTCGCTGAGCAAGAAGAAAGGTCCCGCAGGCTGGAATTTCTAACGACCTTGTTGTGATATCGTCCGGAGCCTTTTTCGATAGAAGGCCTATCGAAATCTTGGATGCACAGATGGCCTTGGCGTAATCTTCACCATAAATGCCGTCTCCTCGAAATGCCTTTCTAAATGTTTTTACTTTTCGCCACCCTGGACCCCATACCGCAAATCTGACATTTAATTCAAGCAAAGGAGAGAGTTGTTCAACATACCAAGGTTCACAATGACCAATGAAAGAGATATCATTCCCAAACTGCTCAATATCTTTCTCCGTCAAGTTAATAGGCCGATGGTCATTTTTTGAATAAGCCATTCCAATGAGCTTTAGATTGCGCGCGCCCAAGCGTTCATAGTCTGTTAATTCATAATCCTTAGTCGTGAAGAGAATATCGTATAAAGGTATAGAATTCAAAAAACTTCTGCTTCGGTGATACTTAATCAAGGGATCACCTGCATAATGAACCATAAGAGTCTTAGGAAGCATTTTCTTGATGAGACGGAGGGTCTCCGGGCCAATCAGTATCCCCTTGTCTACCCATATGATATCAGGCTTATATGTATTGGCTTTGCTAACCAATCCTCGATGCAATTCAGAGAAGTTCGGTCCCCATTGGAGTCGCCGAAAGATTGCACTCAAATAACGACCTCCCATTCCATAGTAAGGATCTCTATCCAAAGGGATAACTTCGTATCCGAACTCTTCAAAGATATTCTTCCGCATTCGGCATGTACTTCCCACATACAAAGAACCGCAATAGAGAATCCTCATCTTACCTCCCTCATCCAGAGAGTGGTTTTCTTAGGACCGCGATGATGGTTGAACGAAAAAGCGAAAAAAGTTCGATCCCATTTGCTAGTCTCTCATAAGCAATGCCGAGGAGAAAAGCAAGGGATGAGAATTGGAGGTACGAAGGCGCTTCCTCAATCGACCGAAGTTCTTCAATCAAAAAGCCAGCCCTTGTGAAGACCCTCTCAATTTTTCGACGTGTGTTACATCTATATAAAGTTTTATAAGGATGTTTCACTTTTTTCGGACTTCCATCAAGCCAATTCAATAACACCTTGTGAAGCCAAAGAGGAGTCAGCCTGGATATAAATATAGCATAATGCCAGAGATTGGGGGTTCGGAGAATAAATACCCCACCTGGCAAGAGAATCCTGTAAACCTCCCGAGCCGCGGCTTCCGGATTCTCTATATGTTCCAATGTAAATTTCGATACAGCTATAGTAAAACTTGAATCAGGGAAAGGGATTTTCTCAATTCTTCCTACAATGCCTTTATCAATGCCCTTGTTTGATAAGACCCGTTCGTCAGGGTCCAGCCCGACTAATTCTTTGACTCGACCCTTCAAAGGGTGTGGTACCCCATCTCCTAACCCAACTCCGATATCAAGCACTCGATCGTTATCTCGAAGGTATTTTGAAAGCAGAGCTGAATATTGCAATGTACCGGAACGATAGAGTCTTTTGCGGTCATAAAATATCTGCCTCAGATTTTCTACAGAAAAGATTTTCATGCCATCAAGATACCGGCGATAAATCACCGGCCTATTATCGAATATCCCTATCGGGGTCTTCACATAAATCTCCCCCGTGTTCATAAGTTAGCGCTTATGCCTTGAGGGGGTTTCGGTCCAATGCTGTTCCCAAATTGCACTGTTGGCCTAAGAGGTGTATATCGGATCATTTTATTTGGAAGAAAAGAAACAAAAATCAGAAGCACAATAACACTTTGTATGATCGTAGCGTTAGCATGAATAAAGTCGCGTTCCATGCCGCCACCAACAAGGGGGGCGAGAAAAACGATCAAAACCGCGGCTGCTCCAGGAGGGAGAACTCTTCGCCAGCACTCTAAAAGCCCTATGAGGATACCCCAAACAAGAGCGCCCAAAATGACCGTTCCCAATCCTCCTGAGGACCAAAGGTCACCAAACATCGAAGGCGCAATAGGCGCTGATTCTCTGTCAAGAATTTCTCCTCTCTCAGTATAGGCCCAGATGCTTGTGGAAAAACTGCGACCTCTTCCCAACGTTGTCTTATCCCAATTGACAATCCGTGGAATTAAAGCGGTCATCATTAGCTCCTTCAGAATATTTCGATTTTCATATGGGAAAACACTTGGAACTAATAGTACCGTTAGAGCTGAAGCATCAAATCCTGAAAACCGATTAGCGAGCATTATCCAGGGAGCCTTACGAGGTTCCTCCTTCCATGTTGTCCAGCTCGCATATTGGCTTGCTTCTTTAAGGGATTGGTCACCCCAATAGAAAGGACGGTAAATATAAAGAATTATCGAAGATATTAGTAGGAATATGCCAATTAGCCCACATACTCGCACCAGTCTAACGCGAGGCCTGGTTAAGAGAAATGGAAGGAGCAAGCACAAAACAACCCTGAGGAGATGCTCACGATATGGACTTAATAGAAAAATGATCGCCCCTGGAACCAAATATAGAATCCTCCTTCCCAGACTGACCTTGAAGCCACGGAAGTGGAAGTACCATGCAATAGTCGGTGGAATTACCCAGAGAGAACCGATAACTCCAAGCGGCGTCAGAAGCATGTTCGGAATCAAACCCCAAGGACTATTAACCAAAAGGATACTGATAATACAGATAGACGCTAATAAGTCAAGGGCTTGAAAGTTTCCCGGGACTTCGATAAGGGTCAATCTCTTCAGAAACCTGGGCAACCTTCTTGAAAAAACCTCCTTGCTGATGACCATACCCAAACATAAAATGGACCAATACACTCCTACGTAGAGGAAGGTTTCCGATAAAATATGATTGGGCATCTCCCACATAGGGAATTGAGTAGCACAAAACAGAACAGGGTCATACAGTAATGCTAAGAACCGAAAAATGTAAATGACTCCGAAATCAATCCATGCAAACCCGAAGAGAGAGAGAGGAATGATTTTCCACTTCAGGGCTGCTCTTGCATGACGATTTTCGGCCAACATCGCGGAAGCCACCCAGAAAAGCAGAACCGAGAAAAATAACAGCCAGGTGGTCACACTAAGTTGGAGATTCATCTCTTGGCGCCACCTCCAGGTTTCCTTATATAAACGGTGGTCATGTGGGGAAACACCTGTAGTCTTTGCCGCGTTGCTAAAAACAAGATACTCGCAACGAGCCAGCGCGCCCACTGTTTCATCGTAGGACGAGAGCCGAAGCCTGAAGCTCCTTGGACAAGGCCGGGCAGATGGCTGTCACAATCGAAGCCTTGCCGTCTCATCAAGACGTCCAATCTACGGGGAGTGAAGTGGTTGATATGTTCGTGGAGGTCAAGGTGTGGCCACCGCCGGAGCACTCTTCCCCTCAAGGCAAGCACGAAGCTGTTTGGAACGTCCACGAAAACCAGGCCTCCAGTCCGAAGCATCAGGTTTACGGTTTCAAGGCATCTCCCTGGGTCATTTACATGTTCAAGAACATTGAATATTGTGACTATGTCAGCCCAGTTCCGAAGCTTTTCTCCTGCCTCCTCTATCATGAAGGTCTCGGCTCCTGTGTACCTCTCAGTGTCCCTTTGCTCCCTTGATTCAAATGCTACTCCTCGCACGTTGAACCGAGAAGGCTTGCCAATGTTGAACGCGTTCTCGACAACTTGGGCACCAAGGAGGAAAAGTCCTCCAGCACATCCAACGTCAACAATGTTTACAGTACCATTAGGAAAGTGATTGCGGATTGCACAAAGCGCCTGAGAATAAAGTGGAATCGACTTGATTTGATTTGCCAAGGTGTAGTGAGCAACACCTATCGCGCCTGCAGTGTCCTTCCGCCGGCAGGCCATCGCCTCATAAAACATTTTTTTGCTATCGATGGTGGGCGGATTCCTTGTGTAGAGCATGCCGCAATTCTTGCAACAGCAGAGCTCGAAAATTCCTTCTTGCGACAGAATACGGAAGCTGCTGTTAGAACATACCGGGCAACCTCTTGACTCGGTTTGGAACTCAAAATTTACAAAGTCCATGGTTCAACGACCTTACTGAACGAGGTCCACCTCAAGGGTATCTGGCGTGCTCCGCTCCATGTTCAAGGCGATCTCGTAAATAGTAATCATATTTGTGGCGATTCTGGTGTCATTATATTTTTCCTTCACACGCGCAAGGCCTCGTTCTCGCAGCCTGCTTTGAAGATAAACGTCATGCGAAATCATGCAAAGCTTCGCTTTCAAATCATCGACATCCCCTTCTTTGAAAAGGAGACCTGCATCTCCAATTACCCTGGGGATCTCACCGCTGGAAGATCCAATCACCGGAACACCACAGGCCATTGCCTCAATTAACACGTGACCAAACTGCTCCTTCCATGTTGGTGTTGTTTTTGATGGAAGAACCAGAACATCGAGCAAGTTCAAAATTCGCGGAACTTCATCGTGAGGCACCGCTCGATGAAAGGTTACCCTCTCTGTAATTCCAAATTCTCGAATCGAGCCCTCATATTCAAGCCTCTGTGGCCCGTTTCCAAGAAGCACCAAGTGCCAATCGACCCGAGCGCCGAGAAGTTCTAGAGCCTTAAGAAGTGTTTTAACGCCTTTTGCTTCAACAAATCGGCCAACATAACCAATAAGAAAATGATTTTCGGCTATGGATTTTCGAAGAACGGGCAATTCTTGCGGAAAGAACAACTGCTCACTTACCCCAAGATGTGGCGTGATATAAATAGGCTTCTTGTATCCATGACGCCGGATTACCGCCGCGACGTCCATTGAACCGGCCACCATAAACACAGACCTGAAATAACAAAGAGCACGTATTGGCTTAAACAGACGATTGAATGGGCCCTTTCGATCAATGTTTTCAAAGCTAAAGAAGACGATTGGAATCTCTCTACTCAGGACCGCAGCTTGGAGTGAAACGAAGCAAATTGGTTCTTGTTCACAGTAGATCAGATTAGGCTTAAATTCATTTATGATTTTCCCTAATTCTGGGATAACGTAAAGGAGCATACGACCACTGAACCATACACTCACAAACTGTGTACGGTAATTATTTGCTTCATTGCTCTGTGAATTATCAGCTACAGTAAGATAATTCCTCCACTTCTTAGGGGTCACCAGCAAGAATTCAAACCGCGTATCTTGAGACATAAGATCAAACTTTAACCGGTTCACAGAAGCAGTGTAAGTATGTCCAATGATCAATACTCTCCGACGATCCATGTTATCCACTTGATGGAAGGCCTACACAGGTCAGGGCTACCTCGATCAAAGGCCCAGGTTCTCCGGCCCCAAGGTGGGTCCAACTCCCTCACCCCACCTTTGGGGCATCTGCGTCTCCCCAGGTGCACAGGCCTCCACATAGAGCGATTCACAGGTCCGTTCTTCCAAGTCTACAAGCAACGCCTTTATTCTTCCCCGCCCGTAGGACTCTTTCCGAACATCTTGAAACCCCGCATCAGTTAGAAGTCTTGCCAATGTCTGGAAATCATAACAGTATTTATGTCCCCACCCACGAAAAACCTGATTGACGACCATCATGGGCGCCAAGTCCTCGTCCTCTTTCATCCCTGGAAATTGGATCTTTTCTCCCTGCGTCGTTCGATGATAGAGATCCAAAAAAAGGCCGCCGTCTGGAACAACAATTCGTATGACTCCTCCTGGTTTCAGAACGCGCCTGAATTCCACAAGCATTTCCTTGACGCGTTCAAATTCAATGTGCTCAAGGAAATGCTCGGCAAAAACCCCTTCAAATCTGCAATCCGGGAAGGGTAGTTTCTTGTGCGCATCCCAAACCAGGTCCACGCCAGGGTACCAATAGTAATCCAAGGTTACGGCTCCTTTGACGGACCTCATCCCGCATCCCACGTTGAGAATGGATGAGGCCCGAATACGGGATCTCATTAATTGAAACCTCCTGCCACGCATTAGGAAACTGATCAGATTCCTGCTGAATCGGAAGAGAGGTCCCCAGAAACGATGTTTTGAAAAGAAAGCCTGATTTTTGCAAAGCCAATCCAGCATGGATGGCATCATCTTATTCAATCAAAGGGCTCAGCATATCATCAAGTTCCTTGAACGTCAGATCTCTTGAATGCGCTAATTTTTGTCTACCTGACAAGACCCGCAACACGGAGTAAGCTGGCAGGCCGTGGCGGTCGCAGCAACCCCCGCCACCCGAAACGTCCGTAACGAGAAAGAATAAAGTAAATTGGGCTTAAAAGCATAATCCGAAGAGGACCGATACCTGCCAGTTTCTGTATGCGTTTACGAATCTGATAAGCAATCTCTGGCATTTCAACCACATTCTTTGATACTCTTCCTTCGTGTTCCGTAAATTCGCTCAGGTATCTATCCAGTCGTTTCCAGTACTTGACATTCAAACCCAGCCGGGCGAACCAATCGAAATCCATCCCGTAACGTTTGCAGTTGATCTCATCGAGTTTTCCAGTACGCCGATGCAAATCAGCCCTCCAAAAGGTCGCGTCCCAGAACAGCAACCCAGAAGCAAAAATCGCATAATGTCCCGGGTGAATTGCAGGCACCTTCGTCCGCCCAATCTCCCGACCTTGTTTATCGACGACTACCCGATGGCCAAACGCAATTTGGAGCTCTGGGTTCTGTGCGAAGGTTTCCCCTACAAGGCGCAAAGCACGAGGCCGGTACCGCTCGTCGCAGTTAAGCCCACCAAAAATCTCTCCAGCAGCCATACCATAGCCTTTATTCATCGCGTTGGTTTGGCCCTCGTCGGGCTCTGATACCCATCGACTCACGATATCAGCTCTCCGTTTTAATAAGTTTACAGTGCCGTCGGTACTGGCTCCATCAATGACAATCACTTCCAGATTCGGGTAGTTCTGTGCTGCGAGAGAATCCAATGCTCCAGCAAGAAATTCGCATTGATTGTAAGATGGTATCACAATGCTAATTTTGGGTAGTGGTTTCATTTAATTCCTAAGGTTGAGGTTGAGGTCAAGGTTAAGGTTTAGGTTAAGGCTAAGGCTAAGGCTAAGGTTAAGGTTAAGGTTAAGGTTAAGGTTAAGGTTAAGGTTAAGGTTAAAATGTGAGCTCGGTGGCTCAGTAACAAGAAAGAATTACTACTCTACCGTTCAAAAAAATTGAACCTCCGTGCAAATCCGTTTGATCGTTGCATCATCAAGATTTGAAGATGAGGGTAACCAGAGACCTTGCCTTGCAATACGCTCTGCAACAGGATAACTGCCTTTACGAGCATAAACAGGTTCTGCGTGCAATGCCGGATAAAATGGCCGTGTGCCAATTCCCCTCTCCTTTAAGTATTGAATCAGTTCATCTCGCTTTCCGTTTTCTACAAGGATATCGATGAACCATGGAGATGTATTTTCTAATTGTATCGGAACAAAGGTGACTCCTGGCGTTCCATCAAGATATTGTTGGTAAAGTGCGTAAATCTCTTTTTTGCGTTGAACTCGCCACGGGAGTTTCTTCATCTGTTCGATGCCGATGACAGCCTGGATGTCTGTAAATTTAAAATTCCATCCCATCGTTAAATAGTGGTCGCTGCCACCTTCCGCACGGCCGAAGTCGCGCAACAAACGAATACGTTCAATGAGCGATTCATTATTTGTCACCAGCGCTCCACCTTGTCCCGTGGTGATAACTTTCGGCGCACTAAATGAAAAGCTACCGATATCCCCAAAAGTTCCGAGGTGACGATCGCTTTTAAAAGACCCAAGTGATTGAGCAGCATCTTCGATCAGTTTCAGCCTGTGTTGCTGGCAGAAAGTAACAAATTCCTCAAGATTTTCAGGATACCGACCGTTAATTGTAACGAGAATGACAGCTTTCGTGTGAGGCGAGAGAGCCTTTTGCAAAAGGTTAAAGTCCATACATAGGTTATTCGGATGAATATCGACAAATATGACCTCTGCTCCAGTTAATTTAACCGCATTAGCGGTGGCCACCATCGTGTAATCTGGAACGATGACTTCATCCCCCGAGCCTACGCCACAAGCGATTAAAGCAAGGGTTAAGCTGATAGTCCCGTTGCTAACAACAGAACAGTACTTAGCCCCGGTGTATTGTGTGATTCGCTCTTCAAATTCCCTCGTTTTCTGATACTCTGTTACCCATCCTCCCGACTTCATATATTCATACACAGCTCGTGCTTCATTTTCGTCGAACCAAGGTTCCATCTGAGGAATAAAATTCATAATGAACTCAAATTTGCCACAGAGCACACAGAGGTCACAGAGTTACAAAGAAAATCGTTTGACACCGTCAACGAGTTTTCTTGCTCCGAAGTTAATCAATAATGCTCGCTTGAGCCCCGTGCTCCTCAGATATGATAAAACCTGAGCAGTAAAAACATCCTCTAACTCACGTACAGACTTTGTCTCAACAATAACTTCTCCATATACTATAGAGAACCGCAAAAGTAATGCAACGGGAGTCTCCGCGATTCTGACGTGTTTTGTGACCTTTTCGTAGTGCTTGACTTAACCTCCCCCTTTGGGAAAGGGGGATTGAGGGGGATTCCCCTGGGTCTCAAATCCCCCCTCGCCCCCCTTTTCTAAAGGGGGGTAATTCGGTAGGAATATGCCGATGTTGCATTACTTATGTTGCTCTCTATAAGAGGTCAAGTCTCTGCCCTTTGATGATCTTATCCTTGTAAAAGACGTCAACTTCTTTTTGCCGTTCGAAAGGTATATGTCTTAACTGAAATTCGTGGCAGAGTGCTTCCTCATATATTGATTCGAGCAAGCCGGGCCCCAAAATACGATGAACTTCTATGGCTGAAGAAATAATCTGTTCTGTGAGGGGATCTGCCATATCATTCTCTGTGACCTCTGTGTCCTCTGAGGCAAGAAATCTTATTATTTATTTCTTTTTTGCTTCGACATTCAAGCTAATCAGTAGCCCATGCTCCTTGTCCATGTGAGGAAAGTAAGCCTGGCTAAAATCGTCATAATCCTTGTGAATTGTCTGCCGCCAATCGTATCGGTGCACGTCTGTAAAACCATTCTCCTCCAGTAACTTCTTTAGAGAATAAAAATCATAAACTGTTCGATGATAGTGGATCTGTTCTTTATTGTTTCCACCTTGCACAACCATGCGACCATAGAGGGGTCCCAAGATACTGCTGAGCTCTCCTGTCCGGTTGTAGACATCTATCAAAACCTGAAAATCCGGAACAGCAAGGCGTAAAACCCCTTCCGGCATCAGCACCCGATGCCACTCAGCGAGTACGCTTGCAGCTTGCTGACGGTCAAAGTATTCAAAGACATGGCTGGCGTAAATTAATTCTGCTGTCCCATCCTGGAACATGGGTAGGGAATCCACGCTGTGCCGGTAATCGATGTGTGTCATATCGCATAAATCAATGTGAATGAACCCTGGAATATATCGTTTTCCGCAGCCGAGATGAAGTTTCATAACTTAAGTCATTTTTGCCACAGAGGTCACAGAGGAGGATATCTTTTTTCCGTGTGCTCTGTGGCGAAATTAGCCTGTTCTATTTCCCTTTTTAAAACCTCTCACGATCTTTGTCAGCACCGGGGTATGGTCCGTTCTTGATTTCCAAGACTCGTGTTCCGTCTTCTAATATCTCATATCCATGGCCTCCGTTAAGAAAAACCATGCACTCCCCTACTCCAACTAAAACCTGTCCGATTAAATGGCGCTCGTTATCGAAGATATCTGCTCTTAATTGGCCGCTCAAGACTACGATAGCTTCCTGTGCGTGGGTAACATTTCGCGGGACAGGTAAGTGTGTATGCGATTGGAGTATTGTTCCAGCCCGATAATTCCAGGAGAGCACCTGTATGAAGTCCTTATCATCCGAATAGGGGCAAAGCCCTTCTGATAAATCATTTTTGATCATGTATGCCAGGAGAGCGCCGTTCTTATCTCTGAACTCAATTCGACTACCCACGCTTTCAACCTCAATTCGTTTTCGCCACCAGGGCACAGAGGATAATTTCTTCTCTGTATTACTAACGTGTAAAATCTCGAAATTTTATTAAGCAAAAAGCATCCCCCCCCACCCTAACCCTCCCCCTCGAGGGGGGAGGGGAGGGAGGGGGTGATTCCTTTTGGTTGCGGCTATGCCGCGCTGTGGCCTCTGTGGCAAGGCTATATTGTTTTGTATGTTGCAAAGGGTTTGTAGAATTTGAAAAGCTTAACCAATTCGGCAATACCATCATTCAGAGAGTGCTGGGCCGAAAATCCCAATCGGCCGATCTTTTCAAATGAAACGGTGAAATTACGCACATCAAAATCATCCATATCGGAGTCAATAATCTTGCAGTTGGTGAATTTTTGAATGTGTTTTGCTATCTCACCCTTAGAATAATTGAGCGAATTATCCCCAACATTGAGGATTTGTCCGCACATGTCAGTAAGATTGTTAAGGGCTAAGATATATGCACGAATAGCATCTTTGATGTGCAAAAAAGTCCGCTTTGACTGGGTGTCATATAATACAATACATCGATCATTGACTGCTCTGTACGTGAAGTCATTGACCAGGAGATCAACGCGCATTCGGGGACTCACTCCGAAAATGGTTGCAAAACGGAGAGCCACCGTGTTTTCCCGTTCCAGGAGAATCTGCTCGGCCTGGTATTTTGAAATCCCATAGAGGCTAACAGGGTCTACTTTCGATTCCTCTGTACATACCTTTCCAGACTTGCCATAGAATGATGTCGTCGAGGCATAGATAATTACTTGATGTTTGCTCAGCAGTTTGCCAAGATGACGTGAGGCTTCTATATTAATCAGCTTGGCTGAATGGGGATTGGCTTCACAGGCAGGATATCCGCTTATCCCAGCTAAATGAAAGATGACATCGTAGCCCCTGACCGAGGCGTGGGAGAAGTTCCGGATATCTTCACAAACAATCTCAAGGTTTGGCTTCTCTGCAAGATGGAGCACAGAATCATAACCATACATAAAATTATCGACAATTTTGACTTGATGCCCCAGGCTCAAGAGTTCTTGAGTCAGAACAACCCCTTTGTATCCAGCCCCCCCTGTAACAAGAATTCTCATAACTACTCTCCCTATTGAAAAATGCTACAATTTAGAGAAACAATTCCAAATGGATAGCAATACCTACTCCTGAGTGTCACCTCTATTTCAGATGTAATACTACGAAATAACTTGACCATAAAAGATCGGTCTAAATAGTCTCCGCCATAACCAAATTCGAAACCTATTATCCATTACCCTCCTGTACAGCGATCTCCTTTTCCGAGGCGATGAGACCCTTTTTAACAAATAAACTGTCAACAGGCGCATTAAATTCACAACTGCCACTCCCCAAGAATGACTCGAGCAACATTTCCAATGCTCATATTTCAAGTCCCGCCAACACAAATAATTTAGAAGCCTCCTCTGTGCCCGGATGCATTCCTTCTCATGCGCCCGCGTTAGCCGGATCATAGGCCTCGTATTAAAATTAGTCGACCACTCTTCCGTTTCCTCCCTTAGCAATCCCTCTCTTTCACATACCCTGTAAAGCTCGGTACCCGGAAAAGGATAAAAAAAGCTACACTCACCACAGTCAGATCCAATCTCTTTATTGAGCTCAAAAGTGTCTCGAAGGTGCTGCTTTGTTTCAAATGGGAGCCCCACCATATTAAATGTGAATAATTTTAACCCTGCATTCTTTATCAGCTTCGACTTTTTTATAATCTCTGAGTTGCTGTGATGCCTATTCAGAACCTTCTTCCTAAAATCTTCATTGCCACTTTCCAGGCCCAAAAATACCGCGTCACACCCGCTTTCCTTAAGCGCTCTAACAATATCCTCACTAATACATTCTGTTCTGACAGCCACCCTGTATGGCATGCCTATTCGTTTGCGATACTCCTCCGCAAAGGACAAAAACCAACTTCTTTTCGCAATCAAGAGGTCATCTTCAAAATTTATATATGTTGTTCCTGGGTACTGCCTAATTATTTTTTCCAAAAACGTCATACTATATTCGACGGGCGGAAGCCTGAAGTACCCCAGGTCCGAAGGGTAGACACTTCTGATGGCTTTATTTGAGCAATAATTGCAGCTATACGGACATCCCCGACTTAGCATTAAGCTTAGACTTGAAATAATCTGCACCAGTTCCTTGTCAAAAACCTTATAATCCGGGTAATCAAGCTCGGACAAGTCGCGTATAAATTGCGGTATTGGATTCTTAACTATTTCACTGCCTCTCCGCCAATAGAAACCCGGGATATGATTGATATCTCCACCCTCGTTAATCGTCCTAAGCAAGGCATCAAGTGGGATTTCTCCCTCTCCGATAACAATACCGTCCACCGAAGATCGCAATAAGTTTGCTTCCGGATCCAACGTCGGACCCACGCCGCCTGCAATTTGCAAGATACCTGAAAAATCACTAATTGAGTTTGAATACTTTACTAAATACTTCGATTGTAGCGAAGTACACGAATATCCAACAATTGATGGATTTAGACTTTCTATTTGTTTCTTGAATTCTTCGTCACGTATCTCACTAACGACATTTAAAACTGAGATTTCAAAGGAGTTTCTCCGAACTACGGGCACAAGGTAAGCAATCCCGTGGTTGACCCCGTAATAACCACTTTCTATGGATAGATTAACAAAGACAAGTTTTCTTTCACTGGTTTTCTTAATACTCAAAACTTTTCTCTTCGCCATGTATGAATCCTTTGCTCATGATAAGCATAGGACGAAGTCATCTGTCAAAAAAGACGGGGCTTCGGCTATCTAGGGAATGTGGAGAAGTTCAACGATCGAGCGGGCGTAAGCCTCACAACTATAGTGGGTGCGGTATCTTTCTAACCCCCAAGCGATTGCACGTTTTCTTAAATGGTCATCCTCACTGATTTTGAAGATTGCTTTGGCCAGAGCATCAGGATCTCCCTCTGGCACGATCAAACCCGCCTGGCCAACCGTTTCTGGAATCGCCCCACTGTTTGAACCAATAACTGGTACACCACAAGCCATTGCTTCCGCTAGTACACAGCCAAACTGTTCAGGAGAAGGGGGCAAGGTAACGGAGGGTAGGACCAAAACGTCAAACAAAGGATAGGTCGCAAGCAATTTTTGTTGCGGCAGCCATCCCGCATAATAAGCTCTACCCCGTAATCCAAGCTTACTGATTCGCGACAACAATTCTTCTTTCTGCGGACCATCACCGACAAGAACAACTTTGAACCTTTCGGGCAATCGCTCCACTCCGTCCAAAAGTACTTTCCACCCCTTTTGCTCCAAAAAAAGTCCAGCAAAACCGATCGTGAACGAAGAATCACGCCTCCAGGGTAAATCTATCTTTATATCCGCGGCGTCATCGGGCCCCAAAACAGGATGGTAATTATTAACGATAGGTACGCAATCTGGCAACCCCATCCGTCGTGCACACTCCATCGACTTCGCGGAAACCGCGACAACGCCATTCAACCGAGACCATAGAATCATCTGCAAGAAGCGCGTCCGACTCACAAAAGGCCATTTGAGGGAAAAGAAAGATGTTTTTCCTTTAACATTATTAGTGGCTATGCGGGCAATGATGCGCGGGTGACGTTGCAACCTGTAGTGCCAAAGAAACTGTCTAGCAATTCCTTCCCAAAACTCGCTATGGATCCAAATATAATCTGGCCTTATTTGCCTGAGAAGCATATTAAAAGAGGCTTCTTTAAAACCAAATCGGCGCACGTAGCCTTTACGAACTGGTATAAAATGGACTTTCAAAGACGTAGTATTCGTGTCGAAATCCGCTTTTTCAAACTTCCTGGAAGACTCATATACAGAAGAGCCATCATACTCTTCTGGCGCAAAAACATATCCATTCAAGTTAAACTTATCAACAATAATCTCTGCAACGCGCCGAAACGCCGGATAAATTGCAAGTTCACTGGAAAAAAGGAACCCAGAACGACTCATTCTTCCTTTATTATCAATGTAGGGCATCAAAGTGAAAGCATGACCGGATCTGCGTCATACTATTGCAGCCCCTAATACGCGTTAATGAATACCTGTCCAGATAAAACACTCTAAATCTAAGAATAGCCGTCCATCTGTTCTTCCAGAACGGATAAGCCACTCCAGTTCAATTAATTGAAAATAGATATTGCCTATTAGTGTTCCTTATCAATCACTTCTCAAGCTCCGAAATCATTTTCCCATGGTCCTCATAGCACACGGACTGTTTCTGTATGTGGTGCAATCAACCTGATAATTCAGTGAGATCGGCATTGCGCTCAACGAAATCCACAAAATCTTTGAAACCCATTTTGAAGATGTCTAAACTGCCTCAGTAAGCCTTCATGTCCATTTACCTTTCGAACATAGTCCCGCATAGATTCGTTGACGCTCATAAACCCCCTTTCAAGTCTGAACCGATCCGTTTCCAAACCATTGCCCCACCAACTGCTGCCCGTGACTGCACAATGGTATCCAGCCATCTCCACAGCTATTGTCTCTCGTTTTCCGTATCTCGCAAATGGATAAGAGAACAGAGTAATCGGCATGCCCAGCCTATCCTCTATAACCTTCTTTGAAGCCGCGATCTCTTCCTCTAACTTCTCAGGAGGCAGAGAAGTTAAGTCTGGATGATTCATACTGTGACTACCAATTGAAAAACCGAGCCTCGTTACCTCTTCTATCCCTTTCCAATCAAGTAACGGTCTGTGATATTCAGGCGAACGAAACCGACTAATGCCTCCTACCATCCCTGCGACTACAAAGAGAGTGGCAGGAAACTCATGTTGTTTCAAAACAGGCGCTGCATTTTCTAAAAAGTCCGTGTAACCGTCATCGAAAGTGAGCACAACGCACTTCTTTGAAATTATTCCATACTTCAAAGTATCAAGGGCTTGGCTCAGGGATAAGATATGATAATTATGTTCCTTCAACCAATCCATCTGCCTTTCAAATTCTCGTGGTAATACAGCGTATGGGTCCTGCGGGTCGTCAAATATATTATGGTACACCAAGATGAAGATACGACTACCCATAAAGCACTCTACCAACGTTTTCAGACTCACATTCGTCGTGGATCCGAAGATTGTCTTTCTCGGATTTTCATGGCTTCGCAGCTTCAACATACGGAATACTTTAACAAACCTCTGTTTACCGAGAACCTCCATATCCTGATATTGAGTGACACATCAGATCAGCGACTCCTTAGTCTTGAATTCTATTTATTGGTTACTTAGACGACATAAATTGTCCTTTAATTAGTTGTCCTGATTCGATAAATCTTCACCTAAGGATCTTGTATTGACACGATGAACTCAAACTGCCTGTCTGATGGCCTTACGGCAAGGACTTTTCAAGTGCCTCCTCAATCGCCGTTAAAAAACTGCACGAAACACCATATAGTTTCCCTTATACTTTTGTGCTAATTCGTAAATTGTATTAAGACCCTCGCTGGGGATTCGGACCACTTTATAGCGCGTAGTGTAGTGAATGTTATAAGGATCAAAAGCGCCTTTCTTTAACACCATCAAAACGATCTCCTCACCAGGCTCGCGAGTGTTCTCCAAAACCTCCTTGATCTGGGAGTATTCTCGATGCCAAGAGTCGGTTGTTGTCAATATATTTCGAGGAGTGAGGCCAGTCTTCAAAAGAATGGCAGAAACCACCAATAGGATGACCAGAAAAGAAATTATGTTTGTTCTGATATTACGCTCAAGAGCATCTAAAGAAATAACGGCCAGAAACGGAACCAATGCTGTCAGGTCTCTCATGAGACCCTCTTTATAGAAGGCGGTTACGAGTTTATCCAATCTGGAGGCCATTCCACACTCGTTTAATCACATTCTTCAATCATTTTTTTGTAACTGACAGGGAGATCCTTTTCCTGGATTCCAATAAGCTCGGCAAAGCGACGCAAAAAGACTTGCTGATTAAGCTCCTCGTCCAGTGCTCTCTGCCCGGCTTGAACCGCTGAAGCGTACAATTCTCGATCATTTACAAGTCGGTGTAAGCACTCAATGATTGCTGATTTCTCTAGCGAATGGCAGCATACCCCGGCTGGAAATCGCCGAAAGAAACGCGCTGGCGAAGAGTCCTCTGGGCCATGGAATAGAACTGGTCTTCCTGCGGCCAAATACGCAGTCAACTTATTCGGGAAGCATAGGCGGACAGAAACACCAAAACGTTTATCGAACCAGTATGGCAGATACATTATATCCATATCGGAAAGAAGCTTGATTGTCTCCTCTTGAGACCGCCAGCCGAGGTACTCAATCCGGGTTCGCCCCTGAGTCTTTACAAGGATGTGGGAGCCCAATACTCTTACGGTCACCTCACGCCCGTCAATGGACCAGTTGACAGAAGTCAAGGCTGAAAGTAGAGCTTCCCACTCCTGCTGGCCATGCCAGTTTCCTGCATGTCCTATGACAATTTGGCCATCCTTGCTGATCCCTTTTGCGGGTGCCTGCCTTAGTCGGGGGTCGACCCCGTGAATTTGGATAATACACTTCGTCCCATAGAGGTTCTCGTATTCTTCCTTCATCCCTTCCGAGGCAACGCCACACCTAACCGCTTTTAGCAGGATGTTTGCAAAGTCCTTCTGTAGGATGCGAAGATTAATCCGGTTTAAGCGGAGGTGGGCCGCAAAATAATCGGGAGGATCCCAAACTGTAACCACAAACGGGGTCTTTAGAACACATATCACTTTCCGGGTGACATACGTAAGTGTTGCACCTGCCGGAAATACCCATACCAAATCCACACGTTGTTCTTGCACCATTCTAAGTACTTTGGAGGCCACAACCGTTGCGCGCAAATTCCTATCGTACCAGTGATGTAAAAAGTCGGTTACGTGGGTGAATGGGCGCCCCAGGCGCTGAAGGATGCCATTCTGTCGAGGAAGCTGGAAGTATCTAACGGGGAACCCAATCCAGTCTTTGGGCGGTGGCTCAGGAAGGCGGGACACAAAAACAAGACGATATAAACTTTCCCGGGGATAATGAGAGCACAACTCTCGGAGGAAAATATCCCCGACAGTCTGATCGTATGGAGAACTGCCTGCCAAGAGCAAAATGCGCGGGACGGACATTTATGTTCTTTCGCTAGGCTGGCGTGTTGAGCTACCTGTCTGTGAAGAAAAAGGTGGCCATGCGTCACTTCGTTGGAACTGTACTTGGAACATGGTCTGACAGGCCAGCACCGAAATGTTCAGTTGACCTATGTTAATGCTTAACCGTCTCGGTATAAACCTGCCGCATCCACTCAATCGTCCGGCGTACACCTTCTTCCAGGGTAACCTTCGGATCATGACCAAAGGCGCGTGCTGCCTTTGTTATATCCGGACGTTTATTCTGCACGTTATGCAAATCTTTTTCCAAGTATGTAACCCGAGAATCGTCCAACCCTATGTAAGTAAGAATAATGTTATTCAGCTCCTCAACGCTGCGAAAATCCCGCCCGCCAATATTGTAGACCTCCCCTGCAATAAAGTTATCCAACACATTGGCCAGCGTGGGAATGAAATCGTCAATGTACATAAAAACACGATGATAATCCTTATACACGGTATAAGGCATATCATGCAATGCCCGGTAGGAGAAAAGGCAGACTACGCTGCGGTAGTTGTGATAATATTCTCCGGGACCGTATGCGTTGAAAAATCGCAAGCGAACAATCGGTGAACTGAATCTCTTCTCGAAATTCATACACTGGATCTCGTTCACCCACTTCGTTACCGCGTAGTCATTTTGCTGAATAATGGAAGTTTGCAACGGGATGCCCTCAGTCAGGATTTCAGCGTGCCTGTCTCCGTATATCTCAGAAGAGCTTGCAAAAATTAGCTTGAAGCCTCGCTTGCGTTGCCACTCTAAGATATTACGAGTGCCAATTACATTTGTCTGCCACAGGGAGTCATAATACTCTTCGCCGTTGAGTCGCCCAAACTCGGCAGCCAAATGATATACAAAATCATAGTCCAGCTCGAACACACGTTCGAGCTGGCGATATGAGCTAACATCCGCACGAATATATTGTTGATCCGCCTGGTGCTGAAGATCACAGCCCCATACCCCGTGACCGCGCCTTCGAAGTTCCCGAACCAGAGAGGTACCCAAAGTACCATCGCTGCCCGTAACAAGTACCTTCGCCATGATATAATCCTCCCATTCTACGCAGATCGGATGCGCGCGTCACTTATCAAGCCTGAGCTGCAAGAACCTTTACGATCCGTATGGCCGCTCCGCCATCCCAGAATCTGGGAACATTTTTCCCCGCAGATTTCTGACTGTTTTTGTTCAAAATTTCCAGAGATGCCTTGACGATTGACTCTCGGTCGCTCCTTATCAATCGGTTCGTCCCTTGTGTAATTGTTACAGGTCGCTCCGTGTTAGGTCGAACAGTCAGGCATGGCACACCCAAGTATGTAGTCTCCTCCTGCACACCGCCCGAATCGGTCAAAACCAAGGTCGCATGTAATAATAGAGCCAAGAAATCAAGATAGCCTAGCGGCTCCAAGAGTTGAAGCGAGGGATTATTCATTTGGAACCCAATTCTTACAATTTGCTGCCGTGTGCGGGGATGGACTGGAAAGATGACCGGTATTTCTCGGCTGATCTCCTCCAACGCCGCCAGGATTTCTTTTAGAATATCAGGGTTGTCCATATTAGAAGGTCGGTGCAATGTGACAAGCTTATGGGAGATTTTATTTGATGATAGGTTGCTGTCACTTGCTATTTGCAGGGTCCTTAGGATGAGACTATTCTTAGCTTTTGGCAGCAAGCGCACAAGCGTGTCTATCATCCCATTGCCGACAAAGTGGATTCTTTCAGGAGCGATGCCCTCTCGCAGCAAGTTGGTGTTAGCGCTCTCTTCAGTGGTAAATTGCAGGTTAGAAATGTGGTCTGTAAGGACGCGGTTGACTTCTTCTGGCATCGTTCGGTCGAAGGAACGCAACCCTGCCTCTACGCGCGCTACTGGCACATTGAGCTTACTGCAAACCAATGCGCACGCTAACGTAGAGTTCACGTCACCCACTACAACCACCCAGTCGGGCCTATAATCCAGCACTACCGGTTCGAAACGGAGCATAATCTGTGCCGTCTGCCAGGCATGACTGCCTGACCCTATTTCAAGATTCACGTCAGGTTCCGGCAGATCGAGGTCATCAATGAATACTTCCGACATATTTTTATCATAATGCTGACCTGTGTGAACAAGAACGTGCTCCAATTTATCAGGGTACTCTTGAATTGCGTATATTATTGGTGCAATCTTCATATAATTGGGCCGTGTCGCAACAACATTCATAACCTTCATTGCCATAAGATTTCTCAGATACAATAAATTGGTGCACCGGAGGCTAATGGTTTTGGGCTAGTGGTGTTGCACATATATTTTGGTACGTCTGTAACCTCTTTCATGGCCGTTAAATCTACGGAAAATCATCTTTGTCAAGGAGCATATTTTTGTGCTACACCACTAGCAGGAAGACCACGATTTACATTCATGATCTGAAACCTTCTTAACCCTCTTGATAACCCGTCCGACCAAAAGACCAGCCCCTATAAGATGCACCCCGTATACCTGGACGTATGGTAGCTTACTCCACACGCGTCCACACTCAAGCTCCTCATCTCTTAGGGCATCATCAAGAAAGAACCAAGCGCCCTCGCTCAAAAAAGGCAGGGCCAATGGCAAGGTACCAACCCGCCCACCCTTCAATGCAGGACCATCAATCACCACAAGCTCTGGTTGACATGTCCCCAATGATGCGGCAAATGAATCCATAGATAAGTCGTAACAGTTTGACCGGATACCCTCGATTATCTGAAATCTCAGTGGAAGGTGAATGACCTTAGCATACTTGGCGACATGGATTATATCTAAAAACTCCTTCGTCTTTTCCAAGAACTCAATCTTATCCTCTATGGAGACTATATACGTGGCATCTAAATCCCCATACAGCTCAAACATGTAGCGAGCAAGACAGGCAGTGCTTACACCGCTACCAAATTCTAACACCATTTTCGGCTTTACCCGGCTGATTTCGCGTTCAAGGAAGTTCAGCACGGGGACAGTTAGACTCCATCGGCCCAGCTCCACGTCTGCAAGTTTGTTAGCCAGGAACGAATTACGTAAAGCGTTCCCCATGGCTGAAAGTTCTCCTTGCTGTGGATAGAGACCGTCTTCCACATATAGAAGCCTTCGCATAGAAGCTAAGTCATTGATAGGAACCGGGCCGGAGAAATGTTTCTGCTTTAACAAAAACTTACCAACACGGCCCAGTAATCTTCCTTCTAAAATGTTTGTCCTTATATTCTTCTGCAATGGCTTATAAAACTCTTCATATTTCACTTGTCTACCTACGACCACATTCATTGACACCAGAAACTTTAGCCACAAAGTTTCATTCTAATGAACCATTGAAATCGAAGCTACTTTGAGTTAATTGCCTCAATCGGAACTATTTCTCCCCGCTCGCCTCAGCCCGCCGTTTTCTAACTATTAGCGAATTTACATTCTATCTCGCTGAACTCTCTACGCGCCTTAAAATGCTCGGTGAAATGAGACCTGTAATCATCAAGGCAAAGCAAAGGCCAGCATCTTGAACAGGCCGCCAGATACCGCTTTTTCCGAAGCTTACGGTATGCCTCGCCAAACCACACCTCCTCGAAACTTGTTTCGAACAAGTTCCCAGCACTATAGTCGCCAGCAAAACAACACACCTGAGTTTCTCCATTTGGAGATATGTTGCATTCCCTGAAAGGTGCGAGGCACTTCTGGCTGGATTGCTTCTTCTGTAGGGACAACCTGAACTTAAGGGCAAAAACCCTTACACCTAGTTTCTCCCCCAAGGCTCTTGTCCGTTCCACGACTGCGTTGTACTCCTCTTTTACGTGGAGCAACGTATGGCGGCTGTGCTCTACATTTCCGGCAAAATACTGTCCAAAACTTACAGCGGGGATCCCCAAGTTCTTAGCCAGCACAACATAATCGGACATCTCAAAACAATTCTTAGTGTGTGCGACAAAGTGTAATGCCAGCTTACACCAGTCCTTTTTATCCAGCCCGCTCAAGAAGGATCGAATAGCTGATAGCGTGGTTTCAAAATCTCCATATTTCATGTCCCTGTTGTAGGTTTCTGGCGTTGCCGCATTTAGTGAGATAACAAGTCTTTGTAAATGACCGCTCAGCAGTCTCGCAATTCTATGCGAAAGCCTCGTCCCGTTCGTTGTGATGGAAATCACTTCGTTCGGATTAATGGAGTAGATGTAGGCCAATACCTCTTCAAATCTAGGATACAGAAACACTTCACCCCAACTTGTCAGATTGATCGTGCTCGCATACCGAATAGCTTTCTCCAGCTTATGAATGTTTTCAAACTCAAGATCCTCACCCTGAAATCCCTCCCGCCTGCATATAAAACATCTCAAGTTGCACCTCGAGGTGAGGGAGATATATATCGTTGAAGGATACTGATACCTCTGAAATATCGGATGGGGCAATGCGAACAGTAACCTCCAAGCGTAAGTTCTAGTAGGGATAAGCACCGTTCTATTGATCATCTTTCGGACGTTCGCCGGAAGGACTCGTTTCAAAAAGCTCCGAATAGCTAGCAAGCTCATCGGTTCTATCGTCTCCCTCTTTTCAAAGGCCCTTGCGTGGCAACTTTCTCATACTTCGCAATTACCTTAGGCTTAATCACCGACTGATCAAGACGTTCCTTCACCACCCCGGCGTTGATTTCGCTATCACGATCCACCAATACATCATCTGTAATTGCGCGCCGTATAGCCTTTGCAATAGCCTGTGGATCTTCCGGAGGCACAAGCAACCCTGTCTCTCCATTTCGAACGAAATCCTCAGCGCCACTGGTACTCGATTGAATTGGAAATGCACCCATAGCCATTGCTTCGAAAACCACATTGGGTGTGCCATCACTGATGTTCAAGCTAATTGACACCCGTGCTCGGCCGAACAACTTAAGCACTTCCTCATGATCGCAATAAGGAACGATACGTATAGGAATGCCCGTGGAACGAGAAAGCAATTCGGCTGCGATCTCGACGTCCTGATCCGCCTAGTATATCGCCATCTCATAGTCTGTAACCACTTCTGCACTGATCTCGATTGCACGCAGACCAAACAAAGCCCGTCCATACCAACCTTGGAACCCTTTTAACAAAATGAGACGTCTACGTGATGCCAGACCTGGCTGGCGAAGTTTGAGCATTCCTTCGATGTCGAATCCTCCACCAACTGGAAACACGCCGAGGACTTCCACATCCAAGCCGAATACGCGCCACATCCCTTTGGCAGTCGCTAATATAGTGCGTCGTACACACGGGCGTGATGCTCACTCTGTAGAAGCAGATCCGTGACCGCTCCACCGACGTAGCCGGCCCTCCCGACAACTAGCACGTTCATGGCTGACTTGCTCCTCTAAACACTCTCGTATCGACAAGATCCTTTGAGGCCTAACCATGGCTCAAGAGCCTGACCATGTTTCTCTTGACAGTGCGAAGAGCCTGGTACACTGGTTTCGGAAGCCTTTGAGACATCCATTGTTGGATAGTCCATACCATTTTTTTAAGAATAAATGAATATAGGATGAGAGTGACTATCCTGCACAACTCCCTTGGATGGTGTCTATTCCTCCCAAAAAACAGATGCAAAGAAAAGTACTCACGGCCGGGCGTCTTGGGATCCATAAGCATCGCTTTCAGAGCACCTACGGAGTAGCTCAAGAGAAAACGTCTGCATCTCTCCACCCGCCATCTGGCAACACCTAGTTGCTGGTACAGGTCCAGCAATTCCTGAAGCCGAACGAGGACGATCATCGGTACATAGCTAATCCATTCTTGCTCTCCCCAGAACGTAATGACGCAAGGATAGCCAATATAATAAGCCGGGCGGCCATGCATTGTGTAGGCGAGAATAACACTATGAGGATATGTCTGTTCCAAAGAAGAATATATCTTGTCGGTAGCTATCATCCTCGGTCGATGATTTCTCCAAAGTGATAGTTTAAAAACTGAACACATGACAGAACCCAAAAAAACATCGTCAACATCTGGATCAATCAGTTCTTCCCATTGTTCGACGTATCGGTCCGTTAGGCTTTTGCCTTTAGCTGGGAGTAATTCGGGAAAATCTGCGCCAATAGCAGGTCTACTGAAGGCATGCCGGTCAGCGGGACGCCTGACTGAGACGTTGACGAATACGTAGTCCACTTCAGGATGTGTCTTCAACACACTCAACACTCGCTGTAAGGCGTCAGGCCTTGTTATGTCGTCATCTGGAATGATCCAGCCAAATTCACCCGTAGCAAGTTCATTTGTGAGCAGCATGATATTGCGAGCTCCACCCACGTTCTCGCTATTTCGGTGATAACGAATAGGCCCATATTGTTGTGCCCACCGAACAACTTCCTGGGTGTGATCTGGCGAGCAATTATCCGACACGATAAGCTCAACGTCACCACTCACCTCTCTTACTTGAGGAGCCAGAGACAGAAGCGCCGATCTGAGCAGCTCTGCCCGGTTGTACGTCGGAACGCATATGGATAGGATTGGGCTTTTCATCTAGTTGTCACAAGCTCAATAACTTTCTCGGCTATCCGGCATTATCTATAAAAATGTGCTCATAAGAGAAAGCATCAAGATCATCAAAGACCCGTTTAACCTGTTCGTACACCTCTCTTACGTTTTCTTCTTCGTTGTAACATGGGGTGACAATGCTAATTAGTCTCATGCTAACTCCTCGTCAAGAGGCTTTACTATCATCTCCTTCATAAACTCTTCCCGGCTTAAAAAGGGATACATATCCTCCAAAGGCTTTGAGACCAAGGTTCCATCTTCTTTCTTTAAAGAACTGACAGTCGGCACGATCTCCTGGTGCCTAAGACACATGACTTCGCAGATTACAGCTTTGGGGTAGTCCAATACTTTCTTAATAATCCCATTTAATCTTGAATGGTCAGGAGCATGAAAGTATTTTATCCCATATGCCTTGGCTATTTTTCTTAAATCTGGGAACGATACTCCGCAAGATTTGTCCGTTCCGATAAACCTCCCTTCAAAGTATTTCCTTTGAGTTGCTCTGATGGAAAGATATCCATCGTTGTTCCATACAAAAATTTTGATCGGGAGGTCATGATAAACAATGGTCTGAAGTTCTTGAATATTAAGTTGAAATGAACCATCTCCTGCTATACCAATCACTTCACCTTTATTTCTCGCAATACTAATCCCGATGCATGCCGGAATGGTATAACCCATCTCTGCCTGACCACCTGAGGTAATATAGCGTTGTCCCTCTTTTAATTTAATGCACTGGGGGGGTACGTAAACAGCAGAACCTGCATCTCCAACTACCACGGAATCTGGTTTTAACCTTTTTGATAGAAGATCTACAAAAAAATAGAGATTGACACCATTCTTTTCATACTCATATTCAGGCAAACAGGCGGGGTATTTGATCTTCCATCCCTGACATTTTTTTACCCACTCTCTTCTATCGGTGATATTTTGTTGATCCATTTGATTAAGAATTTTCTTAGCGTCAGAGTTGATAAAAAGATCAATCCGAACAGTATTTTTCTTGTGTTCCACAGGATCAATATCTACAACAACTATTTTTGCCTCTCTTGCAAAAGTTTCAAAACTGTGCCCTGTAGTACTCACACTTAGACGACTTCCTACCGCGATGACCAAATCCGCATTTTGGACTGCAAAATTACCTGCGCGGGTTCCCTTTTCTCCAATACACCCAATAAACAGAGGATGATCACTTGGCAGAAGATTAATTCCCAACCGGGAGGCAACGCAGGGCACGCCTGCCTTCTCAATAAACGCCTTGAATTCCGAGATAGCTTTGGATAACCTAATTCCTTGACCTGCAATCAGGACAGGCCTCTTGGACTCTTTCAACAGCTTGACCAATTGAAGGACTTCTTCTTCGGTAGGTTCTTCTTTGTAACCCTTCTCAATCTCAACGTCAGAAAATCTGGAAAGCTTTTTCTCATCGATCATTGTCCCTTGTACATCCAAAGGGATATCTAACCACACAGGACCTGGTCTGCCTGATTTAGCCAAATAAACAGCTTTATCAAGATGATACGCTATCATGTAAGGATCGTTTACCATGACAGCGTATTTGGTTATCGAACTTACTATGGGAATGATATCCGCCTCTTGAACCCCGAATTGACGCAATGGCAGGCCGGAATTCCGGACTGTCTCCTTCCTTTTAGATTGACCAGAAACAAAAAGACAGGGCACATTGTCTTGCCAGGCGTTTAAAAGTCCGGTGATCGTATTTGTTCCTCCACATCCGGTAGTAACGTAAGCAACACCGAAATTTTCATTGTATTTGGCATAGGAAACTGCAGCCATTGCCGAAGCCTGCTCATGATGATTGCATATGGCTTTCAGGCATGGATGCTGAGCGACCCCATCGGTCAAAAACATCATCCCGCCGCCAGCAACCATAAATATTTCGTGAACACCTAGTTTGTATATGTAATCAGCTATGTAGTCAGTTACCCTAAGCATATGCCTTCTTTATGAGACAGTTTTTCATACGATCGAGTCCTTCGGTGATATTTTCTCTGCTCGTGACATAACATAAGCGGACAAATCCAGATCCATTTTCACCGAAGTTCGATCCCGGAAGGAGAGCTACACCGACCTCATTAAGCATTACCCTCGAAAAAGTTTCATCATACATTCCGGCCCCTTGGGTATTTGGAAATACATATAATGCTCCCCCTGGCCTAAGACACCTCACTCCTGGTAACTCGTTCAATCCCTTAACCAACAAATCTCTCCTTGCCTTGTGTTCTTTATACATCTCTTGAACCCTAGCCAGGAGTTTGAACATTGGCTGGCCTTCGATATGATGAGCTGCCCTGGAGAGCCCTTTCATGGGAGTTACTCCTTTTGGTTATAATCCAATTTTATGTCTGGGCGGATTAGATTCGCTCTGCACTGTGAGTACCAAGTTATCGTACGCTTAATCGCCTGATGCAAATTAACATATTGCCTCAGATTGAGTTCAGTCTGAGCCCGCTGAGTACAAGGTACATAGCGTTCAGAAGGTTGATGGGGGTTGGCTGGTTGGGCAACTTTTATTTCAATCTCTGGACCAAATTCTTCTGCCACAGTTTTCGCCACGGCTTCGATGTTGAGATGATCTTCTGAACCAACGTTATAAGGGCGGCAGGATTCACCTCGAAACAGGATAGTCCAAAGCCAAATTGCCAGATCGGCCGCATATAGATATGACCGATAAGGTGTACCGTTGCCTTTCACATAGATTGGCCCACCGTGAAATCCATCTCGGATAAAGTTTCCAATGGCAAAGTGAATGTCCAACGGCAAATACGGCCCCAGGAAAGCGAAGCAACGAGCAATTTTCACTTCCAACCCATACTGTTTGGCATACAGCGAGCATAGAAGTTCTGCAGCACGTTTGCCTTCACCATAGGCCGAACTCTCTTCTACAGGGGATGGGGCCCCTTCGTAATCTTCAGGAATGTGCGTGATTTCGGACGGTTGCTTACCGTACACGGCACCGGAGCTGGTCAGTAAGAATTTCTTTCCACCGCATTGTCGGGCAAACTCCAGTGTGTGGCGGGTGCCTTGAATGATCGTATCCAACATTAACAAAGGATCTTCCTCACTCACTTTGGCACTTGCCTGCGTCGCCGCATGGATGATATGTGAGAAAGCCCCTTCTGGAAAGGAAAACGACCGGACATCCCCCTCATGAAGCTTGATCGCAGAATTAGATGCCAAGTGTGGTGCCTTTCTCCTGAAGGTGTCCGGGTTCCGGCTCAGGATAACGGTTGAAGCACCCAAACCCAGTTTATCATTAGCCCAGGCAAAACTCTCTAAGAGCCAACAACCCAAAAAGCCTGTCCCTCCGGTAATAAAAAGGCGTTGACCCCGAACTTCATCCCACAGCCCCTTCGTATGAGTCAGGATATTGTTTAAATCACTTGCAAGAGGGTTTTCCATTACACCGTCTCATCGTGGGTGAAGCACCATTTGTACTCCCCGCCAACCCTTTTAACACTTCGGGCATTTTGTGGAAAACTTCTATCACATAGTCAAGCATCGGCAGGGAAATGCCTGGGAAGACACCGATCCAGAAGCCCTGGTTCATCACAAAGTCAGAGTTAGTCAAATCACCGATCATCCGGTAGCAGACATCCTGATAAGCCGGTTGCCGGATCAGGTTCCCTCCGAAAATCAACCGAGTTGCGATCTTTTGCTGCTCTAAATAACGCACAACTTCATTTCGGGTAAAGGGCGCCTCTAGTCTTACAGCCAAAGGGAAGCCAAACCATGAGGGTTCACTACGCGGGGTGGCTTGGGGGAGAATGAAGAACTCTTCCAGATCCTTAAGACCGTCATATATCAATTGAAAATTATGCAGGCGAGCTTCAATAAAAGCGGGTAATTTTTTCAATTGTGCTACACCAATTGCCGCCTGCATGTCAGTCAACTTCAGATTGTAGCCGATATGTGAGTAAATGTACTTATGGTCGTAGCCATGTGGCAGGACTCCTATCTGCCAGTCGAAACGCTTACCACATGTGTTCTCTTTCCCCGGGTCACACCAACAATCGCGCCCCCAATCACGAAATGATTCCACAAGGGTTTTCAGCAGAAGCTCATCAGTTAGAACGCATCCACCTTCACCCATCGTCACATGATGTGCCGGATAAAAACTCCCCGTAGCTATATTGCCAAAGGTACCCACCTTCTGACCATGGTACGTAGTTCCTACAGCATCACAACAATCCTCAATGAACCACAAGCCATGCTGCCTTACAAAGTCCATCACCGAATCTAAGTCAAATGGATTCCCCAGTGTATGGGCCAGCATTACAGCTCGAGTTCTCTCTGAGTGAGCCTCCTCGAGCTGTGTCACATCCACATTATAGGTCGGTACGGTAACATCTACGAATACTGGAACGAATTGGTTCTGGACGATAGGGTTAACCGTCGTGGGGAAACCCGAGGCAATCGTTATCACCTCGTCACCAGGCCTCATCCTCCGATCTCCAAGTTTGGGAGATGTCAAACAAGAGAGGGCAAGTAAGTTGGCCGACGATCCAGAATTAACCAGTATGGCGTGCCGCACACCGAAGAGATGAGCAAACTCTCGCTCAAACTGATCGGCAAAGCGTCCGGTGGTCAGCCAGAAATCCAAGGCGGCATGTACCAGATAAACCAACTCTTCTGAATCGAAGACACGTCCGGCATATGGAACTGGCGACTCGCCCGGCACAAAAGCACGATCGGGAAAGGCTTCGGCATAATACTGACGAACAAGTTCGATAATCTGTGCGCGAAGCTTATCGGCCTCACTGCTCATGGGCGAAGAACCTCCGATACCATGCAATGGTGGCTTCCAGACCATTATCTAGAGTGAATAATGGCTTCCAACCAAAAACCCGGCGGGCCTTTTCAGCACTAAGGTATTGATGGCGTATCTCGTTGGTTGCCTCGTTGCGGATCTCCGGCTGCAAATCAGATCCCATCAGCGCCAGGATGCGCTGCACCAACTCAAGCACGGGTATCTGAATTTCGTTAGAGAAATTGAACGCCTCACCGCGTAGGTCTGGATTTCCTGCCAACCGTTCGGCCAACAGCAAATAGGCAGCCGCACCATCCTCAATGTAGAAGTAATCACGAATGTAACTCCCATCAGAACGGATGATAGGACGCTGCCCACGTAAGGCAGAACGAATTGTTCCTGGGACGATGCGGTTCCAGTTCAAATCCCCACCGCCATAAAAGTTGCCGCAACGGGTAATGACTACCGACAAAGCGAAGGTTTTGGCATAAGCACAAGCGATCAAGTCAGCGCAAGATTTACTAACATCGTAAGGATGCTGACCCTGCAAAGGGGTATTCTCATCGTAAGGTAACCGCTCTTGATCACCATAGGCCTTATCGGACGATGCGACCACAATTTGCCTGACGCTCTTGCTACGGTGACAGGCTTCGAGTAAGGACCAGGTACCCTGGATGTTTGTCTCAAAAGTCGAGATCGGGTTGCGATTGGCAATGCTCACGATAGTTTGGGCTGCCAGATGAAAAACCGTATCCACCTCGTATTCTCCCAACACACGTTCCAAGAGCGCTTGGTCGCGCACATCGCCTCGCACCACCTTTACTCGTTCAATTAGACGAGCCCGCACCAACTCCGATTGCGGCACCCAGTCGCGCACCAGGCAGACGACATCAGCGCCCATGCTCAAGAGCCGACGCGCCAGCCAGCTGCCCAGCAGCCCTGTAGCCCCGGTCACAAAGGTCACGCGGTCTTGCCAGAACGAGACTGTCATTCCCACACCTTCCAGGGGGCCTTTCCGCTATCCCACAGTTCGTTTAAGTATTTGTATTCACGGTACGTGTCCATTGCAAAGAAGAATCCCCGATGTTGGTACGCCATTAATTGTCCTTCACATGCTAAACGCTCCAGAGGGTCCTTTTCAAGAATACAATTATTCCTGCCTAAGTATTCAAAAAATCGGCGATTGAAAACGAAGAATCCCGCACTGATCCAGCCACCCAACTGAGGTTTCTCTGCAAAATTCAACACCTTACCCCCCCCGTCCACATCCAGAATACCAAAACGTGAAATAGGACGCACTGTAGTAACCGTTGCCAAACGACCATGACTATTGTGAAAATCTACTAATGCTCGGATATTCAGATCGGCAACCCCGTCTCCATAAGTTACCATAAATATGTCACCATCAACGTAGTTCTCAACACGTTTCACCCTACCACCGGTCATCGTATCCAATCCAGTGTCAGCCAACGTAACATGAAAATCCTGTTCTTGATGCGCACCATGATAGATGATATGGTTATGTCGACCAAGACAGATAGTAACATCGTTATTAATTGCCTCGTAATTCAGAAAATATTCTTTAATCATATTCCCTCGATATCCAAGACAAAGCACAAATTCACGCAAGCCGTAATGGGCGTAAAGCTTCATGATATGCCAAAGAATCGGACGCCCACCCAAATCTACCAACGGCTTTGGACGATACTCGGTCTCTTCTCGAAGACGGGTTCCTAGACCACCGCAGAGGATGACAACCTTTATCATACTTTACTCCATTCCTATTCCTTCCCTAAGTGGTTTTACATAATGAGTCTGCCAGGCCAATTTCGGTCGTACAGCGCCCAGCCAATCACCACCATATTCTTTCCGCATCGCCCCTGTCTCGTGAACCATGAAAGACACTGCTTCTCTGGCAAAGACCTCAATATTTGTCACGTCCGTGAGTACAATCGCGTTGATACTATAAGCGCCTTCGTTCAAAAAATTGCACGGTAATACACATGTAGTCCGAAACAAACCCGTTGGGTGCGGCCTGCCGAACCATTCATCCCTTAACAGATTAGCGGAATGCATGTTGGCAGAGGCAAGAACACCCACCCCCATCTTGTCCAAGAGATGGATGCTAGTAGAAATTCGTATACCCGGTTTCAGGTTCCAGAACTCAATTTGGACGTAAACGTCTTCTTGGATATCCACATCGGTCGTCACCTTACCACCTGACACAATTCGAACCGCATGAAGGCGGACTTTTTCATTTCCAGGCGCTTTCTGCAAATCGTGCCAGACACATTCACCTTGATTCTCGCTGCCCATTGCAATGTATTCGCTAATGACATCGCTTGATAGTCCCTCCCTGCACTTTTTACCCTGTACAAGGAGCATTGCCCGTGGACACAGATTTGCCAAACTACCCAAATTGTGACTGACGAAAAGTACTGTCCGCCCCTCTCGAGCAACATCTCCCATTTTACCCAGACATTTCTTCTGAAATGCCGCATCTCCCACGGAAAGAACCTCATCCACCAATAGGATCTCTGGTTCTAAATGGGCTGCAATAGCAAAGGCTAATCGGGTTCCCATACCAGTGGAATAGTGTTTCACCGGGGTATCAAGAAATGTCTCAATTTCTGCAAACGCGACGATCTCATCAAATTTACTGTTTATCTCGGCCTTGCTCATGCCGAGGATCGCACCATTTAGGTAGATATTCTCTCTTCCTGTAAGTTCTGGATGAAAACCTGTCCCTACCTCGAGTAGCGAGCTCACCCTTCCTCTTAACTCAACCTCTCCCTCTGTTGGCTCGGTGATCCGTGAAAGAATTTTTAGCAACGTGGTTTTGCCTGCCCCATTGGGTCCGATGATGCCGATGACCTCGCCGTGCTTGACCTCAAATGAAACGTCCTTCAAGGCCCAAACGTAGTTATCCTTGATGGAAGATGAAGGATGGAGGATCGAAGATTGTCTGAAGTCGGATGGATGGGAGATGGAGGATGGAGGATGGTTTGATTGCGGATTGCGGATCGCAGATTGCAGATTCTTACGATTAAATGGGGCTGTAAACACATTAGTCAAACTTTCGCGGAGGGTTTTATAGCTCTCGCGCGGTCCGATACGGTATTGTTTACTTAGGCCTTTTACTCTAATGGCGACATCAGTCATAAGATTGTGATTAAAGATAGAGGATAGAAGATAGAAGATGAATCATTACTTGATTTTGCCAACACGAGTGGTGTCGTGTCGGGATGTAACCGATTCGATAAAACTATAGAGCATACTGTTCAATTGTCCATATCCATCATATAAAGATTTATAAAGAGTTTTATCGGTTAAAGAATCCGTTTCTACTAAAAACTCTAGATGTTCAACGGTTTCTAAACTCGATCCGAGCGCACGCATCAGATAATGGATATATTCCTGCTTATAACGCCTCAGGGCATAACCTTCTACGATATTATTTGAAACTGACTTAGAAGATCTGCGGATTTGGCTTCCCTCTTCAAACATTTCAAATTTCGGCAAATTCATGGTCACTCTATGAACACGAATAGCTAAATCGTGCGCCAGATGATATATTTTTAGTTTCTTATACCCTTGATTGTCTTTTGAATCTTTCATACTAATAGATGTAAGATTTAAGATGTAGGATGTAAGGTTTTTAATGCAAGATTAAAAGGAAAGTTTTCCTTTCTTCGAAATATCCTTCTATCTTCTATCTTCTGTCTCCAAACTTCTATCTTCCACCTTACATCTTCAATCTTCTATCTTTCATCTTCTCAGATGACATCTGCAAACGTCTTTTCCATCCTTTTAAAATATACCAACCCTGTTATGAGAAGAAGCAGAATAATGACCGCTGAAGCAGTCAAAAGTCCCCAGTTCGGATGAACCTTCCCCAATAATGCCCACCGAAACCCTTCAATGACACCTGCGAGTGGATTAAGACCATAGATAAAACGCCATTGCTCAGGAACCAAACTGCTTGAGTAGGCAATCGGTGATGCAAACATCCAGATTTGCGTTAAAAAAGGAATGGTATAGCGGACATCACGATATTGCACATTTAATGCAGAAAGCCATAGACTGACTGCAAGTGCGGTCACAATGGCAAACAGAACAAAGGCTGGAAGGAAGAGGATAGCCATCGATGGAAAAATTCCGTAAAAGGCCATCATGCAAAAAAGTATCATGAAGGCAATGCCAAAATCGATCAGACCCGCCAGGATCGCTGCAATAGGGATGACCAGCCGAGGAAAATAGACCTTTGAGATCAGATTGCTATTGGCCACCAAACTGTTGCTCGATTCGCTCAAGGCTCTGGAGAATAATGTCCACGGCAGCAAAGCACAGAAGGTGAATAGTGGGTAGGGCAAACCATCCGATGGAAGTTTGGCGAGCCGGCCAAAAACAATGGTGAATACAATCATCGTCATGAGTGGTTGAATGACAGCCCATGCCACGCCCAAAACGGTCTGTTTGTATCGCACCTTTACATCGCGCCAAGTAAGAAAATAGAGAAGCTCCCTGTACGCCCATAGATCCCTAAGGTTCAGGGAAATCCATCCTTGAGTTGGTCTAATGGTGAGTGAGGGATATTCCTGTTTCATACCTGTAATTTGAATGTGACTA
>Ga0315274_10001739_pt1 | contig 33352 bp, 23 predicted proteins | sample YL17G02_20_MG_FD_203700 | JGI IMG/M metagenome (GOLD analysis project Ga0315274, IMG submission 203700) | Sediment microbial communities from Yellowstone Lake, YNP, Wyoming, USA - YL17G02_20 | ecosystem: Environmental > Aquatic > Freshwater > Lake > Sediment | place: USA: Wyoming | collected...
ATGTAGACTGCCGGAAGTGGAGGTTCGGTGTGATAAATCCTGGACTTGTGTGCCAAGCATGCTTGCCTTAATGCCTCCGCGGTCGGTGCTGCCATCTTGACCCAACTCGTTCGCCCAAGATCACTCCTATCCGCTCGCCGAGAATCAGAAGTCTGAAAGACACCGAGAGCTTTGTGGCCCCAGGCACGTTCCTTCCCTTCAAGGATGAACTGCCGCGTGTGCTCCTCCCACAGACATTCGATATATCCGCCCACGCATGGCATTGTTGAATACTTCCCGTGGAAACCATCTCGAAGCAAGGACTTATGGCCAGGGTTGTTCGCGTAAGTGACATGGGGCAACAAGATGTAACGTTGTCGCAGCGCAGCGCTCGCACGGAGCGCTTCATCCAGATCATTCAGACTATCGAAGGGAAGATCGCAGGGTTGCGGGGCGGTATCGGATTCGTCCGGCAGCGTGCGCAGGCCGCAAACGTGCAACAGGGTGTTCTGCAAGGTAGTGTCGGCATCAGCGTCAAGGATGACGATCACTTGGCAGGGTATTCTCAGTGATAGTTCAACGCCGGGGAAGACAATCGGGTTTTGGAGGTCGGGCTTCGGTATGGGCAATGGTTCTCGCTCTTCCTGGGATGCAAGCTGGTAGTATCTGACGAAACAAACATCATGGTGGTCAGTGATCGCCACAGCCTGGATTCCCCTCTTTCTACAGGTCTGCACGAACTCACGTGCATGCTCCATGCGATCCTCATCGCTCACAGGACGGCAGCCTGACCACTGTGGGTCCCGCGGGGAATGTACTTGAAAATCAACTCGGTAGAAATGCGTGCCCTTGTCCATAATTCACCTTGAGGAGTTCCAGAGATACCTTGAGAGTCCGCACGAATCGGTGGAATCCGTGTCAACAAGAGAGTTGCCAGTCGGCGGTATTCAGTTGTCAGTACTCGTTTCACGGCCGAGGCGCAGAGCCGCTCTGCACCACATCCTTCCTATATAAGGCGGGTGGCGGGTGGCGAATGTGGATGGAAATCCTGGGAAAAAGGTCCGCAGGCCGGAGGCTGTGGGCTGGATGGATTGTCGTAACTCCTTGCAGCAGAAAGGGTTAGATCATCCGCAGATCACGCCGATCTACAGGGCTGACGCGCCGCTATCGTCCCCATGGCCCCAGACCAACCCCCATTCAGAGGTCCCCGGAATTCCATCTCACCAGGCGAAAGGCAACATTCTGTATCTGACTTTGTCTGCATAGGCCTGAAAGCCATCAAGCTCACGGCGGAGTGTCCTATCCTCCAGCTCGGCCCGGACCAGATACAGAAAAACGATCCCACCGGCGGGAATCAGGCCGTGGGCAGATCCAACGATCAGAGGGACCGATACGCTCAGGAGAGCACCTGCCACATAGCCGGGATGTCTGACGATCTCGTATGGCCCCGTGGCGATGACTCGGTGGCCCCTTTCCGTTTGGATGCGCACGGTCATCTCAAAGTGCGGATTTGTCACCATTGCCCAGGCAAAGAGAGCAGCGGCACAGACGTGCGTCACCACCCCCAGGGCGGCGACGTGGCCATTCATGCCCGGCCCCTTCAACCTGCCGACGTCCAGCCCTGCCACCACCACAAGGGAGAATGCCGTGCACGCATAGGCGAGAAGGAAAAGCTTGTCCCACCACTTGGTGCCCTGCTTTCTCTCGCCCCTTTGATCGATGACTTCCGGTGAAACCCAGACCACAACCAGTCCGCCAACGAACAGACAGCCGAGGGACACGGCGAGAAGAAGCCATACCCGTGGGACATCCATGCGGCCTGCCGACGCAAACAGAACCACAGGCTGCAGGACGACCCACACGGCGTCCTCGGCAATCCGTTTGTATCCGGAAAGCCTCTGTCTATGAGCATCGTTCCCTGACTCCATCACGTCGCCCATCAAGAGCCGGACGATCGGCAAGAAGCTCAGAGGGCGTGTGTCGTCACACTGCGCAACCGGTGGAAAGCACCGCCAGAACCAGCGCCAAGATCCAAAGCCCACAGAAGAGGAATCTACTTGTGTTTCTCATGGTTGCAGCCCCTTTCAAAAGAGCACCCGTCTGTCCCCATCCTTATGTTCAAGGCGTCCTCCATTCCCTGGACGCCGCGTATGATTCTAGAGATACACCACCGGTCCTACCCCACCTGGGCACTTCTGACACCCACGGTCCAGCGGCCGGCCACGGCTCCAATGAGATCAGGATACCAAATCTCTCTCGAGTTGTCCAACGGATTTTCCCGCTGGTTCCTGCGCGCACGCCGCCTGATCGCCGACTGTGGCGGGTAAGTGCAGTGCATGGGATTCCCGCATTCGCGGGAATGACATCGGAGCGGTTCCCCGGGTTCATTGTGTGAGAGGCTCCAGGGATACGCAGGACGTGTCCCGGAGGGACGACGAAAACACTTGCGTTGGCGGCTGGCGGGGCCTACACTGCTGGCGGCCGGATGCAGTCCGGCGAAGGCTCTGCCATGCAACAAGAGATCCACAGCCGAAAGGAGAAGACAGCATGAAACGACGTGACTTCCTCAAAGCCGCAGCAACGACCGGGGCCGGATGGCTTATCCTGCCCAGCAGTATGCTCCACGGGGCCAGCGCCCCCAGCAACAAGCTCAACGTGGCCCTGATCGGGACCTGGGGCCGGGGCGAGGCGCATTTCGACGCCCTTTCGAGCGAGAACGTGGTCGCCCTGTGTGACGTGAACGAAGAGCACCTGGCGTTCGGCGCCAAGCGATTCCCGAACGCCAAGCAGTATGTCGATTGGCGCAAGTGCCTCGACCAGAAGGGCATCGACGCCGTGATCTGCTGCACGACGGACTTCACGCACGCCTTCGTCGCCAACTGGGCGTTGAATCGCGACATGCACGTGTATTGCGAGAAGCCGCTGGCCAACAGCGTGGAGGAGGCCCGCGTGGTCCGCGCGAACTGGCTCAAGCGGAGGCACAAGCTGGCGACGCAAGTCGGGATGCAGCGTCACGCCAATCCGAACTTCAACCGCGTACAGGAGCTGATCCGCGACGGGGCGATCGGCGTGGTCAGCGACGCCTACGCCTGGGGCGACCGGCAGATCCGCCGGCCGGGCTACCTGCCCGCCGAGGGTGAGCCGCCGAAGGACCTGCACTACGATCTGTGGATCGGGCCGTCGCCCATGCACCCGTACAATCCGGGCTATTTCACCGGCGGCCCCGGCGCCAACTGCCTGCAATGGAACATGTACTGGGACTTCGGCAGCGGGCAGATCGGGGACATGGGCAGCCACACGATGGACATCGTCTGGGACGCCATCGGCGGCGGCCTGCCGACTACCGCGGAGGCCAAGGGCGATCCGTTCAACCCGGAGGTCACGCCGGTCGAGCTCGAGAGCCATTTCGACCTGCCGGCCAACGACTGGCGACCCGCCGTCCGCGTCGGCTGGTACCAGGGCGGCGCTATGCCGAGATCACCGAGGAACTATGTCGACTTGAAGAAGATCGGGCACGGCGCGATGTTCAAGGGCTCCAAGGGCTACCTGATCGCCGATTTCGATTCCCGGATCGTCCTGCCCTTCGGCGACGATGCGGACATGAGTTACTACAATCGCCGCGAGAAGGACAAGATCCTGCCGCCCGTGGGCCACTTCCAGAAGGAGTGGACCAACGCCTGCAAGGGCAACCTCAAGACCTCGTGCGACTTCGAGTACGGCGGCACGATGATCGAGATGATGCTGCTGGGCCTGGTGGCCTACCGCGTCGGCAAGAAGCTGGACTATGACGCCGCCGGCCGCGTGACCAACAGCGACGAAGCCAACGCCCTGCTCAGCCGCAAGTACCGCGAAGGCTGGACCCTCAACGGTTGATGCAGTCCGGCCAGCCAATGTCTCGCATGCACACGGTGGGGCTCCCCGGCCCCACCATTTCCCCTTTCCACAATTCAGCGAACGGCCGTCTCAGCTATGACGTACTTGACACGGCCGTCTGCTGTAGTAAACTTTCGGCTTTTCGAGGTCTGGACCTGGAGTTGGCAATCTATGAATGAGCATTTGGTAACCGGCGGTTTGGCGGCGATCATCGTACTGGTGCTGGTGCTGCCTTTTCTCGTGCATCGCGTGGAGAAGCAGCTCGAGGCGTTTCTGTTCGTGATGGGCGTTCTGGCCGTGACCATCTCCGGGCTATGGAGCTGGCACCTGATCATCGATGCGATCTTGGATCCTATCCGTCTCAAACATCCCATTGTGGAAGCGGTGCTCGTGGCGGGGTTGCTCTTTCGCATCTTCCGAGACACGATTCGCCGGCATGTGATGGGCGTTGAGCGGGCGGTGGGCCAGAGATTCTTCCTGTTTCTGGTCGTGGTTGTGCTGGGGCTTTTCTCCAGCGTGATCACGGCTATCATCGCGTCCCTGGTGCTGGCGGAGATCATCACCGGCTTGCGCTTAGACAAGAAGATCGAAACGCGGCTGGTGGTCGTCACCTGTTTTTCCATTGGCCTCGGCGCCGCCCTCACGCCCGTGGGCGAACCGCTGGCCACCATTGCCGTCACCAAGCTGGCAGGCGAGCCCTATCACGCCGGGTTCTGGTTCCTATTCCAGAAACTCGCGGTCCTGGTCATCCCCGGAGTGTTGGCCCTCGGAGTCCTGGCGATGTTCCTCCGGGGCAAGGAAGTCGCCTACGCGGAGTCCATCAGCGAAAACAAGCCGGAGAACCTCACCGACGTTTTCATCCGCACGGGGAAAGTGTATCTCTTCGTCATGGCCCTTGTGCTTCTGGGCACGGGCTTCCAGCCGCTCATCGACGCCTACATTATCCGACTCCCCACGGCGGCCCTGTACTGGATCAACATGATCTCGGCCATTCTGGACAACGCCACCCTGACGGCCGCAGAGCTCTCCCCCAAAATGTCGCTCAAGCAGATCCAAAGCGTGCTGATGGGCCTGCTGATCGCCGGCGGCATGCTGATTCCCGGCAATATCCCCAACATCATCTGCGCCAGTAAACTGAACATCAAGAGCCGCGAATGGGCCATCCTCGGCGTCCCGCTCGGACTGGTGATGATGGCCGGGTTCTTCATCGTCCTGCTTCTGATGTAGGTGGCAGTGAATATCGCCGCGACCTGTCGTGCGGGGACGCACGACCTACAGGAGTTTGTCCACCTGTGTCACAAGCTCTTTGACGTGGCCGAGTGATGTGGCAAACTGCTTCTTCTCCGACTCGTTGAGATCGAGCTCGATGATCCGCTCGACGCCGCCCTTGCCGAGCACGGCCGGCACGCCGACGAAGTACCCGCCTGCGCCGTACTGTCTGTCGCAATAGGCGCAGCAGCAGATCACGTTCTTCGTATCGCGTAGGATCGCCTCGGCCATCTTCACTGCGCCGGCGGCCGGGGCGTAGTAGGCGCTGTAGCCCAAGAGATTGACGATCTCGATGCCGCCCTTGCGGGCGCGGTCGACCAGTGCGTCGATCCGGTCTGGTTTGAGGAGTTGATCGATCGGAATTCCACTGACGGTGGTGAAGCGGGGCAAGGGGACCATGTCGTCGCCGTGGCCGCCCATCAGGACGCACTTGATGTCCTCGACGCTGACGCCCAGCTCGGCGGCGAGGAAGTAACTGAAGCGGGCGGAATCCAGTGCCCCCGCCATGCCCATCACACGGCTCGTGGGAAAGCCGGTGACCTTCGCGGCCACGTACACCATGGCATCGAGTGGGTTGCACACGACGATCACAAACGCATCCGGCGAGTGCTCGACCACCTTCTGGCTGACATCCCGCACGATCCGGGCGTTCGTGGCGAGCAGGTCGTCGCGGCTCATGCCCGGCTTTCGCGGCACGCCGCTGGTGATGATGACGACGTCACTGCCCGCGGTCGCCGACCAGTCCATCGTGCCGACGATGTCCTGCTGTGCCAGGTAGATCGGGCTGGCCTCGGCCATATCGAGCGCCTTGCCCTCCGGCAGGCCCTTGACGATGTCCAGCAGAACGATCTCGCCCAGCCGTCTCGTCGCGGCGATGTACGCCGTCGTCGCCCCCACGTTCCCGGCCCCAACCACGGTAATCTTGTCCTTGCCCATCCCAGTCCCTCGAATCATCGTGCCCGATACGCCGTGAGTGACACAGTGTTCCACGCTTGCATGGGCACGTTCTCGCTCGCAGACGGACCCACGCACGCCACGGCTGGGGCATCATATAGCGGGCGGTCCCAGGTGTCAACGCTCGCGCGCATGCGTCCTCCGCAAGCCTACTTCGGCCGCCGGAGTACGTACTTGTTCTGCTCTGGGGTGGCGACCACTTCCCATCCCCGTGCGGCCAGGCCGTTGAGGACGTTCGCCTCCAGTTGATCGCCCCGTTGGGAGTAGGCCGCACCGATGCGGTTGGCGAAATCACGCGCATCGCCGTTGTCCACCGCCTCGCCAGGTCCGTACCAGGTCCACACCCCCTCCCCCCGGAAGATGCCGTACTCCCACCGGGCCGGCCCCCGCCCCGACCCGCTCACCCCCGCCAACACCACCACCCCCAACACCGTAACTGCGATCCCAACGATCACCAAGTATCTACGCATCATGACCATCCCTTTCAGCTCCAGATACCTCCCGTCTTCGTCGTCCACCCCGAGGCGCAGAGCGTGCGTCTGCAGACCTTCACCTTCTCTGTAGTATCTGCAGACTTGACGGTGTCTGCTTTGCGTCAGACGGTCCCCCACTGATAGGTCGCCGCCTTGATTGTGTGGTAGTTTTCGTCCAGTCTCGGCTGCAGCAGGATGATAGCCGCGATTCGCCGGGCCATGTTCATGACCTCGCGAACCTCTTCGGGCCTGATCGCTCGGCCAAGGATGCTCTCTTCCCGATAGCTCAGCCATTTTTTGATGACCTGATACCCCCCGATGCGATACTCCCACACATTCACCGGGGTGTTGCGCCAGCAGGCCGCATCATTCAGGTACACGTCACAGGTCTTTTCGCCCAGCAGCCGAATCACCTCTTTGGCCGGCATGCCGCGTGCTGCCGCTTCGGCTTCGATTGCCTTGAGTTCCTCCTCATCGTACGCCCGCTTGGATAGCCTGCCCTTGGCAGGCATGACCACGCCGCCTCTGCCAGCGTGCGCCCAGCCAGCCGTCACAGCCAGGTCGAGCACGCCTTGTCCAATCTTCGTCGTGACCCCGATGGTCTTGAACAGAGGAGCGAGCTTGGCCTCAGCGACACCGGGGACCTCGGCCTCGGTATCCAGAATCGCCGCGATTTGCTCGCCCAAGGCGGCAGATACCTCCAGAGCCTTGCGGGAAGCAGGCAGCGGAACGCGAGGCCAGTCACGCCGGATGCCGTCTGCGTTCTCGGCCAAATACGCTGGGCTGTATCCAATTGCCAAAGCGTGCATCCAGATCAGCCCCCCTGCCTTCGCCTCTGCATCGGAGTTCCTGAATCGTAGGGCCGCCAAGTACTCTCGTACCCGCGCCGACAGGTTCGCCACGGGTTTGTCAGGTTCCGGCTTCTCCCCCAAAGCGGCAAAGAGCGTCGCTTCGGCCTCCCTTTCGAGCCGAGAGCCGTTCCAGAGAAGGATGGGGAAGTGACGCGCGTGGCCGGAAATGCAGTCGTAATCACAAACCAACCGCGAGAAGAAGAAGGGCGGACCTTCCGGGGTCTTGTCCGCGGTGTCCCGCGAGAGGAAGAAACCGTTGCCGGGAAAACGCTGACCAAGCAACTGGGGACTTGGTCGGGAAAACAGCGGCTGGATGGCCGGGTCCAGGTAGGCGGCCCGAACGTCGAACGGCTTGAAAGGGTAGCGGACGACATTTGACACGTCATACTTCACTTTGCCCTTCAGTGCCATCCGAGACTCCTCCGCGTGGAACTCCCCTGATGACAGCATGAAGCGTTGTTCAAGCAGACGGATTTCACCATCGGCTTTCGTGGGATCCAGATACGCTCGCAAACACTCAAACTCATGGACCTGCGACGGGAGACGGATCAGCGAACTGCCACGGCGTTCGACGGGCCCATTGAACGGCGCTACGGCGCACAGATCAACAAGCTGGGGCCAACTCTCATAATCTTCAGTTACATTCTCCGGGCGAAAAGAAAGCCGGTTCTCACGCGATGGACAGGCCAACGTGTACGTCGCATCGAACCGCCGGGTCTTGAGGCTGTCGAGCAACTCCACCCGCTTGTCGACACCCCAGAAGTGGCGGAAGCGAACGATAGGCTTCTTTCGGCGCGAGGGTCTGCGGACGATAACGCAAACGGCCGTGCCAACTTGGATACCTTCACGGTTGTAGTCGGTGGAGAAGACGGACGGGTCGGGCTTGCCGTCGGGGGTCAGCTTGCCGGTTTCTCGGCTGTCGCCATTCATGCAGTCCAACCACAGCTTGTCGAACTCCTTGAGAAACCGCTCGCGCATGACGACGAAGGATGGATCGCTCAGGTACGAGAAGTTGGAAACGAACGAGATCACTCCCCTACCGGTCATCTCCGCGATGCGCCGCTCGGCCAGTCGGAAGAAGCGAACGTAGAGATCGTCCAGGTTGAACTTCTTGATGCCCCAGCCGCCGGCGCTCGTAGGCTTGTTCAGGTTGGCCTTGTAGGGTTCGACCAGTCCTTGTTCCTCTTCCGGACTGACACCGGCGAAAGCATTGTAAGGCGGGTTCCCCAGGATCACCAAAATTTTCTTCTTGCGCTTCACCTGCTCGGCGGCGTCGCGCTCCTCCGCGAGCTCCGGATAAGGCAAAGGCAGGGTCGCCTTGGCTCCCTTGGGCGGCTCCCACCCCGTCAAGGCGTTGGTCAGGTAGACGCCGACACGCTCGCCCTTGTCGTGGGAAAGCGGCGCCCCCTCGGCCTGAAGCATCAAGCCCAACTGCAGATGCGAGACCACAAAGGGAGCCGGCAGAATCTCAAATCCGAACACGCGATTCATCGCCGCTTCCTTCAGGTCCGACGCCACGAGCGCATCTCCCGCCTTGTTGCGTAGGGTCGTAGCAATTTGGCGGAGAACTTCGACCAGATATGCCCCTGTGCCGCAACAGGGGTCCAAGACGATGACGTTGGGATCGGCCAGCCCATCGGCCAAGTCCAATTCCTCGCGAAGAACCGTGTCCACACGTGCGACTTGATACTTGACGATCTCCGGGGGCGTGTACCAAACGCCCAATTCCTTTCGCAGGTCCGGGTCATAGGCTTCCAGGAACGGTTCGTAGAAGTATTGGACCGCGTGTTCGTCCTCGAAACTCTTGAAGAACTCACCCCGGCCGACACGGTTCAGCGTGCCGGCGCCCCAGTCTAACACTTCCACAAGGCCGAGCGGTTCCAGTTTGCTCTTGGAGGCGATCTGCTCATACAGGGTACGGATGAAAGGCACATGCAGGGACCATTCGGCCGTCCGCCAGTCAAACCGGGCGCTGGGACCGGGGTTGGCCTTGTGCCAGCTCACCCACGCGGAGAAGACGCCGTAGAAAAGGGTCTGAACCAACGTTGACCGGAAGAAATGCTCGCCCTTATCGGCAGTGAACTTCATGCCCAGGGCGTCTTCCAGGGCGGATCGGACGGTTTGCAGGGCCGGTAATTGCTTCTGCTGCTCGACACGGAAAAGACCATCACGTGCGTAGGATGCCAGAAACCACGCCACGTCTTTCGGGTTCGACAGCGGTGCGGCGTGAAGGCAGGCTCGCTTGATGAACTCGATGAACCGCTCAGCCTTCTGCTGGGCGGTGGCGTGCGGATGCGCGGCCTTGTGTTGCCAGAAATCCTGTTCATCGTCAGCCAAGGCAAAGGACTCTCGTTCCACCGGCAGCCCGTTGGACCCGCGCTCGACGATCAGGAAATCACGCAGGTTTGACACGATGACGATCCCGTAGGTTCTCAGGTAGTCCTTGACCTGCTCGCTCGCGACGATCGCCTTCACGTCGGGCTTTGCGCCTTTGACTTCCATGGCACCACGCGAGGGCAGTTGGCCGGCATCGGGCAAAGCGTCCGACTGGCGGTGAAACTGTTCGGCGGTGAACAAGCCTCCATCGGGCATGCCTGCCCCCAGGTTCTTCAGATTCATCACGCAACGCACCTTGGGCTTGAGAGTCATGCTGACGGCGTTGAACAGACTGGCCAAGGCGGGGTAATAGGAAGTCTCGGGCACCCCTGCGCCGCTTGCTCGAATGTCTTTCAACTCGGACAGGTACGCCTCAGCAATGGCCACGGCCTGGTTGGGCGTCATTGACCCAACACGCGATTCGCGCTTTGCCATAGTCAGAATTCCCCAGGTTCGTCTTAAATGATCCAAGACCCGGCGACATCCTGCAACCAGCTTGCCGCCTCATAGACGAATGATACTACAGCCAGTCTCAGGAGACAATACGTCATCTGGGTGTACTCCTGCTTGCCTGCCGGGCGTCTGTGATTTACTATGGGGGCACGCGGGAACAGGAAGAAGGAACGCAACTTGAGCCAAGGAATGAGGTTGTGAATGGCGACAATTGAGATTCGGTTGCCGGAGTGGATCGGGCCGCTGGTCGCGGAGCGAAGGGGTGGGCTTACGACCGTGGAGTCGCGGATGCGGCTTGTGATCGATCTGTCGCGGGCGAACGTGGAGCATCGGACGGGCGGGCCGTTTGGGGCGGCTGTATTCGAGGCTAACAGCGGGCAGCTTATGGGCGCTGGCGTCAATCTCGTGGAGGCGTCGAATTGCTCCCTGGCCCATGCGGAGATGGTCGCCATCGCCACGGCGCAGCAGGCCGTGGGACATTACGATCTCGGCGGCGGAACGATCACCTACGAGTTGGTGACCAGCACCGAGCCGTGTGCGATGTGCTTGGGTGCGATTCCGTGGTCGGGCGTCCGCCGGGTCGTGTGTGCGGCCCGGGGCGAGGACGCCTGCGAGATCGGATTCGACGAGGGGGCCAAGCCCACTGACTGGGTGGGCGAGTTGCGTAAGCGCGGAATCGAAGTGCTCCGTGACGTGCTGCGAGAGGAAGCCCAGGCCGTACTTCGCCAGTACGCCTGGACCGGCGGACTCATCTACAACGCACGCCAGCGTCCGTAATACCGCTGGCTTGGCATTCACGGCCAGTGCCAGGCATATGGCGTGTTGTGCGAACGGCTACTTGCTCTCGGCGAGCAGTAGATCGGCGAAGATGCGCAGGTCGAGTATGTCCACGAAACCGTCGCCGTTGAGGTCGGCCGGGCTGCCCTCGGGCGGAACCGGCTGATCCAGGGCCCGGGCGAGCAAGGTGAAGTCGCCACAGCCGATGGCACCGTCGCCGTCAAGGTCACCGAGTTTCGGGACGCCGCGGTAGAGACGGACCTTGCCGTCACCGTAGCCGACGAGCAGGTCCCAGTAGCCGTCCTTCGGGCCGAAATGGCCGTCCCCTGTCCAGGTGCACACGAACGGGCGACTGCGCAGCGAGCCCGGAAGATCGATGGGCTGGCCATTCGATTTGACAAGGGAGTAGCCGGAGAACGCCGGAAGTGAGTCCAGACCCACATTCCTGTAAAAGAGGATCAGGCCATCGGTGTTGCCGGTGAGCAGGTCCTTCTTGCCGTCCCCGTCGAGGTCCATGACTACGGGGCTTGATCGCCCGGCGGGCACCTGCAGGTCACGGCTGTTCTCCTGCACATACGCGCCGTCCGGAGCGGAGAAGTAGAAGTGCGGCGGCACAGAACCGCCACAGCCGCAGTTGTAGTAGACGTGAATCAAGCCATCGAGGCCGCCGGAGACGATGTCGAGCATACCGTCATCGTTCCAGTGAACCATGGTCGGTGTCGCCCGCGCGCCGACGTCGAACGTGTAGGCCGACTCGTTGCCGACCTTGACGTTCTGGCCGGCGTCGAATGCCGGCTCGTTGTCGCTGGCGACGTTCAGGAAGATTTTGACGGTGCCGTCCGACAAGCCGACAAGCAGGTCCTTGCGGCTGTCCTCATCCCAGTACACGACGCGAGGGAAACACCCCATGCAGCCGTCGAGTGTGCAGCTCAGGTCCTGGCCGTTCGCCTGAACATAAAAGAAATCCGCAAAACAGGGATCAGATTCGGTTCCGACGTTCAGATACACGCGGACTTTGCCGGTAAAGTTGTTCCCGCCCTCGCCGACGATGAGGTCTTTGAGATGATCGCCGTTCCAGTCCTCGAACGACGGCACGGAATAGCCGGGCACGACAATATCGTTGCCGTCTGCTTTGACGAATTCCTCGGATCCAAGATTGATCGCGACCTCTTCCGCCAACGCCTGCACGGAAAGACAAGCGACCACAATAAACGCCACTGCCGGCAATCTCGCGCAACGCATAATCACCCATCCTCCATTAGAAACAGACACACCCAGGTCACTGCCTACGGGTCCGTACAACTGGACATGAAGAGCCCTCTTCTCCATCCCTTCCATGATAGTGCCATTATACGAAGTGCAGCAGGAAAAGTCAACATGCAGCCTCTGGCAAAACGTCCCAGAATGCTTGACAAGGTCAGGATGCGTTCATCGCACAGAATCCCCCCCGAAGAAACCGGAGATTCCACATCAGCATAGAATCGCCCGACGGGCCGGGCTACGCTATGCATCTGTGCAGCACGGTCGCCGTGTGAATGGCGACGAGCATCAGGTAGTCCAGGTCGCCGAGCGTATAGTGATCGTGGACCATTGCATTGTCCAAGTAGATGACGCCGTAACAGCCGGTCGGGCCGCTGATCGCTGCGATCAGCGCCGAGCGGATGCGGTCCTTTTCCTCCAGGTCGGCGGCCACTCTCGGCATGACCAGCGACTGGCTGCGATCGACGGCCTGGTTGATCTTGTCGGCCAGCCTCAGCTCGCTGAGCTCCACCGGATGACCGTCCCGCCGTTTGCCCGCGTGGTACGTCATCGGGCCACTCGGCTGCTCCCGCAAGGCACACCACGTGTGGAACGCACTGAACTGCTTCAGCGAGATGTTCAGCAGGGCGACCAGCAGGTCCTCCAGGTTCTTGCCCTTGCAGATCATGTCGCAGGCCTGCGCAAAATCGGTGAGCCTCCTGGCGGGCAGTCGCATCGCGGGGGCATGCCCGGCGTCCGGCTTCCGTACGACGGTCTCGTGCATAGGCGTTGACAGCCCCGCCTCCAGGTTCAGCGTGTCCTCGAATTCCTCCATTTGCTCCGCCGGCGGCTTGTCGTCGAGACCGACTTCAATCGTGAAGTCGGTGATCCGAATCGCATCGCCGGTCTTGATGGCCGCCGCGCGGATCGCCTGACCGTTGAGAAACGTCTTGTTCGCCGAATCCAGATCCTGAACCACCCATTTGCCCTCGCCATCGCATGCAATGGTCGCATGCTTCTTGGAGACGGCCCGGTCGGGCAGCACAATGTGACTATCGGCGGCCCTGCCGATGTGGATCGGACCCTGGGCGAATTGATACTCTCTGACTTCCCCATCTTTTTGTTTCAGTACCAGACGCATCGTTTTATCTCCGCATCCGGGTTCTTGTTAGTGTCTCATTATGACGCGCCATGGGGACCCTGTCAAGGAGACAATTCAAAGATTTTTCAGACAAAACGGATGCGTGCCACGTGGGGCGTCGCCCCATCAGGCGGGGACCCAGCGTCGCCTATTTCCTGCGCCGGCTGGTCTTCCCGCCCCCGGCCAGCAGGCGTTCGATCTCGCGGCGTTTCGGGGCCGAGGGCTGCGCGCCCATCCGCGTGACGGAGATGGCGGCCGCCGCATTGGCAAAACGCACCGCCTCAGGGAGCGCCTTGTTTTCGGCCAGCGCCACGGCCAGCGCGCCATTGAAAATGTCGCCGGCGGCGGTCGTGTCCACCGCCTTCATTTTGAAGCCCGGCACGAGTCGCTTGTCCTCGCAGGTGGCGATAAACGCGCCGCGGGCGCCCAGCGTGAGAATGACGGTCTGCACGCCGCGGGCGAGCAGAACGTCGGCGGCCCTGGCGGCCGCGTCATCGCTGTCCACCGTCAAACCGGTGAGCAGCTCGGCCTCGGTCTCATTGGGCGTGAGGATGGAAACACGCCGCAGGAGCGCGTCGGGCAGCGGACACGCGGGAGCGGGGTTGAGGACGACACGCACGCCGGCCTGGCGGGCCAGTTCCGCCGCCGCCTGAATGGTCTCGAGCGGCGTTTCCAACTGCATCACCAGTACGCTGGCACCGGCAAAGCTCTTCTTCGCCTTCCTCACATCCGCCGGCGCGAGTCTACCGTTAGCGCCCGAGGCCACGGCGATGCTGTTCTCGCCGTCGCGGGCGACGAAGATCAGCGCGACGCCGGACGGGCTGGCGTTGTCCCGGAACACATAGTCCACGTTGATGCCGTCCTGAGCGAAGCCGGCCACGGCCTGGTCGCCGAACATGTCCCGGCCCACGCGGGCGATGAGAGTAACCGCCCCGCCGGCACGGGCCGCCCCTACGGCCTGGTTCGCCCCCTTGCCACCGGCCGCGATGACGAATTCGCCGCCGAGAACGGTCTCACCCGGTTTCGGGATGCGGTCGAGCTTGATAATCATGTCTGTGTTTGAGCTGCCGACGACAAGAATCTTCTTCTTGGCCATAGCATTTCTCCCCAATTATGGAGGCCGGCGTACATCGGCCCGAAGAGACTGGTTCAGAGTTTCGACGCGATCAGGACGCTCAGGCCGAGGACGTACAGGAAGAACATCGCGGCCAGAAGCTTGTTCGTGCCGGTCGGCGCTCCCTTGAATTCCCTCCAGATGAACACGCCCCACAGCGCGCCGATCATGGTGGCGCCTTGCCCCAGGCCATAGGACAGCGCGGCACCGGCTTTTGTGCTGGCGATGATGCTGAAGGACATGCCGACGTTCCAGATCGCGCCGCCCAGAATGCCGACCAAGTGCAGGCGGGCGTTGCCCTTGGTGAAGTAGTCGCTGAAGGGAACGGGACCGCCCGTGAGCGGCTTGACCATCATGATGCTGTTCCAGAGGAAGTTGGACAGCAGCAGTCCCACCGAGAACAGCACGACGGCCGTATAGGGGCTCAGCTTGCCCGGCTCCAGGGCCAGGGTCGCCGGGTCGATCTTGCCCATGCTCTGCGCGACGTACTTGTAGAAGAAACCCATGAGCAGACCGGCGGCGACGGAGATGACGATGCCCTTGACCGGCGTCCTGCGGCCGGAGCTGGCCAGACGCTTGTAGGCCATGGCGTCGAGGATAATCGCCATCATGATGCACGCCACGCCCAACCCGAGCATCAGGGCGTTGCCTTCCTTGGTCGCCAGATAGGTCGTGACCACGCCCAGACTGAGCGCCAGACCGACCCCGATGGGGAACGCCACCGCCAAGCCGGCGATGTCGATGGCCGCCACCAGCAGGATGTTGGACAGGTTGAAGATGACGCCGCCCAGGAAGGCCGAGCCGAGCCACACGCCTTCGGCCTGCCGTAGATCGGCCAGAAAGCTGCGCCCGCCCCTGCCGCTGCTGCCCAGCGTAAACGCCAGGACCAGCGCAAGCAGCAGCACGCCAATGGCATAGTCCCAGTAGAAGAGCTGAAACCGCCACTCCTTGGTGGCGAGCTTCTGCGTGTTGGCCCACGAACCCCAGCACAACATCGTAATCACGCACATCACGACTGCGACTGGGTAGGATTCAATGGTCACCATGAGACAATCCTTTCAGTAAGTGCGATTCCAGGTAGGCGATGATACGTTCCCTGCCATTGCCGTCCGGCGTCACTTCGTGAGCCGCTCGACAAGCCAGCTTTCGTAGCCGTCCAGGTCCTTCCACTTCACCGCGCAGTTGACCATCTTGGCCCCGTTCTCGACCCGCGTGAAGCCGTCGTCGGTGATGCGGACAGGCAGTTCTTTCATCTCAACAAGTTGCTTGCTGATGGCCAGGTAAATCGCCACGGTGTCGAAAAGCGTCGAGCTGCTGCTGTTGAGCTTCTCGTCCACAAGGCGATTGAGGCCGGCCTCGTCGAGGTCCTTGCGATTCTTCAGGCCGCCCTTGTACCACACCCGGTAGTTTTCGATGAGATTGGTCGTAATGGGGCTGTTCTTCTTGAGCACCTTCTGGTACTTGTCGCCGTCGAGGACGACGAGGCCGCAGGTGTCCAGCGGCGTGATCGTCATCGGCCACGAGGCCGCGAAGACCTTCTTGGCCGCCTCGATATCCGCCTTCACATTGTACTCGGCGTCGGGCTTCTCGCTGCCGTAGCCCCGATAGACGCTGCCGTGCATGCCGATGAAGTCCGCCTTCTCGGCGATCCGCGGCTCGCGCTTCAGGGCCTCTGCAATGTTCGGCAGCGGGCCGATAGCGATGAGCGTAATCCGGGTGGGCGAGTTCATGATCGTATCGATGAGCGCCTGCACGCCGTCCTTGTGGATCTTGCCTGGATAGGACGCCAGGTCGTATTCCTGTGCCCACGGGGTCTGCCGATGGGTGCCGTCGTGCTGCTTGACGCCGATGCCAACGGCGATGTTCGTCCGGCCGACCCGCTGCAGGTACTTCGCCACGACCTTTGCCTTCTCTTGGGTGTTGCCGACGGCGGTCGTGATCAGCTTGCAGTCCAGCTCCGGCGACTGGAGCATCGCGGCAATCGCCCAGGTGTCATCGATGTCGTCGCAGAGGTCCGTGTCGAGGATGACCGGTGTTGGGATTGCGGATTGCGGATTGCCGACTGCGGATTCGAGCCGGCGGACGGGCCCGAGACTCACGACGACGGCCAGAACGACGGCCAGGAGAGAGCCGGTAGAGTAGTCATGCCATACGGTCATAGTCAGCCTCCAGCGATTTATGATTTACCATTTACGATTTACGATTTATCATTCGAAGCCAAATAGTAAATCGTAAATCGTAAATAGTCAATCACGAAGGGAATGGATGGACGTTATCCCCGCCATTGATTTGAGGGACGGAAAGTGCGTCCGGCTGATCCAGGGCCGGTACGACCGCCAGATCACGTACAAGGACGACCCGGTCGAGCAGGCACGGGAGTTCCACGCCGATGGGGCCGCCTGGCTGCACATCGTGGACCTCGACGGCGCCAAAGTGGGTCGGCCCGTCAATACGAAGACGATCTCCGCAATCACAGCGCTGGGCCTGCTCAAGATCGAGGTTGGCGGCGGCATCCGCGATGAAGCCTCGATAAGGCAATTGCTCGATATGGGCGTCACACGAGTGATCATCGGCACCAAGGCAGTCGATGACTTCGAGTGGTTCAGCCGGATGACGCAGAAATTCCCCCGGCAACTCGTCCTGGGCCTTGATGCCCGCGGCGACACGGTGGCCACGCACGGCTGGATCGAGGGCAGCACACGGGACCTCCTCGAATTCGCCGCCCAGGCCGATGAGTTGTCCCTGGCGGCCATCATCTACACCGACATCAGCAAAGACGGCATGCTGTCGGGCCCGAATATCGAACGGACCCGGTCCCTGGCCGAGGCCGTCAAGACCCCCGTCATCGCCTCCGGCGGCGTCAAGGAAGCCCACGACATCCGCAAGCTCAAGCCCATCGGCGTCGCCGGCGTCATCGTCGGCCGAAGCCTCTACGAAGGCACCCTCACCGTCAAAGAAGCCCTCGCCGCCGCAAAGTAGCAGCAGTCCCTCTACTTCGCCAGCTTGGTTATGGCCTCTGCCACGTCCATCTCCCACAGGACGCCTTCGGGTCGGGTCTTGACGGCTTGCTCCGCAAAGAAGGAAATCCATTTGCCGTCACGCGACCAGTACCAGGGTGCAACGTCCCCTGGCGCACCACAGTCCAATCGCTCCAGCTTGGCGTTATCCGGCTGATAGACGTAGACCTTCGGGGTTCCTCCCTCAGTTCCCTGGAAGCCGAGGGCACGCCCGTCCGGCGACCATCTCAACCAGCCTGCGCTGTCAATGCCGAGATCCTTCAGACGCACAATCGTCTTGGCATCGCCACCTGAGATGGGGAAATTGGAGATGATCCCTTCCCTTTCAGAGGCAATCGTCAGTTCCTTGCCGTCTGGGGACCACGCGTAGAACCGTGGCTCCGTGTAGCCAACAGGACAAACATCCGTGATTACCCTCGCTTCTCCGCCAGAGGCCGGCACAACGCGGACCAGCACATTGGTTTTGGCCGCTGATTGCGTGCAAAAAACAATCGTGGCGCCGTCGGGCGACCAATCGGGCCATGAATCCCACTCCAAGGTCAACGGGTCTTGAGGTGGTTTCTTAGTGAGTTGAATGACACTCTTGCCGTCGGCTGAGGCAACCCAGATGTCTCGCTTGTGGCTAAAGGCAATCCTCTTGCCATCCGGCGACCAGAGATCTAGATCGCTCCACCATATCCAGGAAGACGGAACCTGGCCACCAAAGACCTTGACCGCCGTGCCCGTAGACCGCATTTCTGAGAGAGATATCGGTATCACCCACAGGTCGCAGGTTCCATTTCCTTGCGGCACGATAAGCAGAAGCTTGCTTCCGTCTGGAGAGAACAGCCAGTTTATACTTCGCACATCCGACCCATCCGGCGAGGGGCGGCACAGCGGCGTGTCGATAGTCAGCGACCGAGGGTCCTTCCCATCCAGAGGGATTGCCCAGAGGCCCCAACCGCCCCCTTTTCTTTCGCCTTTGACGACGATGCTTTGGGAGTCGCCAGTCCACAACTGATAGCCCGGGGTCCCAGCGAATGACAGGCTTGGCCAGCCAAATTCGGTGGCTGGGCCGCCAGCAGCGGAGATCACCTTCAGCGTATTCCGCCAATCATAGGAGCCATGGTAAAAGACGAGTTTCCCGCCCTGCGGAGATGGCGTGATCAGGTAACCCGGTGATATCACCTCCGCTTCGCGTCCGTCTGCTATACGGACGAACCGAATTACGTCTCCCCAACCGCCACCAACTCTGGGCTTACATAGGAGCCACTGGCTGTCAGCCGACCAGGCGACGGGGTAGACCCCGTCCTTGATCTTCTGTGCCTCCCCACCTGCTACTGGTTTCACAAGGAGGGCGTTCTGATTTATGACGCCCTGGCCCTCAGAGCAGGCAACCGTCTTTCCATCAGGTGAAACGAGACCGAAGTCAAAGGGGTCCGTCACTTCGGATAGCTCCCCATTCTCGATGGTGAGGGCCCATATTTCGTTACGGATTTGACTGTCCCAACGTCGAAAGACGATCCGCTTGGAGTCAGACGACCAGCGGACCGGGGCTTGAGCCCCGTAATCCCCGTCCAGAAGCTTCCTTGCTGAGCCCACGGGCCGGGCGGTCTCCGGATCGACTCGAATCAACCATATGGCCCCAGCATAGAACACCACGTTTCTTCCATCGGGCGACCAAGATCCGCCATGAGCGTAGGGGATATCCACCGGATCGAAGGGGACGCCGTCATCGAGGGGAATGAAATGCGCATGCCACAGCAGGAGCCTACCGTTCGGGGAGCGCGTGAGATCGGAATTTATGATCACATCGCTGGGCCCGGAGATGGTCCTGAGCTTCGTGAATCTAATCCCGGTGTTCGGGTCAACGAAGACGTTGCTTCCCTCCGCGACCAGAGTTGCTGATTGTTCACCAGCCACGGGCGCGCCCGTTGGTGTTGCAGCGGAGGATTCGGCGGCCTTTCCCGGTCTGGCGTTGGGCAAGGAGATGCAGCACAGTGCGACGATGAGAGAAACCGCCAATGGCGACCAGCCATAAGAGTTACTCTTGAACTGGGTAATCATGACTACCCTCCTTTCAATGTGGGATGGGTTCTCCAAGATCCCGGCCAGAGAGGGCAGATACTGGGGCCGGGAGAAACGTTCGAGAAGGTTGAGGATCGTTTGGCCGTAGCGGTGCGACTCTTCGGCCCCGGCGGTTGCGAGGGCCAGGGCGTCGGCCGCCATCTCCTGGTCCGCCCGCATCCGGCGAAAGGCGAACCAGATGAGCGGGTTGAACCAGTGGAGCACCTGGAGCAGACAAACCAGCCATGCCAGATAGATGTCCCGCCGCTTCAGATGGGCCAGCTCATGAAGAAAAACGTGGTGCAGCCCATCGAGGCCCAGCGTCTCGACCAGTCCCTCCGGCAACAGGATGCGCGGCCGGAGGAAGCCAAACAAAGCGGGGCTTTGGACCTTGTCCGTGACGACCACGCCTACAAGAGTCCGGACCTGCATCTGCATCTTGCAGTCCTCCAGCAGCTCGAGAATCTGTTGGTCGGTCACCGGCCGCTCGGACGCGACAGCCCGCCACAGCCCAAGAGCCCTGATAAGAGTGTATCCTGCGAGGCATATGACCCCAGCCAGCCACACCCAGGTCAGCATACTGATGACGGGCCCAATGACTCGATGGTCCCGGCTGCTCGCGCGCGGAGACGGTCCCTGGGCCGAGGCGGAGGTCTTCTCCGACGGCTGCAACGCGGCCGGGTCGGCGGCCCCGCTCTGCGCCGGTTCCGAGGTCCTCCTCTGGTCGGCCACAGAAGCGCGCTTGGCGATGCCCTCTCGAATCGACGTACTTGACCTCCCCTCTGCTTCGTCGAAACGCACCGCCAGCAAGCCGGATATGGCACGGTATGCCGAAGACGAGCCGGGGATCAGACCGTAGATGCTGATGCGGCTCGGCGGCGCCCAGGGCAGGGCCAGACGGATCAATAGAATGAGCCAGAGGCAATAGTGCCACCGGGCCGGGAGCCTCTCTCGAAGAATCAGCTTGATCAACATGATCAGGCAGACGAGGAGGCTGCCTTGAAGGGTCGCCCTCAGCAGCCATTGCACGAATACACCCAGATTTGCCTCGAAAGTCTCCATCGTCTCCTCTTTCGTTATGGTGTGTGTTTTCCAGGCTTGCCCGGCTTGGCGCCCGGGTCTTTCCTGTCGAGGATCTGTCTGAGCCGCGAGATTTGCTCAGCCGAAAGGTGCTGCTCTTCCACGAAAGCGGCCAGCATGGGCTCAATCGAGCCGGCGCGGATGCGCCTCAGGAACGATTTCGTCTCCGCCCGGATGCATTCGGCCTCGCGGGCAACCGGATGGTAGTGGTATTGCCGGCCCTGCTTCTCGAAGGCGATGGCCTTCTTCTGCACCAGACGATTGATGAGCGTCCGAATGGTTTCACGCTGCCACGGGGTCTTCTTTGAAAGGATTTCGACAATCTCGTTCGCGGTCAGAGGGGAACGCTCCCACAGCACTTTCATCACTTCCCACTCGCCCTCGGATATCTTCGGTGGTCTTCTCATGTGCAGTCTCCTTATAATGTTACACTTGTAACATAACTCAATGTTACAGGTGTAACACAAAGAGTCAAGCGGATTCTCGGATTTTTTTGAAAGATTTTTCCGGCGGCCACCGACGTGGCAGCTTCAAGTGTGAGCGGCTACGAATAGCACTCGGCGGGGCCGACCGTCGGCTGCATCAAGCCCTTTTCAAAGAGGAACCGGCGAATGTGCGTGCAGAGGTGGCATTTGCCGGCATACGCGGGCAATTCCTTGTAGCCGAGCGATTTGGCCTGCTCAAGGAATCCGTACGGGCCCTTCTCACACAAGGTCTGGAGGAACGGATTCTGTCGCGGGTGGAATTGCTTCCAGATTTCCTCAAGCGGTTCTTCGTTGATGTTGCCGAGGATGATCCCGCTGCATGTGCCGCTGAAGACATTGCGGTACGGGTCGATGTGGATGCCCTTGGCGCCGAGGAAACCGGAAAGGCAAGAATGACTGACAATTGGTGATTGATGATTGGCAGTGGAATCCGAGCCTTCCTTTTTAGTCATCCATAATCCATCATCGATAATCAATTGCGCGAGGTACCCCGCCGCCCGCCCGGTGAAACGGAACGGGAAATCGTGATACGCCTGGATGTATATTCCGTCACGTTCCTCCTGTGATCCGCAGTCCGCAATACGCAATCCGCAATCCGTAAGGTACTTCTCCCAGCGGACCTGGACGCGGTCCGGCCCGAGTATTTCCTTTGCCCTGGAGGCAAGCCGGCGGGCCGGCTCAATGTCCACGTATTCCTGGTGGAACGGATCGACGCTGATCTTCAGCCGCTGCACGCCCAATTCGGTCAATACATTGAGGCGGTCCGCCGCAAGACGGTCATCCTTTGCCCAGAAGCCGTTGGTCTCGATCAAATCGATGGGGCCGAGGGCCTGCCTCTTTGCCTCGGTCAGGATTTCGACGAGATGATCCCAATAGAGAAACGGCTCGCCGCCGGTCAGATGTATTTTCGCCTGATCGCCGGCGAGGGTCCGGAGGGACCGCCACGCCGCGACGCAGGTCTCCACCGGCATCAGCCCCCCCTTCTGGGGCGAGCAGTTGTAGTAGCAGAACTCGCACGCCGCATTGCACTTGTACGTGAGCAGCAGCCCCACCGACCGCCAAAGCTTGAACTTCGGCTCATCGCGCGATAGACTACGGTTGTAGATGTTCTCGGCTAAATCAAGCACAGGCGTAGCGTACAGAGTCCTGCCTCCCGCGTCCAGTGTACAAGGAGCGTAGTGATGATGGCTGATGCCGATAGTTGGTTTTGTCCTGCAGTAGAACAGGTCATCGCACATGGCCTTTGTTGGGAATACTGCTTTGCCAACAACGGAGGCCCCCTTGATACTACCAGACGGCTGTGGAGATGGATGCATCGCTCCCGGAGATTCGCCTCATTCGAGGAGTTTCACAGAGTCTGCGAGAGCTGCGTCCACTGCCAATGGTCGCAGTAATTGGGCTGACTGATCTGCGGCAGTGAACAGATCAGCACCCGTAGTTCCTCTTCAGAAACACCTGCAAGACCGTGATGTCGGCAGGGGTGATGCCGCTGATGCGCGAGGCTTGGCCCAGCGTGGCGGGCTTGAAGGCGGTGAGCTTCTCCTTCGCTTCCATCCGCAGGTGCTCGATGGCTGTGTAGTCCAGGTCGGGCGGAATCCTTTTGCTGTCGAGATTGTGCTGCTGAACGACGAGTCGCTCCTGTTTGGCCAAGTAACCCTCATACTTCGCGTCGACAATGACAGCTTCCAGAACGTCCCGCCCATATCCACTTGTTTTGACCTCGGGCAATTCGGGCAATCTCTCGGGCATGTCGCTATCTGGCCGGCGCAGCAGATCCCACAGGCTTACGCCGCCCGGACGTGTGCCTTGCAGGTGTTTCCTGAGGCCTTCAATGGCATCCAGCTTGCTCCGGAATTTGTCGTAGCGATTCTGATCGACAAGCCCGACGGACCAGCCAATGCCGGTCAATCTCCTGTCGGCATTGTCCGAGCGTAGAGCCAGGCGATGCTCCGCGCGCGAGGTAAACATCCGGTACGGCTCGTCGATTCCCTTGGTGAGCAGATCGTCGATGAGAACGCCGATGTACGCTTGGTCGCGGCTGAGCACCAGGGGCTCGCGGCCCTGGAGCTTGCGGGCGGCGTTGATCCCGGCGATGATGCCCTGCCCGGCGGCCTCCTCATAGCCGCTCGTCCCGTTGATCTGGCCGGCCAGGAACAGCCCGATGATCCGCCGGGTCTCCAAGCTCGGCTGCAGTTGAACCGGAGGGCAGTAGTCGTATTCGATGGCGTAGGCATAGTACACGATGCGGGCGCTCTCCGTGCCTGGCATCAGCCTAAGCATCTGCTCCTGCACGTCCTTCGGCAGCGACGTGCTGATCCCGTTGCAGTAGATCGTCGTGCGGGCCTCGTCTTCCGGCTCGAGGAAGACCTGGTGGCGATCCTTGTCGGCAAAGCGGACGATCTTGGTTTCGATACTGGGGCAGTAGCGCGGGCCGACCGACTTGATCTGGCCGGTATAGAGCGGGGCCCTGTGCAGGTTGTCACGAATAAGCTGGTGGATGGCCTCGTTCGTGTACGTGATCCAGCACGGCGTCTGCGGCCGGTCGATCCTGTCGGTCAGGAACGAGAATGGCATGGGGTCCGGGTCGCCATGCTGGATTTCCAGCTTGTCGAGATTGACCGTGGCGGCGTCGAGGCGGACCGGCGTGCCGGTCTTGAGCCGCCGCAACTCGAGCCCCAGGCGTTCGAGACTTTCTGACAGCTCGTTGGCCGCAGGCTCGCCCAGTCGGCCGCCCGGAAACTGCTCCGTGCCGACGTGCATCAGCCCGCGAAGGAACGTGCCCGTTGTGAGGATAACCGTCGGCGAGGAGAGCGTCCTGCCGTCCGCGCACCGGACGCCGCAGACTCGCGTGCCCTGGGCCAGCACCTCAGAGGCCATTGCCTCGATGATCGTGAGGCTGGGTGTCTGCTCAAGACGTTGACGCATGAAGTCCTGGTATTTGTATTTGTCGGCCTGGGCACGCGGGGCCTGGACGGCCGGGCCTTTGGAGCGGTTGAGCAGCCGGAACTGGATGCCGGTCGCATCCGTCGCCAGGCCCATCAGGCCGCCGAGGGCATCGACCTCGCGGGCAATCTGCCCCTTGCCGAGGCCGCCGATGGCTGGATTGCAGCTCATCTTGCCGATCGTGGCCTTGCTCAGCGTGAGCAGGCAGGTCCGGGCCCCGATGGTCGCGGCCGCGTGCGCCGCCTCAATGCCGGCGTGCCCCCCACCGATCACGATACAGTCAAAGTCATTCATCCACTGAACTCTTGCAGAATGGAGATTAGACCTACTTGAAGAAGGAAGAATCGTCTTCTTGATTCTTCCTTCTGAAACAGCAAGCGATTGATACGCGACCCGTTACGCGGATTATTCAAGGAAATCCCAGAACCGATTTCCTTGGATAATATAAGCCTAATCTCCATTCTGCAAGAGTTCACTCATCCAACGATGCGACCAGCGCGACGGCCGAGGCAATCGCGAAATTGGCCGTGTGCGTAATACTGAGGCTGATTTGCCCGATCCCCATGCGCTCCGCAATCACCTTCACCTCCCCCGACAACGTCACTTCGGGCCGGCCGGCGCTATCGTTCGTCACCTCGATATCCGTCCAGGCGATCCGGCCTCGCCACCCCGTGCCCAGGAGCTTGAGCACCGCCTCCTTGGCGGCGAAACGACCCGCATATTTCTCGGTGGTGTTGCGGTTGGAGCGAGCGTATGCCTGCTCGGCGGCGGTGAAAACGCGGCTGACGAACCGGTCCCCATGCCGCTCGACCATGTCCGCGATGCGGGGGAAATCCACCAGGTCTATGCCGTGTGCGATGATCTCCATGATGTCACGGAGTCTGAGCCGGCGCACGAGCCTGGCGGTACAGGCTCTGCAGGCAGTAGTCGATGAAACGGTCCGTATTCCCGGCGACGGTCAGTTGCTTCACCTCCGCTTCAAGCTGGCCCAGGGCCTCACGGCGACGATCCGCCATGATTTGCTCCTCGATCTCGTCCTGGACCTCGGTCAAGGGCCGGTAGCCTTTCTCCTGCTTCTTCTCGAGTTTCACAATGAAGATGTGATCGATCGCCTCGATCGGGCCGGCGACCTCGCCCGGCTTCATATCCTGTGCCCTCGTGCCCAGCACGTCATAGGGCGCGGCCAGCGCTTCCGGATCCCTCTCCGGCCACAACCCGCCCACGGGGCCCCTCGGATCATTCGAATACTTCTTGGCCAGCTCGCCGAAATCCTCGCCCGCCTTGACCCGCTCCATCACGTCCTTCGCCAGGGTCCGGGCCACCTGAATCGGATCGTCGTCGGCGCCGGAAAGCGGCACCTTCGTAATCTGGATATCGATGAGCCGGAACTGAACGACCCCGGCCTGGAAGAAGTCGTCCTTCTTCCTCTTCTCGTAGTAGTCGAGGAGCTCGTGGTGCGTGATCGGCCTGTTGTAGGGAAACTTCGAGACGACGTAATACTGGCTGAGGGCCTGCTTCTTCTTGTATTCCTTGAACCGTTCGCGGCTCATGCCCATTTCCTGCAGGGCGGCATCGGCCGCCGCCCCATTGCCGCCGTGCTCGAGGGTGAACTTCCGCAGCTCCTTTTCCACCATCTTGTCCAATTGCTCATCGGTCTTCGTGCCAAGCTCTTTTCGGGCACGCTTGTAGAGCACGATATTCGTGATGTTGTTGTTGAGCCTCGGGCGAACGATAGGCCCGGCCTCTTTCAGGAACGGCTCCAGCGGCATCTGCTTCGCCATTTCGATGAGCTTGTCTTTCAGAGTCGGGGCAGAGGCGTTCGCCTCGGGCGACAGGCTCATCACATCCTCGCACGTCACCGTCTCGCCGCTGACGAGCAGCTCATCAGGCCGGTCCGGCTTGTGGGCAAGCGTGTACTCCCGAATCTCCTGCTCGGTCAGTGCCCGCTTCTTGCGGCCGGTGCAACCTGTGACACAAAGCAGCAGCACGATCAGGCAAATGCCGACGACCGCAAGCCGTGTGAAATCCGAAACATGAAGTAGGAAGCGTGACTGCCTGAACCGCGTGCCGATTTGCAAATCCATCCATTTGCCCATCTTATGCATCTGCCTATCCATGTCGCTCACACGGCATCTCACGCTTCACCTGTTGCGTCGCCCTTGAGGCCGATTTGATCCGCCACCTGCCGCATCCCCATGATGGCGTCCTCGATCAGGGCGTTGACATCCGTGCCGAGCATCTGGGCCCCCTTCTCAATCACCTCGCGATTCACACCGGCCGCGAAGGATTTCTCTTTCCACTTCTTCTTCACGGACTTGGCCGTCATGTCGAGCACGCTTCGGCTCGGCCGGACCAGTGCCGTGGCGGCGACCAGCCCCGTGAGCTCATCCATCGCATAGAGAGTCTTCTCCAGGTCGGTCTGCGGCTCCACGTCGGTGCAGATGCCCCAGCCGTGAGACAGCACGGCCCGGATGTACTCCTCCGGCCAGTGGTGCTCGTGAAGGATCTCAGCGCTCTTGTGGCAGTGCCGCTCGGGGAACCGCTCGTAATCCAAATCATGGACCAGGCCGATGACGCCCCACATCTGCTCGTCCTGGTCCCGCTTGCGGGCACAGTAGCGCATCACAGCCTCCACGGCCAGGGCGTGCTTGATCAACGCCTCGTTCTCGTTGTACTGCGTCAGCAGCATCAACGCCTCATCTCGAGTCGGTTTCGGCTCCGCCATCTCCAGCACCTCGATCAGCCACCATATCGCGTCCTGCGAACGTACCGTGAATATAGGACCTATTCACAAAACACGACGCTACTGTACCTGCGGAGGCAGCAGATTGCAATTGCGATTTGAGGAGGACCGAGCGATGCTTCGAGACCGCGAGGATCATTGGCCGGCGGCTTTTGCCTTTTCGTAGCCGGCCAGGTCCAGAACGAGCAGGCCGCGGCCGACGCCCGCTGCGTCGCCGAGCCTGGCGAACTGGAAAGCGATGTACCTGCCGTCGTCACTCACCACGGGATTGGAGGCCTTGTAGCCGGGATAGTCGCAGAATCGCGTGATCCGCTCGATAGTGCCCGTGCCATCGAGGGCCAGCTTGTAGATATCGACGTACTGGCTGCCCTTGTGATTGTGCTTGTCGCATTCGACCAGCGTGTGCCTGCCGTCGGGGAAGATGCCCTCGGGCTCATCGTATTGGTCCGGCGCATTGGAGTAGTTGGTCACCTTGCCCGTCTGGAGGTCCACGCCCATGACATCCGTGCCCTGATAGCCGTAGGCGCTGAAGGTCAACTCCTTCTCCTCGGGCGGCCGGAAGTTCTGCGTCTCCACGTCGCAACGAAACGGCAGGTCCTTCTTATCAAGGACCTTCTTCTTGTTGGCCAGTCGGGGCGTGCCGTTGTCATAGACAACATCAGCCATGTGGAGCGCCCCGCCCTGCGTCCAGGCGATGCGCATACTCCTGCGTGAGACGGCCGGCCCTTCCGAGCATTTCTCGCCCAGCGGCGTGGGTGGGCCCGAACGGTCCTTCTTGAGCACCCAGAGCTCGGCCTTCTTCTCATCCCGGCTGGGCCACGGATCGCTCGCGTCGAAGGTGCGCGAGCCAGACAGCAGGATGTCGCCGTTGCTCAGGTATAGCGCCCGCGTGTAGCCCTCATGGAAGTAGTGATGCGTCATCGGCCGGAGGATGCCGGTCGCAAGCTCAACTTCGTACACATCGCCGAAGGTCTTCTCGACGAAGAGCAGTCGTTTGCCGTCATGCGACCAGTCCGCTCGCTCGCCGAACTGCGTAACCTGCCTGATGTACGGGGGCAGCTCATCCAGCGGCGACTTGCCCGGCTCCGGCGCCGAGAGCCCGACGCCTGCGGCAAGAACGAGCGACGCAATGAATCCCGCAACGACCTTTGTAGTGCTGAGATGCATGTTCTCCACCTCCCCTTGCCTGCATCGATCCTGCCCTGAAGCCCATAGTGAACTTCTGCAAAATGCAGATTAGGCTTATATTATTCAAGGAAATCGGTTCTGGGATTTCCTTGAATAATCTACCCGACTGACTGTGTGTCAAGGGCTTATTGTTTCAAAAGGAAAAATCAAGAAGACCATCTTTCCTTTTGAAAGTAAGCCTAATCTGCATTTTGCAGAAGTCCAGTCAGTACTGACGACCACAAACAAAAAAGGCCCGCGCTTGTACACAGGCCTTTTTTGTAACTGCCAGCTCACCTCCACCTGTGCCGTACGAAAGCTCGTGAAGGGAACCCATTACTTTCAGGTGGGTGATCGTTGCTTGCGTCCAGAGGTCCTAACGAGTAGGCGTCCCCGATCCGACAAGGCCTGATCTCCCTCAGTACGGGTATCGGTTCCTTCAACTTATCGCTTTCACACGAACACTGCAGGGGTCAGCTTGCTACTCCATCTATATCAAATCGCCGGCCTCACGTCAAGAAAATAAGGCCACATTCTGCCGGACGCCACAACCCACAGTGCCCTGCTGTTTCTATCGGCAGATCCCCGCCCCCATCTGCACACATTCATCGCATCACGGCCAACTTCCGACAGAGCATGGGTTTACGCGCAGCCGCCATTCACCGCCGGGCCGAAGCCGCCACATACGGCACAGCCGTCCTCGGCGGCGCGATCCAAGACGTGTCTGTCCACCAAATAATCCCCGGTCGCAGACCTGCCCCGTCTCGTCCCCCCGAATGACTGGTAGATCAAAGAGGTGACCCCGCAAACTCGCCTCATACCGAAATCAACGATCTTGACGAGTCGTCTTCACAACATCGAGGGCGAACCCTTGGGTTGCCGCACCGACCCGCTCCGTATCCACCGAAAGGACCTTCTCGTTGCCCCAACGGAGCACCGCCTCGTCGAGTTTCCGCACCTGACGATCAATGGCGACGGCGACCGTCACGTCGGCCCGCCCCGGCAAGTCCGGCGTACCCGAGAGCACGCCGGTCGCCTCATCGATCCTGAGCCACGCCGGCCCTTCGGCAAGCGTGAATCGGGGCCTCTCGATGTCGAAGTAGCCACTGATCTGCTGGCCATCCGCCATCCGCGAGCTGAGGTCCCCCAAAGACCGATTGGCAAGCACCTGGTAGCGGTACTCGGCGCCCACCTGGGCGGTTACCACCGGCTTGCTGTAGATGACCGGCCGGGGGGCAACGGCGTAGTCGGACGGCCCGCTGCGCTTGCCCTGCTCGTCGACCGCCACCACGCGGTAGTAGGTCTTGTTGGCGGCAGACAGGTCTATGTCGCCGCCAAGCACAGCCAGATCCGTAGCCGTGGTCTCGGCGATGAAGTTCGCGGGGAACCACGGGTTCCAGTCAGCCATCGCCTCCTTGGTCACGCCCACGACACCCTGGTGCCTCTGATCGGCGATCGTAAAGCCCTTCTCGTCACTGCCGTAGACCCGGTACTTGACCGGCGCACGACCCACGGGGTTGGTTTTCCAGCGGAGAGTGCCCGTGCCCTTGCCCTGGTCGTAGTCCACGATCACATCCAGCGGGTGCGCGGGGCCGCGGGGAGTGAAGCTCCAAGTCTTGCTCCAAGGTCCCCATACACCCTTGTCGTCCTGGGCCCGCACGTGCCAGTAGTACGGGCGGTCCGGCGTCAACAGGCCCGGCTCGGGTAAGGTGTACTGGGCCTTGACGGTGATCTTGTCCTTGCCGGTGTCTTTGTCCTTTTCCTTAGCGGCGTCGGCGGTCCGGGAGATGAGCTTGTAGAAGCTCATCGAGAGCGGCCACTTCATGTCGGTGCGGCCGGAAAGCTCGAAGTGGTAGTCGGCAATCGCGCCGCCGTCAGGGTCATTGGGAGCAGTCCATTGAAAGACGACATCCGTGCCGTTCGCCTCGCCGCCATCAGGCGGCCAGACGGCCGCAGCCGGCGCCTCGGGCGGTCTTGAGGCCGACCGCTCGACCCAGTGGTGAGTGATCCGCACCTTGCGGTCCCCTGTGGACTCGTCGGAGTAGGTGAAGACGTTCTCGCCGACGACCATCTCCGGCAGCGCCAAGGGGGCCATCTGCACGTCATTGATGATCGCCAGGCGCCGAAGCCGCGATGCCCCCTCCAACTGGCACTTGATCTGGTATTCGTAGCAGGCCGGACCGACAATCGAAAAGAACTTGTCAAGGCTGTTCGTCGCGGGTCTCCAGGTCTTGCCATCCTGGCAGATGAAAAACTTGGCCCCCGCACCCTCCACATCGAGCCGGCCTCCCACAAAGACGTATGGGCTGCGCATCGGCCAGATGATCGTGCCCGTCTTGCCTTCGGCGGCAGCCAAGCCGTCCGGCCCCATCGTGACGTTTTCCACCGCGGTGGTCCCTTTGCGCCACACAACCTTGGAGAAGTCCGGGCGATACTCCCACAAGCCGTTGTAGATGGGGCCTTCGTACGTGGGGGTCACCCTCAGCATCCCGTGGTACTTGAGCGGACGGAGCTGCCCCCAGCGCCAGACCAGCGCCTCGCCGGGACGAAGGACCATGTTCATCGCGGTATCCGACTTGCCGGAGCGCTCGCCTGCAACCGGTCCCTCGAAGAAATACATGGAGCACATTTCCGGCTCGGACCACCAGGTATCCAGAAACAGGATTCCCTTGGAATGAGTCCGCTTGATCAGGTCGTGATCGCGCACGATGTCCTGTTCGCCGGCCACGGTCTGGTTGTCTCGCAAGAGGTAGACGGAGTGCATGTCGCCATCGTAGAAGTGCCAGCCGTTGTCATAGAAGGCCTGTGAGATGCAGTGGCCGAGGGCCCGTGCCGGCGCCACTTTGAGCCCGGCCTGGCGCCACAGCGTGGCTAAGGAGATGGAGTCGTTGCCGCAGGTGTTGTACCCGTAGACATTGAAGACCTTCACGGGGTCGCCCAGCTCGCTGTTGTCGCCCGGGGAATGGTGACGGTACTGGATCTCCTGGAACCAGAGGGCAAAGGCCTTGTCCGCGTCCGTCATGCCCGGCGCGACGGCGGAGGAGACGATCTCCTCGACGCTGCGGAAGTTGTTGCGGCCGTTGGAGAGCCACGGGTTGACGACGTCGGCGTCGCCCACGTTTTCCATCCGCACCCACCGATTGGACTCCCACGTCTGGAGGAAGGCCCCTTCCCTCGCAATCCCGCAGCCCATGGGCGACCGGCAATTGCGGCCATCCATCGTCCCGCCCTGGACGACCGTGTATGTGTGTGTCCCCCCCGTCGGGGCGGTGATCTCCTCGATGTGCGACCTGGCGACATCGGTCCGGTGTGTGTCGGTTGACCAGGGGGGCAACGCCTCGCCGGCAACGACGGAGCTTGGGGCAGAGGGAGCTTCTGCAAGAGCGCCCGAAGCGACGAGCACGGCCAACACGATTGCACAGGTCCTCAGGATCATCGTTCGCCTTTCAAGAATCGTCGGGGCGGCTACGCTCACGCGACTCGTTGTATGCGCACAGCGCGCCGCCGGGGGGAAACCGGAGCTACTGGGGGAGCTACTAACTGCCCCTGGCTCCCGCAGTGTACAAATTGTCTCACGCGGCCGATTTCTCCCGGCCGCGCCCTCATTCTACCCCCAACCCACCCGTCAAGGCAACGTCGAGTCCAACGACACGCGATAGGCAATGGCCCGAGTCCCGTAGGGTGTGCCGTGCACACCTTTCCGAATACCCGAAAGAAATGCTCGTCACGCTGAACCTCCGCCCCCTCAAAAGCCGACCCCCGAATTCCCCATCCTTAGAGCTTAATCTAAGGGCTGACTCTCGCAGTCCCCCGTTGTCTCCAAGGCGTCGCACATAGATAATGCAAGAGCGAAGATTTTCCTTGCTTCTACCGCCACACCGAGGCACTATGACGACTACAGTCGGTAGGGTGTTGAGCTTGGGCGATACGTTCGCCGATAAAGACGCGGACGCAGAAACCATAGAACGTACTATGTAGGCCCACAATTAAGGGAGACACACACATGAAGCCACTGAAACCGACACAAGAAGACTACAACTCTATTTACGGCAATCTGAACCCTGTTCCTACGAGGATGTCTGGTTGTCAGTATTCCTGTGTAAGTCGCTGTGCACCCGGAGCATGCAAGTCGTGTGGGACAAGCTGCAATAAATGCCATAATCCCGCTCCTCTCGCGGACCTCTGGGGTGACACTACTAAAGAATAGGACCACAGTCAGCCTAATGAACACGTCCGCAGACCAGGGGCGGGGTCGTTGTGCCATCGGTTTGAAGGATCATGCCCATGTGTGAGAGCAGTGAAGTAAGACGTGATCCCTATCGATTTTCGCGCTATGCGAAGACCTTGGCGAGAGGCGGAATTGTGGCCGTTTTCAATTCTCTGAGAATGCGTCCCGTTTACCTAGAGCAACGGGCATTCAAGGAGATTCAACCTCTTCTCGCGGAAGGTGTCTATGAGGACTGTTCCGCCTGGCAGAACCATGCGAGGGCTTTTGAATTGCTCAAAGACGCCAAAGTGATTATATCCCGTGCTCACGATGACGACGCAGTCCTGAACCGAGCACGCAATTGCGTGACCCACCCATTCCCTCACCTCTTCTACCTCGTAGTCACCGATAAATGCAACATGGGATGTCATTACTGCTTTGTGAGGTGCGATCGACCGGCAGGTTACCAGGAAGTCACAATGACTCAGGACACCGCGCGGGCAGCCCTTGATTTCTATTCAAGGGAGATCCATGGAGGAGGAACAGATGAGTTTAATAGCGAGAAGCAGATAATATTCTATGGAGGCGAACCACTTTTGAACTTCTCCGTCATAGAATTCGCGGCAAAGTACTGCAAGGAGCTTCAATCAACAAACGCTTTACCTTCGGACACCCGTTTATCTCTCGTTACAAATGGCACGTTGCTGACCATGACCATGGCGTCATTCTTCAAAGAATTCGGAATGAGTGTCGGCATATCCATAGATGGCGATAGGATTATCACCGACGCAAACCGTCCTCTGCATTCAGGCGAGAGTTCCTACGACCGAATTGTGCGTGCCATAACACTCTGCCAGAATGTCGGGCTCGACGTTGGCCTGTCTGTCACAGTTACACCCTCCGGCCTTGATCGTGAAGATGCAATCTTAGAGGAGATTCTGCGGCTTAATGTCAGAGCTCTGGGTTTCAACATACTGATGGGGGACAACAGAAGAATTCCAGAAGAGTTCCACGCCAAGGCGGCACAATTTTTGCTTAAATTCTTTAAGGTAGTATTCTGTAGTAGTAGCATCTTCTTTCTTTTTGCTTCTTTTTCTTTCTTGTTGACACCTGTTACATTGTTACATCTGCTGGGGCCGCTGCCCCCCAGGTGAACCTCCGCCGG
>Ga0315274_10001740_pt1 | contig 33349 bp, 45 predicted proteins | sample YL17G02_20_MG_FD_203700 | JGI IMG/M metagenome (GOLD analysis project Ga0315274, IMG submission 203700) | Sediment microbial communities from Yellowstone Lake, YNP, Wyoming, USA - YL17G02_20 | ecosystem: Environmental > Aquatic > Freshwater > Lake > Sediment | place: USA: Wyoming | collected...
AGAATATGTAGCAACTTACCCCGACAAAAACAGAAATGTAAATGGTGAAATGTTACACGCAAAGTCAAAATATGATGGTGCTGAAAGAACAATTGATTTATTAGAACAATACTACAACGAAACTTATGGAAAATAATATCCAATTTTAGGCTTATAATGGAAAAAAATAGTAATATGAAACAAACCGCAGTAGAATTTTTAGAAAAAATATTTTATACTAATGCAGAAGCAACAGGAATTAATAATAATAAATGGCTTATTGATGAGATTGATTTAGATAATATATTTGAACAAGCCAAAGAAATTCAAAAGCAACAGATGATTGATGCTTATGAAAGAGGTGATAAGTATAAAACTGAAATAGCAGGAGAACAATACTATCAAGAAACATTTGGAAGTAAGGGAAGTGATACATTAAAAGATTATCATATTGTTGACACCAACGAAATGATAAAAGATGATGATGTTCAGAAGTTGGCTTTAGTAATAGACAACCTATTATCTTATTACACAGATGATGCTCCTGTTTCTTATCTTAAAAGTGATTATAAAAAGCATTTACAATCACTTTAAAAAATAAAGAATTTTGTCTTTAATATTAAATACCTCCTATAATTTTAATCTTTTAAACTGTGGTGGTTAATTGGTAAATTTGGATGGAGGTATTTTTTTAAACAAAACACATGAATTCAACAATAAAAATAAAAAAGAAAATATGTAAGACTTGCGAAACAGAGCAGTATATATTTTCTAAGGGGAACTGTAAAAGATGTGCAGCAAGAAGTTATGCTCCAATCAAAAAGGTAGCAGTCGCTGTTCCACAAATAACTAAATCATCTAATGGAGAACTACAAAGATGGTTTGAAGATAGGCATAAGGAAATGAAAGGCGTTTGCCAAAATTGTGGTAGCAAAACAGAAAAAAATAAATCAACTTATAAATGTTCTATTGCTCACATTTTGCCTAAGGCTTATTTTAAATCTGTGGCTACAAACGAAAATAATTTCCTGGAGCTTTGTTTTTATGGTAGTAAATCTTGCCACACAAACTTAGACAATTATATGCTTGACTTAACTGAATTAGCTTGTTGGGATGATGTAGTTACTAAATTCTGCAAGATGTACCCATCAATAGCAAAAGAGGAAAGAAGAAGGATACCAAAAGTTTTATTAGATTATATCGAGGTTGAATAGTATATTTGTGGCTTCATGTGTGTTTTAATTTGACCCTGCTATTCTTAGTGGGGTTTTTTAATTGGTATTGTTTTCCAAATAGTAAACTATTTCTTCTTTTAAATCTTCATCAACATCATCTCCATAAGCATCAACAACAAAGTAGTCTGTATAGCCTATTGTTACTTTATCTTCAAGTATTGTAACTTGATATTCTTTTCCTTTATAAATTAATTCGTAGGTTGTTTCTATTTGCAAAAGTGTTATCATATAGTTCCATCTTGAAGTGGTATATTATCATCAGATTCTATCCTTCTGTAGTTTTCTTTCCACAATAGCTTGGTAAGTGCAGTTGATATTCGCACTATTTCTTCTTCGTTAGCACCTGGCAAAAGTAAGTGTAAGCTTTCATGAGTAAGTATCTCAAGATGTTTTCTTGATTTTAACCTACTGTCTATCACAATGGAGTTATCGTCAAAGTTTGCCTCTCCCCACAATCTTTCTCTACCCAACTTTTTATAGATAACTTTTATTTTCATTTTGCCATCATTCTTATTTTAGCTCCCAACTCTGCATCGTTTGGAGTGTCTTTTACAATCTGTAAAATTTTTTCCAAATATAAAGAAAAATCCATTGCCTCTTCTTGGGCGTGCTTAAAAAAATTATCAGCATTGTTGTTTTGTAAGGTAGTTTTATACTTACCTATACCTATTTCACTTCTTTTCTGATATTTGTTCACTAATTGGTTAACAATTTGGTCTTGCATAGTTTTATATTTTATTTGGTTCAGGAATTTCTATTTATTAAATGTTTCGTTGTAATAATATTCTGCTTGGTCAGTTGTCCATTGTGTATGTTGATAGTTATCAAACACTCTTTGACCTTCTATATGTGCATCTACTATCTGCTTTTTTTCTTTTTCTTTGGCTATATCAAAACTCATCTTTACAACTTCAAGTAAATCTCCATCGTGTTCAAAATGTGATTTTAAGTTGTTGTATAACCATTGTATTGATGTCATAATTAATCTTTTTTAAATTGTATGTCTATAATATTTTTATTTACGATGTACAAACCATCTTTCCAAATAGTATCTTTCCTAACACTATCTGCATCCATAGTTGGATATGATTGATAAATATCTGTACTCCAATGACATTTTACCTCAATTGGATATTTTTTACTTGGTTTCTTTGCAGGTATTAAAAAACATATTAATGTTCCAATTACTAATGCAATCATATGCGATATAAAGTATGTCACATTAAATTTTTTCCAATCTTTCATAGTTTGTGTTTTATATTTCAAAATATTTTGGATAATGTCTTTTAAAATGTATTTTTATTTTCCATATTTCAATCTCTCTTAATGCATCTGCATAGTTTTTATGTCCACAATATCTTGTTTGAAATTCACTAATATTCCATGTTGTATCCCATTTATTATCTATTGCAGACCAACTACTAAAAAAATTCTGTTTTACTTGTGGAATATAAGTGTTCTCATCTATTTGCTTAATTCTAAATTTCATAGTTTGTGTTTTAAAAGTTACAAAAAGATATGTTTTTGGTTCTTTAATGACAAGTTATTTGTTGCTTATCTCCATCACTAATACCGTTTTTTATTGCTAATAAATGATAATTCATACATATACAATCGGATATTTGCGTATCATATCGTATATTTGCGTATCATTTTTTCGTTTGAATAAGTGAGTTAAGTTACATTTTTTTGAACATACATTTGTCAAGTTTTTTGTTCAGTTTACTTGACATTTTTATACCCTTTCAAATATGATTTGCAATCGCAATTTGCGACCTATACCCTATCGGTGACTTTACACTTTCTCCAAATCAGGTCTTTCATAATCACTCAATTCAACCTTTTGCCCACCCCTTACAATTGCTAACTGTTTGCTATTGGCAGCCAATGCTTTATTGATTGCTTCCCTTTCTGCAATTAACCATATCTCTTGTTCTCTTAAAGTCATCTTGTTAAATCCTTTTGGTTTTTTCATGTTTTTTATTTTAGAATATATGTTGAATGCGTGCTATCTGACCATGATTTTTATGGTGTAAAAATCCTTCAATTGCTTTAGGTGAATGGGCATACCCGTTGCGATGATGCCACGAATCAGTTCCACTTGCACTTCTTAAACTTTCTATACATACACTTCCAATATCTTTACTTGACTTGTGATGTATGTGATGCGTAAAGAAATATCTATGCTTACATCCTGCCCAATGTTCTGCTGCTTCTTGAGCCATTAGTAATGGTAAATCATTTAGTTTAGCTCCATCACCATGAGTAGTTCCTATCAAGTTAGAATGATATTTAAAATATTTTCTGTGTGCAGGAGTAACATTAAAGGTAACATTTTTTGATTTACTAAACCAAGAGTTTAATGTATCAGCTAAAAAGAATCCGTTAGTATAATCATGGTTTGAGGGGTCATACTGAACTCTTACTGGTGCAATCTGCATTAACTTCTCAATAGTCTCTATATAAATTTGTTTAGCTATTGTAAATGCTTCATACCACATTACAGAACTATCTTGGAATGTTCCTGCTGTTGTTTGACTCTTAGGAGTGTCTACATGAAGAATATCGTTTCCTATTATAAGAAGTATTTCGTCTACGTTAAAAGAAATAACTTTACTCAAGATACCATTTACTCCTTCTCTAATTCTGTTTACTGCTATCTTTTCGTTATACTCATCTCCTGTTTCTATTGCCTTACAAAGTTTACCAATATGAATATCAGCAGGGTCAATAACTAATAAATGAGCATCTTTATATTTAGGATATTTTATTGTTGGATAGTTAGGAGAATATTTTTTCATTTCTGAAATAGTCTCATCTCTTAGCTGAAGATAATCTTTTCCTTTGTTACCAACAAACATTGAGAATTTCTCTGATTTAAACCAATAATGTTTTACATCAGAATGTGGAACTCCACTGGTATTACACTCGTCTATAAGAGCTTGATGTTGTTTTCTATATTCGACAACAACTTCATACTCTTCTGGAGTTATTCGGGGTCTTATTTTGTTTCCCATTTTTTGGTTTTAAGTTTCAAAAATAAAAGAAAATTATTTAATAATAAAATTTTACTTAAAAGTATCCTATAACTTCACCATATTTATTTAACAAAGAAGAAACATTAAACTGAGTATCATAATGTTTACTTACTTTTGCAAATAACCTATTCATATCTGCCCACATTTGTATGTAATAATAGAACTCTTGGTAACCTAAAAGTTTTCCATTAGAAAACTCTTTGTAGTATTCATACACTATATCAATTGGATTGTTTTTTTTAATTAAAATATATTCTGCTCTTGTCATGTTTATTTATTTAATGCAAAGCTAAATAAAAAAAATAAATAAAAAAAATTTTTTTAAATAAATCTTTTCCCTTTACTTTGCATAAACAAACAAATATAATCATGAAAAAAGAAAAAAAGTATGTAGGTTTACTTATTAGAGATGAGATTAAATCGCAAAGAGTAACCAATGGTTTTGTTATTCAAAAATTAGAGAAGGCAGGAATCAAAATGCCAGATAGTAAATTTTCTAATAAACTTTATGGAGTTAGAGACAAATTTAATATTGAAGAATTAGCTGTTATTAACGAAGCTTTAGATGTAAATTTTAACTTATAAACAACTTACACACATGAAAAGAGACACATTTTATTTTCCTCACGATTACAATGCAGTAACTGATGTCAAAATTTTATTTATGCGACAACAATTAGGCATGGAAGGTTATGGAATTTACTGGTTTTTGATAGAATCTTTGGCAAATGCAGGTGGAGTTTTGCCAATGAAAATAGTTCCAGTACTTGCCATGCAAATTCAAGTTACTGAGATTAAGGTTAAGGGATTGATTGAAAACTTTGAATTGTTTGAAGTTGTTGAAAATCAATTCTTTAGCATCAGATTAAACGGGCATTTACAGGTTAGAAGTTCGCTTTCTGAAAGTGGAAAAAAGGGAGCTTTAGCAAGATGGAATAAGCAAGAAAATGATGGGGTGGCTAATGGGGTGGCTATTCCCCTTGCCATTGAGGAGGGCAATGCAAAAGAAAGGAAAGGAAAGGAAAGAAAAGAAAAGGAAATACATATAGGGGAATTTTTGGAATTTGCAAAAGAGGAATTCTTGAAAATCGGATTATCCTACGAAAATTACGAATATGCAATCAAATCAAAATTCGAATCATGGGAATCTCAGGACTGGAAGGATGGGCATGGCAAACCAATCAAAAACTGGAAACTGAAATTGAAAAATGTTATTCCGTTCCTGAAACCAATTAAATTTTCAGCATTGCCCGAAGTAAAAATCAATGGCTCGGATTCCGACTTCGAAAATTACAAAAAAAGACAGGCTGAATTGGGAAATTAAAAAAAACACAAAAACATGGAAATAACCATCTTTAAAAACATTTTTTCAAAAGAACCGCACCACATTACGGTAGAAATGGCTCTAAATCGCATTTTAAAGGGGCAAAGCGAGGCTCAAATTGCAGAGATAAGGAAAACCCTTGACAAACAAAAATCATCGAAATTAAAGGCTAATTTGCCAAGTGTGTGTTTTAGTGGAAAGTTTGGAAAAGACAGAAAAGACGAACAACTTGAAAAGCATAGTGGTTTTATCGTACTCGATTTTGATGAAATTTCTGACCTCCGAGAGAAGCAAACTGAGATAATTTCCTACCCATTTGTTTATGCTTGTTGGGTAAGTCCAAGTGGGAATGGATTAAAGGCTTTGATAAAAATTGCTGACGGTTCTAAGCACAGAGAACATTTCCAAGCTCTGCAAGAAATATTCCCAGAAATTGATAAAAGTGGCATCAATGTTTCAAGAGTTTGTTACGAAAGTTCTGATAAGGATTTGTACTTGAATAAGGATGCTGAGGTGTTTAAGAAGATTAAAAAGATTGAAACACAAGTAACTTACGAGAAACAAAATCTAAGTGATAGCGAGAACTTTACAAGAATTTTAAAGTGGTTAACAAACAGAAACGATGCATTTGTTAGTGGGGAAAGAAATGCTTATATTTACAAATTAGCATCTGCCTGTTGTAGATTTGGTATTGATGAAAACTCTGCTCTCGGATTGATTACAATGGAGTACACCGTAAGCAATGATTTCACAATGAATGAAATGAAAACTGCTATAAAAAGCGGTTACAGAAGCAACATGGCAAAATTTGGTTCTGCATCTATTGACAGAGAAAAATTAATAGATAAAACTACAAGAAGTGAAATCAATGTTAAGCAGGACTTTAAGCAGGAGTATGAAGAAGGATATAGGGTTGAAGATGTGGTTTATGGTATTGATGTAAAGGATAAAGCTATTTTGCTTAATGAACAAGGATTCCAAAATGTGATAGGAATAGGTTTGCCTGAGTTAGACTATCATTTTAAGGCAAAAAGACAAGAGTTAACATTGCTTACTGGTATTGGTAACTATGGTAAGACAGCATTTGCTAAATGGTTTTTCTTGACAAGGATTTTATTATTTGGTGAGAAGATTGCTACTTTTTCTCCTGAAGATACACCTCCAGAAGAATACTACCATGACTATGTTGAGATGTTGTTAGGATGTGAATGTACTCCATTTAATCCCAATAGACCAAATTCTAAAATATACGAACAAGCGTATGATTTTATTTCTACGCATCTTTTTTACATAAATGCTGAAATGTTATCCCCTACACCTCAGTACATAAAAGAAAAATTCTTAGAATTAATTATTCAAGAGAAGATTGATTTTTGTTGTATTGACCCATTTAATCAGATGACAAATGATTACAAAGGATTTGGTGGAAGAACAGATAAATATCTTGAGACATTGTTAGCAGACTTTCAACAATTTGCACAAAAGAATGATGTTTATTTTTGGATTATTGCACATCCAAAATTAATGGAAAAAGGCAAGGATGGAAATTACAAATGCCCAGATGTATTTGATGTAGCTGATGGAGCTATGTGGAATAACAAGATGTTTAATATAATGGTTTATCACAGACCATTTGCACAGATAGACCCTAAGAATCCAATAGCCGAGCTGCATACAAAGAAAATTAAAAAGAAGGCAGTAGGAAAGAGAGGAATGTTTACACTTGATTATATATGGGATAGAAGAAGATTTATTGTGAATGGTATTGATATGATAGAAAAAATCATGATTAAAAAGCAATACAATTTTTGGGAAAGCCCAACAGGGAAACAACAACAAATTTATAACTGGGATAATGATGGAGTGGTAGAAGATATTACAACAATAGATTTTTAAAAATAAAAACCATGAAAAAGTTTATATCATTTAGCGGTGGAGTTGAAAGTACAACTATGTGTTTACTATATGGCAAAGGAGCAACTGCTATTTGGTGCGATACTGGAGCAGAACATAAAGAAATGTATAATCGCATTAATAAGGTAGAATCTTTTTTAAAAGAATTTCATAAAGGAGATTTTAATTTAGTAAAAATCGGTGGTGAAAAAGTATATAAAAAAGAAATTTATAAAAGCCTTGAAAAATTAATTATTGCCTGTAAGGTTATGCCATCACAACAAATGAGATTTTGTACTAATTATTTTAAAGCAGCACCAATAGATAAGTATTTAAAAGAGCAGGGTGAATGCGAATTGATGATTGGCTTTAATTATGATGAGCAAGGTAGAACTGGTTCACTTGAAAAAATGGCAAATGTTACTTACTCATATCCATTGATTGAAGATGGCTATGATAGAAATGATTGTGAAGAAATTTTGAAACAACATGGGATGCATCCAAACTTCCCTGTTTATATGCTTCGTGGTGGATGCCGAATGTGTTTCTTTAAAAGTGAGAAAGAATACAGGGCAATGTATCATCTTAATAAAGAAGAATTTTTAGAAGTACTAAATTTTGAAGAACAAATTCAAGATAAAAGATTAAAGTTTTATTCTATTATGGGAAATGGTAAAAGACTAAGAGACTTAATGGCTGAATGCGAACAAGAAAAATTAATGTTTCCAGAAATAGAAAAATTATATAAATCACTAAAAAAAGAAACTTCTTGTGGTGCATTTTGCCACAGATAAAATTTTACAATTTTTAATAAATAAAAACAACAACTATGCTAAAAGCAGAAATTATCGGTTTCTTAGGAAACGATGCAGTAGTAAACCAAGTAAATAACAAGTCTTGCATTTCATTTAATGTGGCTCACACAGAATCATGGACTGATACTACAGGACAAAAGAAAGAAAAAACAACGTGGGTAAATTGTAACTATTGGACAGACAAAACAAATGTTGCTAACTACTTAAAAAAAGGAACACAGGTTTATATATCTGGAACTCCTGAAGCAAGGTCTTATGTAAACAAAGCACAGGAAACAGTGTGTCAGCTATCTATTAAAGTTAGAGAGATGCAATTGTTAGGAAGCAGTCAAAAACAAAATTCAAACACTGACGCACCATTTTAATTATGAAAAAATTTGCCCCACTGGTTATAAATAAAAAAACAAGAGTTCCTTATGAATATCTTGGTAACAATACATTTCGAAATCTTCATACAGAAGCAGAAGGTAAACTTTCTGATGAGCAGTGTGCTGCTGTGTTTTCTATACCAGTGGGGTTAAATTTAATCATAGAAAAAAATCCACAATTAATTGAAGCCATTAAAAAATTAAAACTTTCATTAGAATAAAAAAATTTTTTGGAAATATAAAATATACTATTATCTTTGTAAAAATTAAAACTATGAAAAAGCTTGAAAATGTAATTTATTTAATGATGGTTTTTCCATTTGCTTTACTTTATTCATTTGTTATTTCTACCTATGAATTTTTTTCTACTTTTTTTGGGGCTATGGATGATTATTTTCAAAATTTTAAAGAATATTAAAACTTACGATTATGATTTATTTTGCAATAATTTTATTGTTTACATTTATTCATGCTTATTTAGATTCTTGTAGAATAAAAAAGAATTTAGAGATAGACCATTTTTTAAGAGGAGCAGTTTGGTTTTTTTCTTGTTTTATTTTTTATCCATTTTTATCTGATTATTCTTTTTTTTATCTTGCTTATTTTTGTTTATTAATTTTAAGTATAAGAAAAGGTTTTTACGATTTTGTATTGAATAAATTTAGAGGATTATCATTTTGGTATACTAGCACAACAACAACAAGTCAAATAGATTTATTTCAACAAAAATTTAAAATAAACCAACATGTAATTAGCATTGCAGCACTTATTGGTTCATTATTTCTTTTAACAATTGCGATAATAAAGGGAATTTATTAAAATTAAAACTATGAGCAAATCATTAACACAGGGAAGTTATTTTTTAAACATTGCACTAAAGTATTTTGAAAACTTTGAGTTTGAATGTATGCACGAAGCAAAAAGAAAAGCTAAAGTTTGGACATCTAAAATAAGATGGATTGAGAATGATGTAATGTGTTCTATTACTGATAAAAGTAGAGAAAAGTTTAGGGAAGAAATAAAAAATGGAGATACTTTGTTTTTTCAAGCAATCAATGAAAAGTTTATTACTTTAAGTCCAGTTAATAGAGAGTTGGTAGAAAAAATAATAGATAGATTAATTAGCGATGAAGATAAAAAATCAAACCCACAAATAGAAAACAATGAGAATCACTAAATCACAACAAGTAAGAGAGCATCTAAATAAAAAAGGAGTAATATCTTCTTGGGATGCAATTCAAAATTACAATGCAACAAGGTTGTCTGCAATTATCTTTAATCTTAGAAAAGAAGGTTATGATATTGCATCAATCCCTCAAGCAAAAAAAGATGTAAATGGTAACATGTGTCATTATGTAGATTATAAGCTAATATCAGAGCCAAAAAAACCCCTAATTAATTAGGGGTTAGTCATTTTGGCAATCTAAAGATTAACCAGCTAAAGTTACAAGTTGAGCAACAGTTTCAACAACAAAAAAGTTGGTGCTACCTACTTGTAAACCTCTTGGTAATTCTTGAACGATACCATAAAGATTTACGCCTGCTGCTGTTTTTACACTTGAGCTACCGTTTGATAAAAGTGGAGCAGAACGAAACTTCACGTTAAATGGAGTGAAAGCTTGTTTGTCTACTTGACTTAGTAATGCGTTATCATTGATTTGATACACATTAACTGCGAACATGTTTGCCATTTTTGCAAATTTAAATTGTGAATGAATGAAATGCTAAATTATATAAAAAAAAATAAATCATGGAAAAAAAATTAATTTCCGTAAGACATAACTGCAATATTGGAGATTTAGTTGCAAGTTTAGCTGGATTAAAAGGGTTTTACGAAGATAATGGTAATGAGTTTATATATATGCAGGAATTAGATGTTGATGCTACATATCATACAAATTATTATCATCCAACTCAAAGCAATGGCAAACAGGTTATGTGCAACAAAACCATGTTTAATATGATAAAGCCATTAATAGAATGTCAAGATTATATATCTAAATTTGTTGTATTTAATGGACAAAAAGTTGATGTAGATTTTTCATTTGTAAGAGGGAAGATAGAAGTAAATATTCCTTATGGTGCTATTCAATCATGGTATGCATTAGCTTTCCCAGATTTAGATTATGATATTTCAAAATCATGGATAAATGTTCCACATGCAACATTTGAAAAAGATATTACTAACAAAGTTTTAATTAACTTTACAAGCAGATATAGGAATCAATTTATTCATTATTTCTTTTTAAAGGAGTATGAAAAAGAATTGTTATTTACAGGAACTAAAAAAGAGCATCAAGAGTTTTGTGAAAAATGGAATTTAAATATTCCTTTATTAGAAGTGCAAGATTTCTTAGAGTTGGCTCAGATAATGAAACAAAGTAAATTCTTTTTAGGTAATCAAAGTTTTTGTTGGAATTTAAATAGAGCTATGAACTTGCCAAGTATATTAGAAATGTTTCCAAATGCTCCTAATTGTATTCCATTTGTAGGGAATAAGAATTATGGATATTATCATCAAAATGCAGTTGAATATTATTTTAAAAAATTAATGAAATGAAAAACATAAAAGGAAGAGCAGTAGTTAAAATAAACTTAGACTTAAAAAATTCATTTACTTTTTCTAATGGAACTAAGATTAGATTAGAAAGAGATGTTGAGAATTTAAATAGAAGAGAGACACAGGCTGTTAATGCTGTGATAGTATCATCTGATTATATCCCAGTTGGTTCTGACCTACTTATACATCACAATTCAACACACGAAGTAAATAGAATATTTGATAGAAAGCTTGAAGATGAATCAGGTGGATTTAAATACTTTTCATTGCCAGAAACTGATTGTTTTTTATATAGAGAACCAGGCAAAACCGAATATAAACCATGTAATGGAATTGCTACTGCACTAAGAATTTATGAGCCATATACTGGGTCAATAGAAGGCATTTCGCATAAGTTAGTAAGAAACAAATTGTTTATTACAAGTGGTAAATTAAAAAATAAAGTTTGTGATGTTCTTAAAGCTGCTGATTATGAAATTGTATATCAAGGAGATGATGACAGAGAAGCAAGGGTTATAAGAATAAGACATTATGAAAATGAATTTAATGAAAGAGAAGAAATTATTGCTGTTGATAATTATTTAACTAAATTTGTGTTGAAGGGGGATTTGTTGGTAGGGTTGAATTCAAAGGATGCACAAAAATTTTTTAAATGAAAATAAAAGAACTAAAAGAATTAATTGAAGATTTACCAGATGATTTAGATGTACTTGTTAAACACAACAATCATTTAATATCAGCATCTGAAATTAAAAGTGGGGTTACAACAATAGTAGATACAGATAGCGATTTTAGGTTTGAGGTTTTTATTATTATGCCTTATGTTTTAAAAGAAAAAAGTTTTAAAGATTACATTTTTGATGAAGATGAGGATGAAGATGAGGATGATGATGATGATGAATATTTTGACAATAATGGATTCCCTGAAATAAATTTAAACTAATGGATAACACAATAGAATTAACAAAAGAAGAGCTACTTGAAAAAGTATCTGATTTGGAAAAATCAAATCAATTTCTTTTAAATGAAAAATTAAAATATGAAAATGGAGATGCTAAATTATATTATGCACTCCAACGCAAGATGTCTGAGATGGCAAATACGCTTAACAGACAAAATTTAGAAACAGTAGACATGGATGATAAGAATTCTAAATCATTTGATAGAATAGTCTTGTTATTGCAAAAATGTGAAACAATATCAGCATCAGCAGCATCACTCGGAGTAATTGCAGGGGTTACTGGTGATGAGAAAAAAGATACAACAAAAAAACCATTTGTTGATACTATTGCTGATAAAAGAAACTAAATAAATAAATTTGAGTAATACTATTAATATATATAATGCAAGCATTGTTTTGCCAGCTCTTCCTTCATCTGAAGATATTTATGGCTATAATTTGCCAAAATCAGAACAATATTGGAAAAGAAATGAATTGCCATCTTTTTTTAATAAAATTACTTATGATAAAGATGAAAATTTAATTTTAACAGCAGAACAAGAAAAGTATGCATTTCAAGAAGTAATGAGATGCAAAAATGGATTTTGGTTTTATAATGATGGCATCCCTACATATATAACAGGTAAGAACTATTTTTATTTACAATGGTGGAAATTAGAGGATGATATTTATCCAAGTTATAGAGATACAGACAGAAGATATTTTTTATTTTTAGATTATTGGGAAAAGAAAGAATATTGCTACGGTGTAGTAAGAGCAAAGAAAAGGCGTGAGGGTGCAACATCACAATCAACATCTAACCTAATATATGAATGTATATTCTTTAAAGATTCCAAGTGTGGATTGGTATCTAAAACAAGAGATGATGCGAGAGCTGCATTCGTAGATATGGTTTCATTTGGATATAGAAGGCTTCCTGCTTTCTTGAAGCCAAAACAAATTAACAAAGAAGATAGTGTTACTGAATTAGTTTTTGCTAAGAAATCTCAAGGCAATAAAGATGATTCTGTAATAAATGATGATGAAGGAAATAGGTCAAGGGTAAACTTTAAAGCTCCAGCATTGAATGCTTATGACTCTGGTAGATTAAGTCGAGGCTTGATTGATGAGACGGGTAAATTCCCAGTGGAAGTTTCTGCTTCAAAGATGTTGGCGATTATCTCTAAAACATTAGTAAAGGGTACTAAGAGAGTAGGATTTTTAGAAGTTCCATCTACCGTAAATAGTTTGACTAAAGGAACAGGAGGCGAGTTTAAGAAGATTTGGAGCATGGCTAATCAATTTCAAAAGATTCCTACCTTAAACAGATTAGTGCGTTATTTTGCCCCTGCTTATGATGGATACGAAGGGTTTATTGATAAATACGGAATGAGTGTCATTGATGAACCAACAGAGGAGCAATATCAATACTTAATTAAAAAATATGTAAAGAGAGATAGTGATACAGGAGAGTTAATATCTGAACTTTCAGAAGATGATATTAAGCTTGGCTGTAGACATTATGTAAAAGTAAAAAGAAGAATAGGACTTGAGTATGATGACTTAGAAGAAGAAATAAGGATGAATCCTTGTGATGAAGATGAGGTATTTATGTCTGCATCATCTGATTGTCATTTTAATGCACAAAATATAAATAGCCAAAGAAAAAAAATAGAAACAGAACCGCCTGTTTTTAGAACAGTTACTTTTTATAGAAGATTAGACCAGACAGTAGGATGGAGAGATGATGAAAATGGATATTGGCAAATATTAAAGTTCCCAGAACGGGAACAAGAAAATAAATTTGAAACAGCAAACAGATTGCGTAGACCATCTAATATAAGCGATTATGTTATAGGAGTCGATGGTTATAGTAATTCTCAAGGGGGTAGAACCTATGGTTCAAATGCAGCAGGATTTATTTTCGATAGAAAAAGTATGAGCTTTATTGGAATGTATTTTGGCAGACCAAGAACTAAAGAACTAATGCATGAGCAGATAATGATGGCAGCAGAGTTTTATAGTTGCAAGGTTTGGTATGAACATACAGCAGATGATTACAAAGGATACTTTACAGACAGAGGAAGAATAGCATACTTAGGAAAATATCCATTAAGTTGCATTGACCCTAACAAAAGAGCAACAGCAGAAAGATTTTATGGATTTCCAATTAATGCTTTTGCAATGACAAGACAATTAGATACACTAATTGCTTATGTAGATAATGACCCAATAAACGGAGATACTTATTGTAATAAAATATGGTTTGATAAATTACTTGAACAAATGCTTGCGTTTGAGGCAGAAAACAGAACAAAGAGTGATGCTGTAGTTGCTGCAATGATAACATTGTGCTGTGCCTTAGAACCTATAAATGTTGCAGGTAAAATAAAAGAACCATTTATTTTAACTTATTAGTTTCTTTTTTTCTATCAAGTAAATCATAAATTTCTTCTCTCTTTAAAGAGGTAAGTATTTTAACTATAACATAATGCAAACTCCTATCCCTTTCTACAGCTATTTCTTGAAGAAGATATTTTACTATGCCCATGCGAATAGGATATGGATTTTCTGTTGATTTTTTCATAAAATTAATTTATACACAAATATACAATGTATAAATTAAATAACAAAGTATTTAAAACAAAATAATTTTGACTACTTTTAAAATAAAACAATTGTCAGATACATTCAATGATACATCGAGAAATGTCGAAAACGGAACTGTAAAGTCATTTCTTTTAACCAATGATACTAAGTCAAAATCAGACGAAGATTATGGTAAAAGAATAGCACAATACATTAACGGAGTTGTTAGAGGTACAAACTCTTACTTTTTTGCTAGAAATGCTCGATTCAGAAAGAACAGATTATTGGCTAATGGTCGCTTAGATATTCAAAGAATGTTTAAGGATAGAATGGAATTTAATGGCAAGCAAAACTATGCTAATTTAAGCTGGAAAGCACCTGCTATTGTATCTACTACTATATCAAGACAAGTAGGTAGCTGGATGCGTAGAGCTGAAAAAATTGAAGTTACTGCTACCGATTACAGTTCTTTGATGTCAAAAAAAGAGGCAGCAGATATTACAGAATTTATTTTTGATTATAAAGATACATTAGGACAATTAGAACAAGAAGCAGGTGTTCCTATTGTTCCTCAAGGGCAATTTGTAGCAGAAGATAAAGATGAATTAGATGCATGGACTTCTGAATTTAATAGATTGCCAGAAGAAATAAAATATGAAATTGGCGTAAATAATATATTAGCTGCAAATGGATGGACAGGAGTTAACAAAGAAAAAACATTGCAAGACAGTGCGGAAGTGGGTTTGGTGGCTACTTATACATATATGGATGAGAATGGACAGATTCATGTAGAATGGATAAAACCAGAAAATGCAGTTTATTCCTATTCAGAATATCCTGACTTTAGAGATACAGCGTGGAGAGGTCATGTTTTCAGTTTAAAAATTAGCGAATTAAGAGCTAAGTATGGTAAAGAATTTGGTGGTAAATTAACTGAAGAAGATATATTTAAGATTGCAGCAACTGCTAAAGAATATCAGGTTTTTGATAAATTAACATGGATAAACGATTGGAACTTTATGTTTGTAAGACCTTATGATGAGTGGAATGTTGATTGCTTAAGGTTTGAAATTAAAACTGTAGATTCTGATAAATATACTGTTACAAAAACAAAATTAACAGGAAGCACAGTTATAAATAAAGGATTGCCTAAAACTGCATCTGGAAAGGTAAGAGAAAAGTTATTAGATAATCAAGAAGTTATTGAAGATAAAAAATGGAATATATACGAAGGTGTTTATGTAATTAATACTTCAACTATTTTAAGTTGGGGAATTAAGAAAAACATGATTCGCCCTCAAGACCCAAAAGAATTAGGTGATGCTGAGTTTTCTTATAGTTTTTATATGTATAAGAGCTATGACATGAGAAACTTAGCTATTCCTGAAAAAATAGAAGAGCCTGTTGAGCAAATGATTTTGGCAAGGTTGAAGATTCAACAATTAGTTGCTAAAATGAAACCAGCAGGGGCAGCAGTAAATGTAGATGCATTACAAGAATTAGATTTAGGATTGGCTACAATGGTAAAGCCATTAGAGGTTCAAAAAATATGGGAACAAACAGGTAATTTATATTATCGTGGTAGAGATGCTGAAGGTAATGCAATTCCAATGCCTATTTCTGAATTAGCTAATTCTGGCTTTGCACCACAACTACAACAATTAATTGAACTATATAGATTTCATTATCAAGTTTTAAAAGACGAATTAGGTAATGACCCAAGTTTATTCCAGTCTGCTGCTACACCAAGAGTAACAGAAGGAAACATTCAGGCTTCTATGCAATTAGCAGATGACAGTACAGATTATATGTATGATGCATTTACTTATTTGATGGAAGAAACATCTAAAAAAGTTGCTTGCTTGTTAAACAAAAGTGTATCATTTGAAGCAAAGGCATACAGAGATTTGTTAAAGCAAGATGAGGTTAAGAATAGAAACTTTCAAACTAAATTTAAGTTGTTGCCTACAGGACAACAAATTGCAGAATTAAAAAATATGCTTAATATTGCAGTACAATCTAATCCAGAAATTGCTGTATTTATTGACCAATTTAAAATATTAAGAATAGCAAAAGAAGATGTTAAATTAGCTGAGTTATATTACAGACAGGGAATGAAGAGAATGATGAAAGCACAGCAAGAAATGGCAGCAAAGAATAGCGAACAGAATGCTCAAATACAACAAGCAAGTATGCAAGCAAAAGCTGAAGGCGATTCTCAATTAGAAGATAAAAAGAATCAAGCTAAAGAAAGACAAATAGTAATGCAAGGTATAATTGATTTGGCAAAGGCTAACATTCCAATGCCAGAAGAATTAAAAGCATTAGCAGCAGACTTAGTTAAGAGTGTAGCAATTCCAGTAGCAATGGAAACACAGCAAATGGAACAAGCTATGCAACAACAGGCACAGCAACAAGGTGGTCAAGAACAACAACTTGCTCAACAGATAGCACAAATGTTACAACAAGGAGCAGCACCTGAAGAAGTAATGCAAAAACTTGTAGAAATGGGTATGCCAGAAGAACAAGCTCAACAAGCAATTCAAATGGTAATGCAACAAATGCAAGGTGGAGAACAACAACCTGAACAAGGGCAAGAAATGCCTTCATCAGAAGAACAAGGGCAAGAAATGCCACAAGAACAAATGGAACAACAACAATAACAATAACAATAAAAAATAAAAAAATATGTTAGCACAACATTTAGACTTAACAGTTGATTTTAATACAGCTTCAACTTATACCTTTGATGGTACTACTTACACTAAATCAACAGGAGTTACTTTTGTAGAATTAAGCAATTATGATTTTTGCTTAGTACAATTTGTAGGACTTTCTGGAGCAGCAGCAGCATTTCAAACTACATTAGATAGTGGAGCTATTCAAGGCAAAACAGATGGTAATGTAAAGATGTCTACAAACTATCTTGATGTATACGGAGTAGATGTTTCAAGTGCAACAAATGCTCTTGTTAAAAGTGTAGCAAGTGGTGCAGCTATTGTTAGATTCCCAGTAGTAGGAAGATATTTGAAAATTGGTGGAACAGGATGTGTAGCAACTAAGGTATTAGTAACTTTAACAAAAATTTCTTAAAAATAAATAACATAAAAAATGGCGAATTTAATTGAAGCAACAGTATATCAAATAGATGGTAATCCTCAAATGACACCAATTACTGTAGCATTTGATACTAACAAAATAAGATTACAAGAAACAACAGTAAGCACTATTCCTCAGGTTGTTTCTTTTATAGAAGTAGAAGGGGAAAAGTTAAATGCTCCTGTAGTAAAATATTTCGTAAGTGAAACAGTAGCAACCTTAGTATCTGCTGCAAATACAGGTGGAACTACATTGTTACAAGCAACTGTTGTAGCAATCAATGAAAATCCATTTAAGGTAGCAAAACAAATGGCTTTCCCTGCTAATAAGGTTACAGTATGGTCATTTAGTAATGGAAATATACAAAGCTTCTTGCAATTAAATGAGGATAAATTTTATGCTACTGAAGATAAAGCAAATTTAGTAGGTGCTGCAAACGCAGGAGGAGGTATTTCATTAGCTACAAACGGTTTAAGTATTTATGATGATGTAGCATTAGGTTTAGGTGGTACTTTAACACAGGAAGAAACTATAATAAATGGAAATACTTTTTTATGGCGTACGGCATCATTAAATGATAATACACAAGGTTTTAATTTAAATTTTGATAGTCAAGTATATTCTTTTGGAGTAATTGAAAATGAAGAATTACATTCTTATATTGAATTTGGAGATTCCTATATTCAAAATGTAGTGAGTGACGACAATAATGCAACTTATTTAACACAATTTCAATCAATAGATGAATTTTATTTAGATATTGGAGTAATTGTAGGAGAACAAATATATAATTGGAATCCTTTTGTTGCAACTCAATCATATACTTACATTAGACATAATAATACAGATTTTGAATCTGAAGCATATAATACAATTCAAGGACAATTTAAAATAACGGCAAATGCAGAAAATTTTACATTGCATTATAATTTTATAAATATACCAGCATACGCAAACAACGCAGCAGCTTTAGCGGCTAATTTAGTTGTAGGAGACATTTATAGAGGCACTACGGGCGGCGGCGACACTTTGCACATAGTACATTAAAACAACAATATGAAAAAAGAACAAGCACTACAAATTATTAAACAAGCTTTAGAATTAGCTATTGGAAGTGGTAAAAATTTAAAATTAGAGGAAGTATCTTCAATTTTAAATGCATTCCAAATAATTTCAAGCGAAGTATCAAAATCTATTAACGAAACAGAAAAATAAAAAAGTATGTTAACTCCAGAAGTAATAAAAGGAAAATTATTTAGCTTACATAATTCAGCTCATAGTCTCCACTTGGATACAAGAAGCTTTGCAGAACACGAAGCATTAAAAACGCTTTATACTGAATTAGTAGAATTTAAAGATAGCCTTTGCGAATTATTGATGGGTTATCAAAACGGTAAAAGAATAGGTAAAATAAAGCTGGATGAAGTTCCAATGTATAGCCAAGAAGCAGTAAACCAGTTAGTTAAAGACGGGATGTCTTTCTCAAAGGAGTTGTACGAATGGGCAGAAGATAAAGGTTATTGTGATGTATCTAATACAGCACAAGCACTAAGTGGTCTTTTTGCACAAACATTGTACAGACTAACACTTAGTTAATATAAACCCTAATTTTTATGTCTGAAACAACAGAAGTAAAAGCACCTACCTTCAATCCATTTGGAGAGTGGGAAGAGAAGGTTCAGGAGAATGCACAAGAGCAAACTCAAGAACAAACTCAAGTTAAACAAGAAAAAGTAGAGGAATCAGCACCAACAAGTGGAGTTGATTACAACCAATACTTAAAAGACAAATTTGGATTTGAAAATGAAGAAACAGCTCTGAATGAATTTCAGAAGCTGAAAGAAAACAAATCATTCCAATTTGAAAATGAATCAAGCGAGAAGTTTTTTAATTTATTGAAAGACGGAAAGGAAGATGATGTTTATAGTTTCCTTTCTGAAAAGAAAAAGATTGAGAACCTTATCAACTCAAATGTAGACAACGCAGAAACAGCAGCAGAAATTGTAAAGTTTAATTTACAAAAGAAGTATTCTGATTTAAGCGATGACGAGATTGAGCATAAATTCAACAAACAATTTTCAATCCCATCAAAACCAGAACAGGATTTAGATGAGACTGATGATGAGTATGATGAAAAACTATCTAAGTGGGAAAAACAAAAAGCATTAGCCGAAAAAGAATTAATGATTGAGGCTAAACTTTTAAAACCTGAATTAGATAAATACAAACCGAATTTAGTATTACCTGAATTTAATAAGCAAGACTTGTCTAATGAACCTTCTGCCGAAGAGTTAGAAGCGTATAATAAAGCAAGAAGTGCTTATGAGCAAAACCTTGAAAGTCAATATAAACTTTTCAACGGTATAAGTGTAACAGCAAAGAACGAAGAAGTAGAATTGCCAGTATCATTTACACCAAGCGAAGAGGAAAAAGTTGCCTTAAAAGAAAAGCTACTTAATTTTAATCAGGAGGAGTATTTTGCAAGTCGCTGGGTAAAAGATGATGGTTCAGTAAAAGTTGAGCAAGTAATGAAGGATATTTTCTTGCTTGAGAATTACGAAAAAGCCCATCAGAAAATAGCCAACGAAGTAGCATCAAAAACACTTGAGCATTTAATTAAGTCTCGGAGTAATTTAAATATAAACAATGAACGCCAAACAACCTATGCTCCTCAAAAAAATGAGCAGGCTGAAATGGCAAATTTCTTTTTTTCACAAACTTAATTTTTAAAAAATGGCAGGAATACCTACCTCAAACATCTTACAACCAGGTGCTATTAGCTTAGCAGGTGGTGTAAGTAGAGCGTTAATATCTGACTTACAGTTATTGACTCCTCAGTACTACAAGCAATACGTTGAAAAATACGGAAGCGAAGAATTCTTCATGTGGTTAGCTACTTATGGCGGCATGGAAGAAGTTAAAAATCGTAATTTCTTCTGGTTCGAAAACAGAGGTAAATTAATGGTTGCTGTATCAAACTTAACCTTAGTTTCAACTCCAGCAGCAGGTGCAACAGTTTCTATCACTATTTCAGCAGATGATGTTTTCCCAGTTAATCAAAGCCCACTTCGTGTTGGTGAAACTGTGCGTATCGCATCTAACAATGTTGAAGGTGTTATCATTACTGTTCCAACTTACAACACTGCAACTATCAGACCAAAGCAAAGCACTCAAGCTTTCGCAGGTTCTACTGGTAGCTTAATTGCTGGTGAAGTTTTAATCTTTGGTGGTAATACAGACGTTGGTGAAGCTTCAAGCAGCATCGAGCCTCTAATCCACTTAGATAAGAAATACGAAAACAACATCACTGAAATGCGTGAAAGTTTTTCTGCTACAGATTTAGCTGAAATGACTGAAGTATTCTACAATGGTGGTGTTAGCGGTTCTGAAATGGCAGGTGGTGGTCAAGCTGGTACTAGCTACTTTACTTACAAAGGTTTAGTAAAATCTAATACTCGTTTCTTGAACAACATCGAGCAAAAATTAATGCGTGGTGACATCCAAAATAACACTGGTTTAAACACTACTACTTCTGTAGGTACTCAAGGTTTCATCCCTAAGATTCAAGCTGACGGTGAAACTGTAACTTACACTCCAGGTACTTTGGATATTGCTAAATTGCACGAAATCACTCGTATCATGGATGTTAACGGTTGTGCTAAAGACAACTTATGGTTACAAGACATCTATCAAAGACAAAACTTCTCTGATGGTATCTTCAAAGAATTCCCAGCAGGAGCATGGGTATGGGGTGCTAACGAAAAATCTGAAGAAGCTAACATCAACTATGGTGTTCAGTCTATCATGATTGATGGTTACAGATTTGGTGTTAAAAAGTATAAGCAATTCAATACTGAAACTTACACTGGTAAAACTCCAACTGCTGATGCTTACCGTAACTACGGTATCATCTGCCCTCAAGGTACAGCAAGAGATGCTAAAGACAGCACTAAAGTGTACAAAAACATTACTGTTATGTATCAACAACCAGTTAAAGGTGGTACTGTTGGTAACGGTATTCGTGTTTGGCAGTGGGGTGGTGGCTCATTGAATCCAACTGATGGAACAATGAGAGACCATGTTGAAATGATTACCTACCGAGGCTTAAGAGTTTGCGCATCGAACCAGTTCATTCAGGTAACTGCATCATAAATTGATTGATTTTCAATTAGTTATAAGGGTACAATAAAATGTACCCTTATTTTTTATTTTTATTTTGTAGATTAGGTTGGAAACCATTATCTTTGTAAAAAATAAATATTATATGGGAGTAATTTACAAAATCACAAATCCAAGTAACAAAGTTTACGTTGGAAAAACTTATGATTTAAGAAAGAGAATTAATTCTCACAAATGTTCTGCTAAAAAAGGTAGAAATTTGATATTGCATAATAGCATAAGAAAATATGGTTGGGATAACCATCAGTTAGAAATAATTGAAACGGTAGATGATTCGTTATTGGATGAAAGAGAAATCTTCTGGGTTAATGAATTAAAAACATATTGTCAAGACAATCTGATGGGAATGAATATGACTAAAGGAGGTGATGGGCAAAGAAATTCATGGATGCATGATATTGAAAGAAGAGAAAAAGCAAGCAAATATTTTACCGAAAATCCTACATTCAAAGGTAAAACTCATAGTGAAGAAACCAAGAAAATAATTTCAGAAGCAATGTCTAAAAGAAATAAAGAAAAAGGCATTACAATTACAAAATTAGGTGCAGAAAAAAGCAGATTAGCTACAATAAAACCATGCATTCTTTATAATAATAAAGGTGAATTTATTGGAGAGTATGAATCTTTAACTGATTGTGCAAATGCTTTAGGATTAAAAGTAGAACGTATTTCATGCTGTGTGCGTCATGAAAGTTGGATAAAGGGGCAATTTATGGTTAAATATAAATTAGATGATAACTATCCAAGACAAATAGAAGTGGGCGAAATAAAGCTTAAAACAGAGAAAAGACCAGTAATATATGTAAAACAGGATGGTAGTAGAGTTGAATATCCATCAGCTCAAGAAGCTTCTGAAGAGTTAGGAGTGCCTAAGACTACTATTAATAGAGCAGCTCAGTATAATAATGGTAGGGCTATTAGAAGTGGTCATATATTTTTGTATAAATAATTTTGTTAATTAGCAAATAAGTTTATACATTTGAACAAAATAACTCCGAGATGGAGTTGGAATATTCCGTAAAAAACAAAAAACAAAAAAATGGCAAGAGGTCAAAAAAGTACATCTATTAATGATGTAAATTTTTCAATGCATGGTCATGATGAATCAGCAATTGAAAGAGAATTAGTAAATATCGAACATTCAGGTATTGCAATGGCAGCAGCTCCAGTAGTAGAGTCTGAGTATGTAGTATTTAAATTAGTAGATACAAAAAGAAAGGGAAGGGTTTATATTGATGGGATTGATGATGTAATTAATCCAGAAACAGGTAGACAAGAACGTATTTGGCTTTTATCGGGTACAAGTACAATTTGGTCTACTGAGTTAGTGGATATTTTAAGCGATAAGGATTATGTTAGAAATAACAGAAAATCTTTGCAGTTTGAAAGCGGTATTTTAAGAGTTCCAAGATGGGATACATTAACACTTGAATTTATTAAAAACTGTAGACATCTAATTGATAATCCAAAAAGAAGAAGCGGTTCTAAGACTGAGTTCTTTGAGTATGACCCAGCTAAACAACAGAAGATAGCTCTTGAAAGAGAGATGTTGGAGTTGGATATGGCAACCGAAGCAAAGGTAATTCCTATGGAAAAAGCAAGAAAACTTGCGAGCTTCTTTGGAATTGTTTTATTTGATGAATTAGGATTCCCTAAGACTGATGATGGAATTAGAAGAGAGTTGATGATGTTTGCTAAGAAGAATCCAATCTTGTTCCAAAAGAACTTGAATAGCAAAGAAGTAGAAGTTGCTTACTTGGTAAGAAAAGGTATACTTGATGCTAAGATAGACTTAGGTGGAGAAAATGGAAATACATCTTGGGCAAATGGAAGAATTATCTGTAAAGTTCCTCTATCAAGAAAGGCTTATGAGTACCTAATTGAGTTGGCAATGACTAACTCACAAGAGGGGAAAGAATTTTTAGAAGAACTTGAAAAACAAGTGAAATAACAATTTTTAAAACCCCTTAAAAAAAAATAAGGGGTTTTTTTAATTTCTTTATATATTTGTACATAGAAAATAAATAAATAGTAATGACAGTTGATACGGTGTATAAAATAATGCAGTTTGCTGTTAATAAAAATCAAAATGGATATTTAACACCAGACCAGTTTAACCTTATAATTAATCAAGCTCAGAATTCATATATGGCTTGGTTGTTAGGAGAAACTCAACAATTTCAATATCAAGTAGGGCAGCCAAGAGTTCAATACTCATTAAGCGAAAATACAAGACAAAAGATTCAACCTTTTATTAATACCGTTACTTTATCAGTAAGTAGTGGTTTTTCTGCATATCCAATAGACTACCAAGTTACAGATACTATGACAAATAGTAATGGGATTGATAGGATTAGATATGCAGCAAATAATAAATTGTTTTCTTTTTTGAAAAGCAAGATTGACCCTGTTGCAACTAATCCTGTATATTCTTTGGGTAAGACTGGGTTTAATTTTTATCCAAGCACATTATCATCTGCAATTTTATCTTATGTATCAGTTCCAACACAAATAGTTTGGGCTTATACTTTAGATATTAATGGTAGACCTGTTTATAATCCTGCAACACCACCAAGTGTTAATCCTAAGTGGTATGATTCTGATATGTTAGAAATTATAGTAAGAGCATTAAGGTTAGTAGGTGTTAACTTGAAGGATGGAGAGGTAAGCCAATATGCTAATGAAATTAAAAACGGAGGGCAATAATGAGTGTTACAAGATACCAATTTATAGAGAAAATTTTAAGAGATATATACGGTGATATGCCGAATGATGATTCGGTAATAACCTTTAATCTTGTTAATATATGGTTGTCAGAAGGTATTGGTTTAGCAGCCAGAAAAAACGCAACAGATAATATTCAATTAGAAGGAGTTTCGTTTGTAAACAATTCGTTTTATAGTTCATTTAAGGGGTTATCAATTACAAATGATTCTACATTTTTGTATAAAGTTTTGTTGCCAGAAGTGCCTATTGGGATTGGTAAAAATGAAGGCGTAGCATCTTTGAAGTTTATAAACGGAAGTCAGAAATCACCTGATGCAATTCCTTTATCTGCAAACCAAGTAGGATATGTAGACGGAATGAGGCTTATACCTAATAAGGTTTTATATTGGAGTGAAGGGGATTTTTTGTATATAAAAAGTATTACTAACATTACTCAATATACAGCAAATATTAGATTAATTAGTGGAGGAGACTCAAGTAATTTAGATAGTACTTTGAATGTACCACCAGATTACTTACCTTTGATTACAGATTACATTGTTAAGAATTTAATGATGTCAAGAAGTGGACAAAATGATAAAATTAATGATGGAGTTGATAGCAAATAATAAATAAAACAAAACAACTATGAAACCAATCGGACAAAACATTTTAGTAAAACCATTACCAGCCGATGACATAACAGAAGGCGGTATAATTGTACCTGATATTGTTAAGAAAAGAGGAACAAAAGCAAAGGTAGTAGCGGTAGGAAACGGAGATAAAAGAAATCCTATGTTAGTGCCAGTAGGAGTAAATTGTTGGCACGTTCTTAATGCAGGTACAGAGATAGAAGAAAATGGTGAGCTATTTGTTTTAATGCATCAACAAAATATTTTAGGGTTTGAAGTAAATTAATAGGAATGAATGCAATTACAAGTTTGGCTGATGAAGAATTTGGCACATTATCAACAATAGTGCCTTATACTAATGTTTCTTCAATCACACCAATCTATGATGGTGCAGAAATTCCTGCTGTTGAATCTTATAACTTTAAAGATAATTTAGGAAATATATATCGTTGTTCTTTAGCAGAAGGCGATGCGTTTTTAACATATTTAACACCAGCACCATAATGTCAAATTTACAACAAGGATGGATAACAATAGATACTGTGATTAAGGATTACTTGGATGAGTCTGAGCAGTCTAATCATAAGTATTTCAAATGCTTTAACCTTGCATTTAGAGGTATGGAGCAATTAGGATTAGATTTCTTTTACAATATTAAATCAGTAAAGCTTCCAGTTAATTCTAATAAAACAGTTGAATTACCTTTAGATTATGTTAATTATACTAAGGTAGGAGTATTCAATGATATTGGAGAAGTTATTCCTTTGATTTTTAATAGTAAGCTAACAACATTTGCAGATTTATTTCCTGATAGATTTGATAAGATAACAGATAATACTTTATATAATTATTATTCTCCACAGAATGCTATATTTTATAATTACTATAATGGAGCAGGGTATGGGAATATTTATGGATTACCAAGTGGTTCACCATTTGTAGGTAACTTTAAAATAGATGCAAAAAATTCATTGATACTGTTAAATGATAGATTTTATTACGATTACATTATTCTTGAATATATAGCAAGCCCAACCGAAGGGGAAGAATACTTTGTTCCTGTTCAGTTTAGAGAAGCATTGCTCGCTTATATTGCATGGAGAGATATTGCAAATGTGCCATCATCAAGAAAAGGAAGCTTAGGAGATAAGAGAGATAGAAGGCATGAATTTTATAATGAGAGAAGGCTTGCACAAGCAAGATTTAGACCTTTCTACTTGGATGCAGCATACGAATTAAATTTAGAATCACAAAGATTAACTGTTAAAGCGTAATGGTAGAAGTAAAAAAATTTAGTGGTATATTAGATAAGGATACTCCTGAATCAGAGGTAAACTTCAACTTCCACATTGATGCAAACAATGTGGTTTTTAGAGGTGATGGGGTAAGCAAGAGAGTTCAAAATATGATAGGTAACTCTATTAGAACGAATTCACTTTTGCCATCAACAGGAACAAACCAAACAATAGGTGGTTACTATGATGCCATAAGAAAAAGAATTTTTATATTTAACTGGAATAGCAATAACACTCAAGGTATCTATATATATAATATAAATACTGCGATTTTTGAAAAATTAATTGAAGCAACAAGTACAGGAAGTCCAGAGGATGTTTTAGGTTTTGACCCAGATGTTTATATTCACTCAGTAAATATACTTTATGGTGGAGAGGGGCAAGATGATAGTGATATACTATACTTTGTAGATAGCTATAAGAGACCTACTCAAATTAATATTGATACATACTTAACAAATACATACCCAGTAGTAAAAAGAAGCTACATTGATGTTATTAAAGCACCTCCAAAAGAAGTGCCACAGGTAACATACGAAAACGATACAACAGTAACTATTAATAACCTTAGAAATGGATTGTATCAATTTAGAACAAGATTTGTTTACGATAATCGTGAGAAGTCTGTTTATAGCTCAGGAAGTATTGTTCCTTTGCCTTATATTGTAAATAACAACCCAAACAATTCAAATACATCAGATAATGCAAGGATAGCAGTATATGTGGAAACTGGAGATGAGACAGTAAAGAATATTGAGATTGTCGGGAAAAGAACTACAAGTAATGCAACAGAAGGTTGGTTTTTAATTACAAGTTTAGATAAAGCAGAATTAAGTATAGCAGATAATAGTTACTATAGATTTTTATTTTATAATGATGGGGCATATGAAATAGTTGACCAAGAGGAAACTACTCAGTTATTTGACTATGTGCCTGATGAAGCAAATACACAAGAACTATTAAATGGTTCTATACCAATTTATGGAGGGATAAAGGAAGGGTATGACCAAGTTACTCCAGATATAACAATAACACAATCTGATACTAATCTTATTTATCAATATTATAATGGATTGTTATTTTTTGGGTATCAAAAAAGTGCAACAAATATTGTATTGTTTTTAACAGGAACAGGTACAAATGATTTTCAAGGAGAACCAATAATATTAAACAATTGTTACACTCAGTTTTGGGTTCGTTCACAAAATTTATCTTATGCAGATAATATATTTGGATTCGGAAATTCATCACAAACAGGACAAACAAATGATATATTAGATGGTTTGGTTGCTGATGCTCTAACAAAAGGATGGACACTTGTTTCTGGCAGCAATAACTCAAGAGAATTGTCTTATTCAGGTGGCATAAAACTATGTTCTGTTCATAATGAAAATGTATTTGGCGGAGCTATAATTAGTCAAGATGCACAATTTGCTTTTTCAGAGGCAAGTAGGTATTCTTTTGGACTTCAATATTTTACTGATAAAGGGAAAACAAATGGCGTAACTTATAGCAATAATCTTTCTATAACAACAGAGCCTTACAGAGCTGGCTATGGAGATTTATATTCTCCATTAATAAACATGATTATTAGGCACAGACCTCCATTATGGGCAAGTTATTATCATGTAGTAAGAACCGATAGCCAAACTTATCTTAATAAATTATACTGGATAAGTGCAAGTGCATATTCTGATAGTTCTAATACAAATGATTATAACAACACAAGATATGCTTATGTAAATATAAATAATATTGATTCATACAATACAAACCTTAATACAACCAGTGGTGGTATTTCTTATGAATTTACAAAAGGGGATAGAATTAGATTTGAAGGTGTGTTTAATAATTTAACAAACTTTGATACGATATACTATTATATTCCTAAAAAAGAATATGAAATAATAGGTTTAAAAATAGACCCTATTATTAATGGTATAAAAAGAATTGGTAACTATATTCAAATTATTTACCCAGAAAATGATATAGCAGCAGACCCATTTTTTAAATTTGATGGTACAGCAAGTTTTCAAAACTTTTCAGTATTAATTTATACACCAAAGAATACTGCAAATGTAGAAAATCTCCCATTTTTTGAATTTGGTAAAAAATTTGAAGTAGGAAATGCAGGAACTGCTACTGCTTATCATATTGGATTAACATCTACACAATCTCCGACAACTCCAAATTTACTTCCTGCAATAATAACTTTTTCAGATGGTGATTTGTTTTTTAGAAAAAGAAATGTTCCTAAAAATAACACACAATATGCAGGAGATAGTTTTGCTACTGTACCTAATACACCATTGGTAGATTCTCAAAAAGCTATTCCAATTAATTTTCAAGATTCTCCTATAACAGTTGTAGGGGGAGTTATAAAAAGTCAACCATTTGTTAATTCAAACACTCTTACTGATTATCTTTTTGAAAATACAACATCTAATACAATTAGAGTAAGAATTAGATTTGATGGAAGTGCAGGGGCTGGTTCAGCATTTGGTAGGTTGATTTTTTATTCTAAAACTATAAATAATCCGATACCTATTGCACCTATAATATTTAATAATTTAACACCTAATTTGCAAACTCCATTAAACGATAATTTATTTTTTAATGTTGATTTTTTTCAAGATGTTTATGCTGGAGCTAAATTAATGATAGGGGTAAATAATATTGGAAGTTCTCCAGTATCAATAGGAGTTAGAAATTTTAAATTTGATGTAATTATAACATCTTCTATAAGTATTATAGAAAAAACATGGAATGATTACTATCCAATAGTAACTAATTCAGATAGCAGACCAACAGTAATAGATAAAGATGCTAAGAGGTCTTATATGCCTACGTTAGTAAGGTGGGGGTTAGCTTATGAGCAAAATACAAACATCAATCAAACTAATAGATTCAAGGCAATAAACTTTGATGAGATAGATAGAAGCAAGGGAGATATACAAAGGTTTAAGGCAAGAGAAAAAATATTAAGGGTATTCCAAAATAGAGGTGTAGGGCAGTATGGTGTTTATGCGAGATATATTCAGAACAATGATGGTAATGGGCAGTTAGTAACTACTAACAATGTTATTACTGCAAACAACATACAATACTATCAAGGGGATTATGGTTTAGGGAATATGCCTACAAGTTTGGTGAGTGCAAGTAACAAAGATTATTTTGTAGACCCAGTAAGAGGTTATCAGGTAAGATTAAGTGGAGATGGAATGACACCGATTAGTGAAATGTATAAAGGACAATTCTACATAAGAAATTTACTTGTTCAATATAATAAACCATTTGCATCATTATCAGGTATAACATCAAAGATATTAGGTTATTATGATTTCTTTGAGGAGCAGTATGTTTGCCATCTTCAAGCAGGTATATATGGAAGTACAGACCCAAGTGGACAACCAATATTACTTGAGATAGGAAACTATACATTTGCCTTTAATGAAAAAAATAATGGCTACTCTTCGTTCTTTGATTTCCATCCTGACTTATCTTTGTGTGCAGAAGAAATAACATATTCATTTAAAGATGGTGAGTTATGGGTACATGATAATTATAATGGATACTGTAATTTTTATGGAGTACAAGCTACACCAGACATCACAACAGTTTTCAATCAAAGTTTAATTCAAAAGAAAACATGGATAAGTGTTTCAGAGGTAGCAAATAGTATTTGGAGTTGCCCTGTGATTTATACAAATGTAAATAGCTATGGAACACAAAGACAAGAAACAAACTTAATAGAAGCCGACTTTGCAGTGCTAGAAGGCAACCAACACGCAAGCCTTTTGAAAGATGTAAACTCAATAGGAGGCATAGCAAATGGTGATTCTATGAAGGGAAATTGGGTCGCAGTAAAATTTCAAGGTTTAAATCCAAATAATTTTGTATTTTTATCCGAAATTTCAATGAAGTATATTATTAGTAACTTAACAAATAGATAAATTATGCCAATACCGTTATTAGCATTAGCAGCAGCACAAGCTTTAGGTGGAGCAGGGCAAGCAGCATTTAGTGGAACTCAAAAAGCTAAAAGAGAATACGAAGCAAAACTTGGTCAAACCCCACAATACACAGGTGGTGGTGGTATCATGGATTATTATAATAGAGCTTATCAAAGAGCAAGTGTATTGCCTACAGAACTTGCATCGTATAAAACTCAAATGCAAAAGATAGGAGAAAGCACAGCTCAAGGGTTAGGTGCTTTAGCTGGAAGAAGAAGTGCATTAGCAGGAGTAGGAAGTATTATTAGGGGTCAAGAGCAAGCACAACAGCAAGCAGTAACTGCAGGAGAGGCTGAACAATCAAGAAGATTTGGGCAGTTAGGTGGAGCAGCACAAATGAAAACAGGAGAAGAAACAAAGCGTTATCAATATAATGCTTTAAATCCTTACTTAAGGCAGCTACAAGCTTCTGAACAAAAATTAGCAGCAGCACAAGCAAGAAAGGATGCAGGGTTTCAAAATATTATAGGAGGTGTTAACTTAGCTGCTATGGGAAGCTTATACAAGAAGGATGCAGATAAAACAGATAAAACAGATAAAACAACACAAACTCCTATATCTCAAATGGCTAAACCATCAATTTTAAGAGGATATACTGAACCAGAAATTGTTGCACCTACTGAAACTATGCCACAACAATTTTCTGCATTTAAAACACCAAGTTTACCAACATATAAAGCATACAATAATCAATACCTTAAAAATTTAAGAGGTTTTTAATAAAAAATAAAACAGATGCCAACAAGAACCGTTCAGCCAGTATCTAATCCTTATGCAGGTGGTGCAATAGTTGCTGATTTTACTCCATACTTAAATCTTGCTTTACAACAAAAAGCTAAAGAAGAAGCCAAAGCTGCTGCTGGGCAAAAGGTATATGAGGATATGATGAAAGACCCTAACCCTAATGGTATTAGGCAGCAAGATACAAAAGGGTTCTATGATAGAACAACTCAATTGAGAAACTTTGGTATTCAAAATAAAGAATTAATCAAAGACCCTGTAAAAGATGGAGGTAAAGCTTTATCTGATTTCAGAAGAATGACTACTGAAATAGCAGGATATATAAATCAATCTAAGGATGCTAAAGAAAGAGACAAGCAATTTGCTCCTATTTTTTCGAATCCAGAAACATCAAGAAGAATAAGACCATCTTGGATGATTCAATATGATTCATTTCAAAAACCAATTGACTTAGGTGGTGGTGGAACTATTGATGCAGAAGGAGCATTTGGGGCTAAACCATTGGATGTAGAAAAAACAATTAAAACAATAACACTTGGACAACAATTAAATAAAAAAGATATAGGAGCAACTCCAATACAAGGAGAACCACTTAAAGTTAGAAGAACTTTTGAATATTCTTATGCTAATCCTAAGAGTATTGCAGACACTGCAAAGGGATTATATCAAACTGATGACTCTTTCCAAGAAGCAATGGATGATTTGTATTCAAAAGAAGGAGCAAAAGTTGATAAGGTAAAAGGAATTACTCAAATGCCTACTGAATACATGCAAGATTTAGGAAAAGACTTTGAGAAAATGTATGGTAGACCAATGAAAGATGCTTCAGATTTAGCTGCTATTTGGGGATACAAGAGAGCAGGTGGTGGTAAAAAAGAAGATGTAATAGAGGATAACAAAACTGCTATCATGAAAGCAAAAGAAGCAGAAGAAGCAAGAAACATAGCAAGAAGAGGAGAGCAATCAAGATTAACAAAAGGATTTACTACAGAAAAAATTCCTTTTGTAGAACCTGTAGAAACTATTGAAACTTTAATAAAAGCTCCAGATACAAAAGATGCTAATGGCAATGTTAATTTATTAAAGGCAGCAGATGTATTAAGAACAGTAGCAGGAGCAACAATAGGAACAACAGGACAGGGTACATTTATGACTCCATTACCTTCATCTCCAAGCATGAAGGCAGATGTTGCAGCTAATCCTCAATACAAAAAAATAATAAACGAAGGAGAAAATAGCATAAGACAAGCCCTTTCAGAAGAAGATAAAAAAGCTTATGTAAATGCTATATCAACTCCAAATATAACAAAAGAACAATTTGCTGCTGCTAAAGCAGATGCTTATAATAAAATTAATGAAACAAATAAAGTTCCTCATAGATTTACAGCAGACCAAGTAAGAAATGAAACCCCTGTATTTACAAGAATTATTAAAAATGATGGAACTATAATTAATTCAGTATTGCCTTTAGGAACAAATGATTTTAGACAAACATATGAAGGTGCAGCTACTGAATTCAAAAGAAAAGGGAAAAGTAAAGAAAGTCAATTTGAATCAAGTTCAGAAGGTCAAAGTCAATCAGAAAGTGGTGGACAAAAAGTTGTTGCACCTAATGTAAAAAGTACTAACTTTGTACAACCAGTATTTAAAATGAAATAATCCAATATAAATGGAAAATCAAGTAGAATTAGAAAATAACAATCAGCCACAACCACCTACATACACAAAGGGGTTATTTTTAAATTTGCAACAAGCTTTTGGTAAAGAAAATTTACCTGATGAAACAACATTTACAAAAAAAATAACTACCGATAAAGTTTATAGAGATGGAGTTCATAAGAATCTTATAGCAGCTTATGGACAAGATAATGTGCCTGATTTATCTACTTTTGATTCTAAAGTACTTGGAGGTGAAGTAAAAAAAAAAGAACAGCCAGTACCTA